>Ga0310695_10008565_pt1 | contig 15746 bp, 10 predicted proteins | sample RumenRJG_04DNA_FD_203882 | JGI IMG/M metagenome (GOLD analysis project Ga0310695, IMG submission 203882) | Bovine rumen microbial communities from Lethbridge, Alberta, Canada - RJG_04 (v2) (version 2) | ecosystem: Host-associated > Mammals > Digestive system > Stomach > Rumen | place: Canada...
CCATCTTTCTAATTTGGACGTAGAACTGCGACACTTCGCGGAGTCCATTCTTGATATGGCGAATGTTCGTAATCTGGCTACCCAAGTGGAAGTGGATGAGCTTCATACAGTCTTCCATCTTCTCTTCCTTGATGTAGTCGAGAGCTTCCAAAAGTTCAGAACTGTTCAGGCCGAACTTGCTGTGGTATCCGCCGGATTCTTCCCACTTGCCGCTACCAGAGCTTGCAAGCTTGATGCGAATACCGATGTTCGGGCGCACGCCGATGCGACGAGACAAGTCTACAACCAAGTGAAGCTCGTTCATCTTCTCGACGACAATGAAAATCTTCTTGCCCATTTTCTGTGCGAGGAGAGCAAGTTCGATAAAGTCTTCGTCCTTGTAGCCGTTGCAGATGATCAAAGCGTCCGGGTTCTGCATGTTCGCAAGAACCGCATGGAGTTCCGGCTTGGAACCTGCTTCAAGACCAATGTTGAACTTGGAACCGTGACTCACCACTTCTTCCAAGACCGCACGCTGCTGGTTCACCTTGATCGGGAAGATGCTGTAATGACCGCCCTTGTAACCGTATTCAGTCGTTGCCTTCGTGAAGCACTCGTGAATCTTTTCGATGCGGCTGTCCAGAATATCCGGGAAGCGCAACAACACAGGAGTCGAAACATCGCGCAAGGAAAGTTCCTGCACGAGCTCGTAAAGGTCAATGCTCGGACCGCCATTCTTTATCGGCGAAACCGTCGCGTGACCCTTGTCGTTAATGTCAAAGTAACTTACGCCCCAACCCTTTACGTTGTAAAGATCTCGGGAATCGTCAATGCGCCATTTTTTCATGAATGATCCTTCGGATCAGTAGACAGTAGACGGTAGGCAGTAGACAGTTTTACTTGCGTTATTCCTGTCTACTTCTAACTTCCTACTTCCTACTAATCGACAAGCACCGGGTTGAAATCTTCGTTCCACGGGAGACCGTATTTGGTGAGGGCTTCCATGAACGGATCCGGATCGAACTCTTCGACCGTATGCACACCCGGCTTGTTCCACTTGCCCGTGAGCACCATCATGGCACCGCACATAGCCGGAACGCCAGTCGTGTAGGCGATAGCCTGGCTGCCGAGTTCCTTGTAGCATTCCTGGTGGTCGCAAACGTTGTACAGATAGTAAGTCTTCGGCTTGCCATCCTTAGTACCCTTGAAAATGCAACCGATGTTCGTCTTGCCCACCGTGCGAGGACCGAGGCTTGCCGGGTCCGGGAGGAGAGCCTTGAGGAACTGGATCGGAACAATGTCCTGACCCTGGAACTTGATTGGCTGTGTGCTGAGCATGCCCACGTCTTCGAGGCAACGCATGTGGTCGAGATAGCTCTGGCCAAACGTCATGAAGAAGCGGATGCGCTTGATGCCCGGAATATTCTGGGCGAGGGATTCAATTTCTTCGTGGTGGAGGAGGTACATGTCCTTCTTGCCGACCTGTGCGAAGTTGTATTCGCGCTTGATGCTCATGGCCGGAATTTCAACCCAGTGGCCCTTGCCGTTCTCGTCCGTGTCCCAGTAGCTGCCCGGAGCAGAAACTTCGCGGAGGTTGATTTCCGGGTTGAAGTTCGTGGCGAACTTGTAACCGTGATCGCCGCCGTTGCAGTCGAGGATGTCGATCTCTTCAATCGTGTCGAACTGGTGCTTCAAGGCGTAGGCGCAGTATGCCTGAGAAACACCCGGGTCAAAGCCGGAACCGAGCAATGCCGTGAGACCAGCCTTTTCAAACTTTTCCTTGTAAGCCCACTGCCAGCTGTAATCGAAGTAGGCGCTAAAGCCCTTTTCCTTGCAGCGCTTGTCATAAACCTTGCGCCATTCCGGATCGTCGATGTTTTCCGGCTCGTAGTTAGCCGTGTCCATGTAGTTCACGCCACATTCAAGGCATGCATCCATGATGGCGAGGTCCTGGTAGGGAAGAGCGATATTCATCACCAGGTCCGGCTTGTATTGCTTAATGAGAGCAGAGACGTTCTCGGCCTTGTCAGCGTCCACGGCGGCAGTCGTGATGACCGTCTTCGTATTCGGGCGGAGTTCCTGAGCCAACTTCTCGCAATTTTCGCGATGACGGCTGGCGATGCAGATTTCGCTAAAAACTTCGCTGCAGGTGCAGCACTTCTTGATAGCAACTGTGGCAACGGCGCCACAACCGATAATCAATGCTCTTGCCATTTTTTGTTTGTTCCTCATTTGTTGAGAGTTAATCCATCGGGATGGCGATCCCGGTAGAGAATGTTACTATGCGAAAATGTAGTAAAACACGGGCGTGCGTGCTTCTCGTCATTCTGAGCGAAGCGAAGAATCCAGTCAAGTTTCAAAAAACGCACATCGACCGTGTCATCCTGAGCGAAACGCTAGTGAAGTCGAAGGATCTAGTGATTCTGTAAAAATGCGTTGTGAGCTGAATGCTCGGCGGTTGGGCGTTCCCTTGCCTTGGGCAAGGTCGGGCTATATCGCAAGGCCGCCCGTGCGCACCTACGGCACCCCCGCGCAGCTCTTGCGACGGCCCTTCGGCAGAATAGCATTGAAAAAGGTCCCTGTGGTTCGACAAGCTCACCAACCTTATGCCGAAGGGCCGCCACACCGTGGTCACTATCCCTAACGCAATTTATCTGTACAAAACGACTACAAGTATTCAAATCTGTAGTTGCTTTATTGATTTTTAAACGAAATTCGGAGTGATTAAACAATTTCCGTATTTGGATGAAATTTCACCAGAAAATACTTAAATTTCTCTAAAAACCGCCTTTTTTTGAGCTTTTCCCATAATCGAAGAACTCCTTTTTGATATATATTTACACCGATGCCCGAAAACAAGAAAGATCTTTCCGAAGAAGATATCAAGAACCGCTACATTACGCCGGCGTTAAACGCTGTGGGCTGGGCGGCCGAAGATATGTTTATGGAAAAGTATTTCACCGATGGGCGCGTTATTTTCCAGGGTGGCAAGCATGCCCGCAAACAGGGCAAAAAGGCTGATTATCTGCTTTATTCTTCGCCGAATTACCCAATCGCTATTGTCGAGGCGAAAGACAACAACCATCCCGTAGGTGGCGGCTTGCAACAGGCGATGGACTATGCCCAGATTCTTGACATTCCATTTGCTTACAGCAGCAATGGAGATGGCTTTGTAGAGCATGACTTTTTGACGGGAATGGAAGCGGATATTCCGCTTGACAAGTTCCCGACTCGCGAACAGCTCCTTGAACGCGTGCGAGCAAGCAAGAAACTTACCTCAGAGCAGGAAACGGTCATCAACCAGCCTTATTACTGGGATGCCGACACACATAAGCCGCGTTATTATCAACGTATCGCAATTAACCGAACAGTCGAAGCGGTTGCTAAAGGTCAAAAAAGAATTTTGCTCGTGATGGCGACGGGCACTGGTAAGACTTTCACTGCATTTCAGATTATTGAACGTCTGCACAAGTCCGGTTGCAAAAAGAAGATTCTGTATCTTGCAGATCGTAATTTCCTTATTGATCAGACGATGATTCAAGATTTCAAGCCCTTCAAAAAAATAATGACGAAAATCAAGGGCAAGGACTTGGACTCTAGTTACGAAATCTACATGGCTCTTTATCAACAGTTGGTTTCGTACGATGAAGGCGTTCCCGATCCGTTCATGGATTTCAAGCCAGAATTCTTCGATTTGATTCTTGTAGATGAATGTCATCGTGGCTCCGCAAAAGAAGATTCCGAATGGCGAAGAATCCTAGAATATTTCAGTGGTGCAACGCAGATTGGCATGACGGCGACGCCAAAGGTCAAGTTTGGAGCGAACAACCTGGAATACTTTGGCGAACCGCTTTTCACGTATTCGTTGAAGCAGGGAATCGAAGATGGCTTCCTTGCTCCGTACCGCGTGACAAACAGTTTCTTGAATGTGGACTTGAAAGGCTGGGCGCCAGAAGGCCCGCAAGAACTGGACCTTTTCGGTAACGTCATTCCGGAGCAGTTGTATCAGCGTCCGGATTTTGGCCGCGAACTCGTTATCAAGACCCGCCGCGAGGTGGTTGCTCGCCGCATTACGCAGATGCTTTACAAAATTGGCCGCATGACCAAGACCATTGTGTTCTGCACCGATGTAGAAGAAGCTGATGCTATGCGTCAACTGCTCGTTTCCTTAAATGCAGACATGGTTAAGGAAGACCCTCGCTATGTAATGCGCATTACGGGCGATGATGCGGTTGGGAAGAAGGAACTGGGAAATTTCCTTGAACCCAGCGAACCATATCCGGTTGTGGTGACAACCTCCGAAATGTTGAGTACGGGAGCTGACTGCAAGACTTGCGGACTTATCGTCATTGACAAGGAAATCGGCTCGATGACGGAGTTCAAGCAGATTGTAGGCCGCGGCACCCGACTTAAGACCGACAAGGGCAAATGGCACTTTGAAATCCTTGATTTTCGCAATGCAACGCAGATGTTCAAGGATCCTGAATTTGATGGTGAACCCGAAATGCCCGAGGAACCTGTGCATAGTGGCGGCGGTGGAATGCATGAAAACGTGCGTCCGTACAATCCGGGTCCTAAAAAGTATTACATCAACCACGTCGAAGTAAAGATCGATGCCGAAACGGTTTCGTATCTGGGTGCCGATGGCAAAACGCAGGTGGTCGAAAGCTTTACCGACTTTACCCGCAAAAACATCCGCGGCAAGTTCGCAACACTTGATGACTTTATCAAGCGCTGGACAGCCGAAGAACGCAAGGCGGCCGTCGTTGACGAACTCAAGGAATACGACGTCTTGATAGACGCCATCCGCGAGGCGAACCCGGCCCTTGCGAAAGTCGATGTGTTCGACATTATTTGCCACGTTGCGTTCGACCAGAAACCGCTGACCCGCAGTGAACGCGCGAATAACGTCAAAAAGCGCAATTATTTGGCAAAATATGAGGGCAAGGCTCGCGAAGTTTTAGAGGCTTTGCTTGTCAAGTATGCCGATGATGGCATTTTGCAGATGGAACAGAACGATGTTTTGAAACTGGACCCGTTTAGCCATATCGGCACTGTGCCAAAGATTATGAAACTCTTTGGTGGGCGAGAAGGCTATGAAGCCGCCGTTATAGACCTGAAAAAACAGCTCTACTTGACCGACGACGTCGCATAATATATATTTAGGATGTTGGTGTAAATGTCGGGGTATTTGTCAGTGTAAATGACTATGTATCTGTCGGGGTATTTGTCATATTATTTGTCGGAGTAAATATGTACGAGCCGCCATACAAATTGAACTCGGAAATTTTAAAAAATGCGACGGAAATATCGTCGTTGATTGAACGATTTGTCATCCGTTTGGAACAAGCCGACTCTCTTAAATTGCGTAAAGCGAATAAAATCAAGAGCATTCATAGTTCCCTTGCTATCGAGGGCAATTCGCTTAGCGAAGATGTGGTAAGCGACATTATTAACGGCAAGAGGGTTCTTGCTCCTGTGCAAGAAATTCTTGAAGTTAAGAATGCTTTGGCGACATATGAACTATACCCCAAATTGAACGCATTTTCTATTAAAGACCTGTTGAAGGCTCATGGTGTAATGATGCGCGGAATTGCCTTAGATGCAGGCAATTTCCGCAACTGCAACGAGGGCGTTTTCAAAGGGAAAAAGTGCGTCCATTTTGCTCCGCCTCCAAATCGTGTGCCGATACTTATGTCAGATTTATTTGAATGGCTAAAAAAGAGCAACGAACATTTGTTGATCCGTTCTTGCGTGTTCCATTACGAATTTGAATTTATACACCCGTTTAGCGACGGCAACGGCCGTATGGGTAGGCTTTGGCAATCCCTTATTCTTGGAAAATGGAATCCGGCCTTTGAACATTTGCCGATAGAGAATTTGGTGTATGCGAACCAGCAAAAGTATTATGACGCCATTGCAAAGTCCTCTGCTTCAGGCGAATGCAGCCCATTTATCATATTCATGCTTCAGAACATTCTTGATTCATTGAAAAAATTTAAGGATGCTCCTATTGAAGGCGACGTTTCAACAGTAATCGAAACGAAGCTTTCTGCACGTCAGCAAAAGATTGTTGATATGATCCGAAAAGACGATATCACGATTGCAAGTGTCGCGAAAAAATTGAAAGTTTCTGAACGAACTATTGAACGTGAAATGTCGAAACTGCAGCAACTGATGGTTATTTACCGCGAGGGTTCAGACAAAACTGGCCGCTGGCTCGTCAAATAAAGTTTTAATAGGTAAAATATGTCCGTAAACAACTTGGTCAAAAGATTGCAGAACGAAATGCGCGGTGATGCCGGTATCAACGGCGACGCCCAGCGAATTGAACAGATGGTGTGGATGTTTTTCTTGAAGGTCTATGACGCCCAAGAAGAAATCTGGGAATGCACCAAGGACAAGTACAAATCCATCATTCCCGAAAAGATGCGCTGGCGCAACTGGGCTGTCGATGAAAAAGACGGCAAGGCGCTCACGGGCGATGCGTTGCTCGCGTTCGTGAACAACGAACTTTTCCCGACGCTCAAGAACTTGCCCGTAAACGAAAATACCCCTCGCGGCAAGGCGATTGTGCGGATGGTTTTCGAGGATTTGAACCAGTACATGAAAGATGGCATCATCCTCCGCAAGCTCATCAATATCATTGACGAAGTGGACTTTAGCGATGCCGACGACCGCCACACCTTCGGCGACATTTACGAAGGAATCCTGAAGGATTTGCAGAGCGCAGGCAATGCGGGCGAATTCTACACTCCGCGTGCATTGACGGACTTCATTGTGCAACAGCTGCACCCGAAACTCGGCGAAACCTTTGGCGACTTTACCAGCGGAACGGGCGGCTTCTTGACCAGCTGCCTGAACTATCTGAAACCCTCCGTCAAGACCACGAGCGACGAAAAGAAATTCCAGTCGTCCATTGTCGGGCAGGAATGGAAACCGCTCCCGTACCTGCTTTCGATAACCAACATGCTCGTCCACGACATCGAAGAACCGAACATCACCCATACGGATTCGCTCGGTCGCAAGGTGACGGAATTCAAGGACAGCGACAAGGTGGATTGCATCGGCATGAACCCGCCCTATGGCGGCAGCACCGGCATGAATGCCAAGCTGAACTTCCCGATGAATATGCAGAGCAGCGAAACGGCCGACCTTTTCATTGTGCTCATCATGTATCGCCTCAAAAAGATGGGCCGCGCGGGCGTAATTATCCCCGACGGGTTCCTGTTCGGCACCGACGGCGCAAAACTCGCCATCAAGCAGAAGCTGCTCCGCGAATTCAACCTGCACACCGTCATTCGCCTGCCGGGCAGCATCTTTAGCCCCTACACCAGCATCGCGACGAACATCCTGTTCTTCGACAACGAAAAGGCGAAAGGCGCCCCGACAGGGTTCAGCACCAAGGAAACTTGGTTCTACCGCCTCGACATGCCCGAAGGCTACAAGCACTTCAGCAAGACGAAACCCATGCGCTTGGAACACTGCAAGCCCATAATGGACTGGTGGAACAACCGCGAAGAAATCCTCGAGACCAACGACGACGGCGAAGTCGTGAGCGAAAAGTCCCGCAAGTTCACCCCCGAAGAACTCCTCGAGATGGACTGCAATTTTGACCAGTGCAAGTTCCCCAAGGAAGAAGAGGAAATCCTGCCGCCTGCGGAACTCCTAGAAGACTACCACAAGAAACGCACCGCATTGGATGCTAAAATTGACAAGAAACTGGAACAGATTCAGAAACTTCTCGGCATTGAGGTAATCGCGTAATGGACGGGAAGCAACTCAAGAACAGCATTCTGCAATGGGCGATACAAGGGAAACTCGTCCCACAGAACCCCAAGGACGAACCCGCCCAAAAGCTATTAGAGAAGATTGCCCTTTCTCGTCATTCTGAGCGTAGCGAAGAATCCAGTAAAGGTTCAAAGAAAGCGTCATTGCGAGGAGCGAAAGCGACGAAGCAATCCAAGAACCCGACATCCCGCATCTATTGCGAAAACGGCATTTGGTATGAGCAAGTCGGGAATGCGGAGCCTAAGGATATTTCAGATGATATCCCGTTTGAAATACCCGAGAACTGGGCGTGGACAAGAATGGGAAACATTGGCTCGTGGGGAGCGGGTGCAACGCCAGCAAAAGGGAATCCTGCGTTTTATAAGGACGGTGTAATCCCATGGCTTGTGACTGGGGAATTGAACAATTCCGTTGTTACAGAGACAAAAACTAAAGTGTCTAAAATCGCTTTGGAAAAATGTTCGCTACGTCTCTGCAAGCCAGGAGATGTGCTAATAGCCATGTATGGAGCTACTATTGGAAAGTTGGCTATTGCTGGGATAGAATTAACGACAAATCAGGCATGTTGTGCTTGTTCGCCGCATTATGATTATAATAAGTATCTGTTTTATTTTTTGATGGCGAGTAAATCTGATCTTATTAAGCGCGGCGAGGGGGGAGCACAGCCCAACATATCTAAGGAAAAATTGGTTAATTACCTAATGCCGTTTCCTCCTTTAGCAGAGCAAAAACGAATAGTTGCAAAACTTGAACAAGCCCTGCCCCTTGCTGATGAATACGGTGCGGCACAGGAACAATTGGACAAGCTGAACAAGGAACTCCCCGAAGCCCTGAAAAAAAGCATCCTCCAGCAAGCAATCCAAGGCAAACTTGTCCCCCAGAACCCCAAAGACGAACCCGCCCAAAAACTTCTCGAGAAAATACGAAAGGAAAAACAAGATCTGGTCAAACAAGGAGTATTGAAAAAAAGCTCTCTTGAAGAAATTCCCATAGATGAAGATGGCAAAATATTTGACATTCCTGAATCTTGGGCATGGTGCAATCTCTCAATGATTGCAGAAACAATGCTGGGTAAAACCAAAAGCCCACAAAAAGACAAAGGGAAACCGCAACCTTATTTGTGTAGTATCAATGTTTATTGGGAAGGAATTCGCTTAGATACTGTAAAAGAAATGCCTTTTAGCGATTCGGAAAAGGAGAAATATTCCGTTCGCAAAGGCGACTTGCTTATCTGTGAAGGTGGCGAATGTGGCAGAGCTGCAATATGGGAAAAAGATGATGAAATCTTTTACCAAAATGCGTTGCATCGGGTGAGATTTTATAAAGGAATAGACGCTCACTATTTTAGGTGGTGCCTTTACCTGTATAAAAATGCCGGGTGGCTGAATGAACATATAAAAGGCGAAACGATTAAACATCTCGTTCAAAATGAACTTGATTCAATTGTTTTTCCATTGCCTCCCCTAGCCGAACAAAAACGAATCGTCACCAAACTCGAACAATTGTTTAAGGTATTGTAGAATATAGGTAGTATATGGCGCTATTTTCTGAAAGAAATGGTTTTGTCAAACCCCGTGAGATTTTTCAAACTAATTCCCTTGAGTTGCGAACCAAAAATCGTATTTGGGATTGGATTGTATCTAATTTCATAAACAAGATTTCAATAAAATCTTACTCATTTAATATTGATGTAGATAAATCATACATGCTACGGCATATATATTGTGATGTTATGGGAAATTCAGCAGATGATCTAGTTTCACACACAAGAAATTCTATAAGCACTTATTTTAAAGCTGCTTTTTTTACATACCCTTTTTTTAAAATTTTTGATCTTGTTGAAATTATTGCATCTCCTTGGATTTCTGCTTTAGATAAACCTTATGGACGAGATTATGCTTTGCAAATTAATAAACTGAACAAAATATTGGAACAGGAAATGGTTGGCTATCGCTTGGTTAACGGCTTGATGACTCCGATTGTAGAAAATGCCGAAATTGAAGCTGTGGAACAGTCTTTAAAAACAAATCACAAGTCTGTTACTGAGCACATTCAATGTGCTTTACGTAGTTTCGCCGATAAAAACAATCCTGATTATAGAAATGCAATTCAGGAATCGTTTTGTGCTGTTGAAGCTTGGCTCAAAAATGAATGTGGGGAACCTAAAGCTGATTTTCGAGTAGCATTGCAAAAATTAAAAGATCAGGGAAAGCTAGATATTCATCCTACATTAGTGAATGCATTTAAAGACTTTTATGCATATATGTCCGATGAGAAGGGACTTCGTCACGCATTGCTAGATCAAAGTGCCAAATTTGATTTTGAAGAAACAAAATGTATGATTGTGTTTTGTTGCACGATGATTAACTATCTAGAAGCAAAGAAAAAATAGTTCGAAAAAAACGTTTTTGCATAAAAAAGGAATTGTTTTGTGAAGTACGATTTTTCCGTATTAAGTCCTGAAGAATTTGAAGAATTGGTTAATAAGTTGTTGTCCAAAAAAGATATTGTTGTTGAACAATATCGAAAAGGACGCGATGATGGATATGATGGGTTTCGCACAGGAATCCCTGTTGGAACAATGATTCAGGCGAAGCATTATGCTAAATATGCAATATTAAAAAGAGAAATAGAAACTAAAGAAATTGAAAAAATAAAAAGAGAAAAGCCCGAGGCCTACGTTCTTGCTACATCTTATGATTTGACCCATGCTAATGTTGTTGAGTTAAAATCAATAATTGAGCAACATGTAAAAGAAGTTGTTGTACTTGGCTATAAAAACATCTGTAATTTGTTAGATGAAGATGATAAAGTTCTAAAGTCTATGGTTAAATTGTGGTGTTTAAATGCGGAATTGGCAAAGTATGTTGTTTGTCCAGAAAGAGAGAGTCGTTTTATTCAATTAAAAGAACGATTTGGCAAGATTCTTCCAAAATTTGTAGAAACCCCTGATTTATTTAAAATCCAAAATCTTTTGAGCGATGAACACGTTGCTTTAATTGCTGGAGAACCTGGAGTAGGGAAAACAACTTTAGCAGAGTATCTTTGCCTTTATTACTTAGGGAAAGAATTTGATATTGAAATATTTGAAGGTGATTTCACAAGGGAAAAATATGATTTGAGTAATTCAAAAAAGAAGATTCTTTATTACTTTGACGATTTCCTTGGAAGCAACTATTTAAATTGCATATCAGACAAAAGTGATTCTGCAATCGTTAGGTTTATTGAACATATTAAGACTGAGCCTTACAAACTATTTTTGTTAACTTCGCGAACAAATATTGTCAATAGAGCAAGTGCGAAAAGCCAATTTTACAGAAGCTATGATTTGCAAAATAAGCAATATATTGTGAATGTTGGTAAATATGATGACATAACGAAAGCTAAAATTTTACGCAATCATTTGCGTAATAGTGATTTAGATTTTGATTGCATCCAAGATATCGTACAATCAAAAAAATATAAGGAAATCATAAATCATCATAATTTTAATCCCCGTTTAATCGAATTTATTACAAGAAAGGAAAAGTTCAAAAATTGTGGAAAACGATATTTAGATTTTGTCAAGGACACCTTGGATAATCCTAAAGAAATATGGGAACATTGCTTTAATGAGCAACTAAATCATTTTCAGAGATTGCTCGTAAGATTAGTCGTCATGAATAGAGGCGTGGTAGAAGAGAATATTTTAAGAAATGCTTATACAAGAGCAATTCAATTGTATAAATATTCTATTCCAGAACAAGAATGTGTTGAATACGAGTACGTGTTAAAAATATGCGAAAGCTGCATTTTGTGCAGAACAATAGAAAAAATAAGTTGTCCTAAACCTTATCAAAGAACGATTGTATCTGTTTTCAACCCATCTGTTTCGGACTATGTATTGCCGACAATCAACAACGATGAAGATTTAGAATTTTTATGTTCTGCGTTAAGAACAGTTGATTCTATTTGGCTTGTAAAATCATTGAGAGTAAGAAAAGAAAAACGAATTCTAAGGAGTGTGTTGAAGAAATATAGCAAGGATGAATGGGATGACGCCAAACTTGAATTAATGAATGCTTTGAATTTATTTGACGATGTCGATTCTTTTGTTAAGTCTGTGGAACAAGAGGATTTTGATATCACGCCTCATAATCGTTCCACGATTATGAAAATTATATCCAAAACTATTAATAATTATGATTGGTCAGATTTTTTAGGCAAGAATATTGAATTACTGCGAGATAATTCATTGGGTTATTGTAACATCTATGAGGTGTATAAAGATAGTGTTTTTTGCCAAGATAAGGTCCTTGAGAAAATTCATTTGGCCGTTGTAGCCTTATTAAAGGAGGGTATTAATGATCGTTTGCTAGAATCGTATGATTGTGAGTTTGACGAGGATATTACAGAAGGTCAAATTTACCAGAGATTTGAGGATATTCAGGATTCTATAAAAGAGGATTATTTGTGGTTGGACGAATCTGATTTCGAAGCAATTCAAGAAGGAATTGATGCGAGCCAACTCGTTAGTGAGATAAGTCAAAAAGCGCGAGAAGATCGATGGGCTGACGAACGAGACGATTATGAAGACTATAAATATCGAGTTGTAGAAAGCTCTTCTGAAAAAATTGATACGATGTTTTTGAATTTAATTCAAAAATAAATGCTTTCTTATAAGATAAATATGGATGTTTGGAATGTATAACGATGTAAAGAAGCAACATTATATTTGGGAATTCTATTTAAAAGCATGGTGCTTTGAAGGAAATAAAGTTTGGTGCAACAGAAATGGAAATATTTTTAACGCATCTACAGAAAATGTTGCTCAGGAACGTCGTTTTTATGAAATAAGTCCTTTGACAAAGGATGAAAAAGGTTTGATTGAGGCGGGTATTAACTCCATCCCCAAAGAGAATCGCAATATACTAAAACTGAAATTGATAAATCTTATTGAATACGGTTTATATAGTGACAATACACGCAAAAATGCTTTGGAAAGTGAATATGCGGATATGGAACAAAGAACCGTATCTATATTACAATCTATAAGAAATGGTGCAATAGATGTATTAGACAATCAATACAAGAAAAACATATTCAGCATTTTTCTAGGGATGCAATACACAAGAACTCCCAAATGCCGGAACGGAAAAATAAATTGCTTGCCAGAAGGACGGTTTCAAATTAGCGACAATTTCCGATTCTATTGGAATTATATTTTTTTCTCAGATGACATCGGTTCATGGATTTCTTCTTCTAAAACATCTTTACTAAAAAATGAGACAGACTTTCCCTTTATCACTGGTGATCAACCCGTGATAAACATAAAATCCGATTATGACTGTACACCCGCTAAAGAAATTCGGTTATACTACCCAATAAGCCCCAAATTAGCATTACTTTTTGACGAAAAAGAACTCTTTGACAATCTTATTTCTGCAGAAGATGTTCTTTTTTATAATAAAAAAATAAAACAAGCTTGCGAAGCTCTTGTAATAAGCAACAAAAAAGAAACTGTAGAAAACGTCTAAGCGATGTTTGAAAGGGATACGATGACTTCAAATTTATTATACAAATATCTTGATGCCGATGGCGGTTTGAAGATGTTAAAATGTCATAATCTTCAATTTACCAATGCATCAAGACTGAATGATCCTTTCGATTGTCATCCTAGTCTAATAAATTTTTCGAATGTTCCTGAAGCAAAATGTAAAATTTGGCCTCCCAACATCATCAAATTACTAGAATCTTCCCCGTATAAAAGAAATTGGGAAAATGCTTGGATTTGCAGTTTGTCTAAGGTCAATGATGCTTTACTTATGTGGAGCTATTATGGAAATCATAATGGCGTATGCATTGGGATAAATATGGAAAAAGCGGATAAATATTTGTCTCAAATATGGCATGGAAACTATATTGGAGTGCATAAATTGGAGGTCCAATATAAAGATATTGTCAAGAAGCCAGATTATTTCCATGATATAGATAACGGAAGATTTTTTGATTATCAACTAGGCACAAAAGCAAAGGCATGGGAGCATGAACAAGAAGTTCGTTTGTTGATGAGTGAACCTTATCCCGGACTTACTCCTTGTGAATTTCGACCTAAGACAAAGAACAGAAAAAGAAATAGCGACATTAAGGATCTTCGTTTTTATCCACAAATTGGTAGAGAGTGCTTTTGTTCGCTTTACATTGGTATTAATACGCCCGAAGATAAGCAAAAGGAAATTTTGAAAGTTGCACGATTGCTCAATTCTGATATGAATATTTATAAGATGACTGTCGACCCTGATGCGTTTCGACTGAAACCCCAATCCATAGATTTTGATTAATTTTCGCATAAATGTTCCAAAATGTCATAATATGTCGCTAGTGGATTGTATATTTAGTGAAAATAGTTTTTTACTAGGAGAATGCAATGAAAGTCCTTTTAGATACAAATATCGTGATTCATCGCGAAAATGTGAAGGTGACGAATCCGTCGATTGGGCTTTTGTTTTATTGGCTTGATAAACTGCATTACGAAAAGTGCATTCATCCGTGGTCTCTTGAAGAGTTAAAGGGCTATAAGGACAAAAATATGCAGGAACTTTATGAAACGAAGTTGCCTGCGTATACAATCTTGAAATCGGTCTCTGTTCCCCAAGAAGTTTTTTTGGCGAAAATGCCGAAAGAAGAATCATCGAACGACAAAATTGACCATCAGCTGCTATGCGAGGTCTTCAATAATCGCGTAGATTTGCTGATTACAGAAGACAAAAAACTTCGAGAAAAGGCCCGCAAGCTCGGCATTGGGCAGAAAGTCTATTCGATTAATGAATTCGTTTCAGAAAAAACCGAAGAATATCCCGAATTAATCAGCTACAAGATGCTCTCCGTCAAAAAGGAGCTTTTTGGCGACATTGATTTGAATGACGTATTCTTTGACAGCCTTAAAGAGGCTTATCCTGATTTTGTTCCCTGGTTCAACAAGAAAAGTGAAGAAGAGGCCTACGTTTGCCGTACCGATGAGGGGGTTATAAAGGGGGTCCTGTACATCAAAACAGAAGACCAGTCCGAAAACTACTCAAGTATTGAGCCGAGTTTTATTCTGTTCAACAAGCAGAAATTTATTCTTCCGATAATGGCGAAATACCATACTTCATTGTTGCCGGATTCTATCCTGAAAACAGAAAAGCAAATTGACTTTATGGGCAAAGACGCCCAGAAATACGCTTTGCAGAAAGTCTATATTTCGTGGTCGCCGGAGCGGAATATCAATCCCGGTGATTTGGTTCTGTTCTACAGAATGGGTGAAGATGGCTCCAATAAGAAATACACGTCGGTCTTGACAACTTTAGGGATGGTCGACCGAATTCATTATGGATTCAATAATAAAGAAGACTTCTTGAAGCAATGCCAAAATAGAAGTGTGTTTTCAAAAGATGATCTTGATTATTTTTGGAACCGGCATCGGGCCAATTTAATGGTTTTGAAATTTGTTTTTGTAAAAAGCCTGAAGAAACGCCTGACTTTGGATTATTTGCATCGACTTGGCGTGGTCGAACCTCCTAATGGACCGCGTCCATTTATGCGAATATCTGACGAGGTTTTCAAACAGATTCTCTCGGATTCGAATACAAATGTTAAATTTGTGGATGGTTAAACATGTGTACGATTCTTCTTTCCATTAAACCCGAATACACCAACCGGATTCTCGAAGGTTCAAAAAAATTTGAGTTCCGCAGAAGCGTCGCCAAAAGAAAGGTGGACCGCATTCTGATTTATTCAACCGCTCCAGAAATGAAAGTGGTTGCGATGGTCGAAGTTATTGGTGTCATAAAGGATTCCCCAAAGAAACTTTGGGAGAAGACTCGAACTCATGCAGGAATTTCTCGCCCGAAATTCATGGATTACTACGCCAACCGGTCGGTGGCATATGCTTACCAATTGGGCGAACTGCAGAAATTTGATACGCCTAAGACGCTTGCAGAATACGGCATTTCTGC
>Ga0310695_10008568_pt1 | contig 15740 bp, 14 predicted proteins | sample RumenRJG_04DNA_FD_203882 | JGI IMG/M metagenome (GOLD analysis project Ga0310695, IMG submission 203882) | Bovine rumen microbial communities from Lethbridge, Alberta, Canada - RJG_04 (v2) (version 2) | ecosystem: Host-associated > Mammals > Digestive system > Stomach > Rumen | place: Canada...
AGCCACGGAGATGTAGGCCACCGACGGCAGGTCATCGTAGAAACGGAGGGTGACGGTGCCGCCGTCCTCACCACCACGGTTCACAGGCACTTGCTTGGCTGTAAACGCAGCTTCGGCAAAAGCACCCGTTGTAGTCATTAAGGCGACTACGGCCATGAGTAGAGTCTTCTTCATATCTTAGTGTTGCAAATCAAGAAAAGTAAAATCATCAATGACATGGCAAAGGTACAACATAAAAAAGAAAAAGCAAAATGTGAGGACAGGAATTTTGTGTAGCAACAGAGGATAGCCCAAACTTTTAACATATTTTACATGTAGGAATCTGCACACTTTTCTTACCGGCTCAGGCAATCTTCGTACCTTTGCACTGTAAACAATAAACAATAACCAATAAACGTGAAACGATTATGGCAGAAAATGTACAAATGAAACTTCCTTACGTTCTGCGTAGGAACACATCGAGTAACCCCCGCATGGCGGGCAAGTATTACGGTCGGGTATGGGAAAAGAACCTGCTGGACACCCGCGGTCTGGCCGACCACATGGTAGAGCACGGCATCGTGCGCAACAACAGCAAGGTGTATACCATCCTGTCGAAGCTGCAGGAGTGCATCCCCGAGCTGCTGTCGCAGGGCGTCGGCGTGAAGCTCGACGGGCTGGGCACGTTCTATCCCTCGATGACGTCGAAGGCGCTGCTCAGCCAGTGTGAGCTGGAGTATGTCGGCGAGGTGGAGACCATCACCGTCAACAACAAGAAAAAGATCGTGCTGCACCGTCCACAACCTGAGGAGGGAGGTGAAGGATGATGAAGAAAATTGAGAAAGTGAGAAGGTGAAAATTTCTCTCAGTAGCCCTGGATACGACTACTGAGAGATTTTTATATTTTTATACTTTTATATTTTTTCAACAAAAAAAATGAAACAATGGTGGCGTTCTCGATTTTTTTTTGTATTTTTGCAAGCTAAAAGAGGATAATTAATGGATCATATAAGAAATTTTTGTATCATTGCACATATAGACCACGGAAAATCGACCTTGGCCGACCGTCTGCTGGAGTTCACCAAGACCATACAGGTGACCGAAGGACAGATGCTGGACGACATGGACCTGGAGCGCGAGCGCGGCATCACCATCAAGAGCCACGCCATCCAGATGGAATATATGTACAAGGGAGAGAAATACATACTCAATCTGATTGACACTCCGGGACACGTGGACTTCTCGTATGAAGTCAGCCGTTCGATAGCCGCCTGCGAGGGTGCGCTGCTGGTGGTCGACGCCACGCAGGGCGTACAGGCACAGACCATCTCGAACCTCTATCTGGCCATCGACAACAACCTGGAAATCATTCCCGTCATCAACAAGATTGACATGCCCAGCGCCATGCCTGACGAGGTGGAGGACGAGATAGTAGACCTGATAGGCTGCGACCCGGAGGACATTCTGCGTGCATCGGGAAAGACGGGCGAGGGCGTAGAGGATATCCTGAATGCCGTCGTCGAGCGCATACCGCACCCCGTGGGCGACGAGAAGGCTCCGCTGCAGGCGCTGATCTTCGACTCGGTGTTCAACTCGTTCCGCGGCATCATCGCCTACTTCAAGATTACCAACGGCGTCATCCGACAGGGCGACAAGGTGAAATTCTTCAATACCGGACAGGAATATGTGGCCGACGAGGTGGGCGTGCTGAAGATGGACATGATACCCCGCAAGGAACTGCGTACGGGCGAGGTGGGATACATCATCTCGGGCATCAAGAATGCCAAGGAGGTGAAGGTGGGCGACACCATCACCCATGTGGCAACACCTTGCGACAAGGCCATCGAGGGTTTCCAGGAGGTGAAGCCGATGGTGTTTGCGGGCGTCTATCCCATAGACCCCGTAGACTACGAGAACCTGCGTGCATCGCTGGAAAAGCTGCAGTTGAACGACGCCTCGCTGACTTTCGTGCCCGAGACGTCTATCGCCCTGGGCTTTGGTTTCCGCTGCGGATTCCTGGGGCTGCTGCACATGGAAATCGTGCAGGAGCGACTGGATCGTGAGTTCGACATGGACGTCATCACCACCGTGCCTAACGTAACCTATATGTGCTACACCAAGCAGGGTGAGGAGAAAGAGGTGCACAACCCCTCGGGACTGCCCGACCAGACGATGATAGACCACATCGAGGAGCCGTATATCAAGGCGAGCATCATCACCGCTGCCGACTATATCGGTCCGATTATGACGCTGTGTCTGGACAAGCGCGGAGAGCTGATAGACCAGCAATACGTCTCGGGTAACCGCGTAGAGCTGCGTTTCATGCTGCCCTTGGGCGAGATCGTGATAGACTTCTACGACAAGCTGAAGTCAATATCGAAGGGCTATGCCTCGTTCGACTATCACATCGACGGATTCCGCCCCTCGAAGCTGGCCAAGCTGGATATCCTGCTGAACGGTGAGCCCGTGGATGCGCTGTCGACGCTGACCCATCAGGACAATGCCGTGACCTTCGGACGCCGCATGTGCGAGAAGCTGAAGGAGCTGATACCGCGCCAGCAGTTCGACATCGCCATTCAGGCGGCCATCGGTGCGAAGATCATTGCCCGCGAAACGGTGAAGCAGGTGCGCAAGGACGTGACGGCCAAGTGTTATGGCGGTGACGTGAGCCGTAAGCGTAAGCTGCTGGAGAAACAGAAGCGCGGCAAGAAGCGTATGAAGCAGATAGGCAACGTGGAGGTGCCGCAGAAAGCCTTCCTCGCTGTGCTGAAACTTGATTAATCATTAATTTGGAAAAGACAAACAAATAAAGATAAAGTATGCCTATGAATACGATTGGACTGACTACGCGTGATGTAGCACGCGAACTGGCGAGACGCTACAGTACCATGACCCACGACGAGTTGGACGTGCTGGAAAGCATCCTGATGCCGATGAAATTCCAGAAGGGTGACTATATCCTGCGAGAGGGAGAGGTCTGCACCAACATCTACTGGGTGGTGAAGGGACTCGTTCGCCAGTACTATATCAAGAATGGAAAGGAACTGACGGAATATATGGCTGCGGAGAACACCATCTTTATGAGTATCGAGAGCCTGTTTAAGGAGCAACCCAGCCACCAGACCATACATGCCTTGGAACCCGCCATCGTCTTCGCGCTGCCCAAGGATAAACTGGAGCGTGTGGCGGTGAAGAACACCAATATACAGATGCTCTACAGAAAGATTCTGGAGGAGTCGCTCATCCTGTCGCAGATACGCGCAGACATGCTGCGTTTCGAGTCGGCTCCGGAGCGCTATGCGAAATTTGTGAAACGTGCGCCGCAACTGGTGCTGCGTGCACCGTTGGTGTATATTGCCAGCTATCTGCAGATGACACCCGAGACGCTGAGCCGCGTGCGTACGTCGGCATTGCTAGAGGATAAAGACTGATGTAAACATATCGGGGAACGTCTGCTGCAAGGCGGCAGGCTCCTCGCGAAAGAGTCCGAACAGGGCGCTGCCTGAGCCAGACATGGCTGCATAGGTGGCGCCCATTTCGTAGAGCTTGTCCTTGACTGCGCCAATCTCGGGATGCAAGGCGAAGACGCTCTCTTCGAAGTCGTTGGTCAACAAGCCGCGCCATTGTTCGACAGGCTGCATCACCACCTCGCGACAGCAGTGGGCCGGATAGTGGGGACGGATGAGCGAGAAGGCTTCCTTGGTGGATACGGGAATGTCGGGACGTACGATGCCGATATACCACTTGCTAAGATCGAGCGCGATGGGGTGCAGCTGTTCGCCGATGCCCTCGGCATAGCACGGACGGTTAAGAATGAAGAAGGCACAGTCGGCCCCCAAGCGGGCAGCATAGCCAATCATCTGTTCATCGCTGAGATGCAGTTCGAACAGCTCGTTGAGCAGACTGATCATAAAGGCTCCGTCGCTGCTGCCTCCACCCATGCCGGCTTGTGTGGGAATGCCTTTCCACAGATGGGTGTGCAGACGGGGAAGAGTGGGGAAGTCCTGCTTCAGCAGCTGGTAGGCGCGTACGACCAGATTGCGCTGTTCGTCACCTTCAATATGGATGTTGCTGACCTTGATGTCGCAGTCTACGTTCGAAGGAAAGCCGTCAGCCATAGGCTGTACTTCAAGGGCATCCATGATGGGCACGGGGTAGAATACCGTTTGCAGGTTGTGGTAACCGTCGGGACGACGCTCGACGACGTTCAGCCCCAGATTAATCTTTGCTATAGGAAAGGTAATCATCGTATCTCTTTTCGCTTTTTAAACTCTAATGTCTTGGGCAACTTCTGCCATTTGCCCTTGGTGGGCACCTTGAGGGTGCTACCCTTATCCTGACGCAGCACGTAGATGCTGTCGTTTTTGCGCAGAAGCGTGGCCGAGAGGTCTTCGCTGCCGAAATCGTTAATCAGCTGAAGTTCAGCCTCTTTCTCGCTCTTGACGCGACACGACGTAATCACCCAATAGAAGGAGTAATTCTTCTTACCCAGATAGCCCGGCAATTCGCCATAAAGATCTTGTCCGGGAACGGTGATGTCCTGATCGTAGAGATTGATGCGAAGATATACCTCATATTCATTATTAATAAGGTTCGCGCGAAAGGATCTGTTGTCGGCTTGAGCCCATGACACCGTCGACAGGCAGAGTAACAGTAGGGTGGAAAGTATGATTTTCTTCATGCTATTCAGTCATATTTGTGGACAAAGGTACTAAATCTATATCAATAAAATACTATTTTATGAAAAATAAATCATAAAACGTTGCAGAAATTAAAAAAAATCAAGTATCTTTGCGAGCGTTATACGTATAAATAATGTATGAGTAAGTTACTATTAAAGCCTGATTACATCTTTGAATCGAGTTGGGAAGTATGCAACAAAGTCGGTGGAATATACACGGTGCTTTCCTCTCGCGCGAAGACGTTACAGAATGAAATGCAGGATCGTGTGCTTTTTATTGGTCCAGATGTCTGGAAGGAAAATGAAAGTCCGTATTTTAAAGAGGACAAGGCACTCTTTGCCGATTGGCAATGGGAGGCGAAGGAGCAAGGCCTGATGGTAAGGGTAGGACGATGGATGGTTCCCGGAGAGCCCATAGCCATTCTGGTGGACTTCACTCCGTTCTACGAAAAAGAGACGGTCAAGTCTTCGGCATTTATGTCGAAGAATGAGATTTACGGCTGGTTGTGGGAAAACTACGGCGTTGACTCACTACATGGCTATGGCGACTATGACGAGGCTTCGATGTTCTCGTATGCTGCTGCACTGGTGACAGAGAGTTTCTATCATCACTATCTGGACCTGCACCAGCGCGTTATCTATCATGCAAACGAATGGATGTGTGGACTGGGAGCGCTGTATATCAACAGCAAGCTGCCGCAGATAGGAACTGTCTTCACCACACACGCTACCAGTATCGGACGTTCGATAGCCGGTAACCAGAAGCCGCTCTACGACTACTTGTTTGCCTATAATGGCGACCAGATGGCTGACGAGCTGAATATGCAGTCGAAACACTCGATAGAGAAGCAGACGGCGCTGCACGTTGACTGCTTCACGACGGTGAGCGACATTACGGCCAACGAGTGTAAGGAGCTACTGGACAAGCCTGTGGACGTAGTATTGCCCAATGGCTTTGACAATAGTTTCGTGCCTAAGGGTGCTGCATTTACCCGTAAGCGTAAGGCTGCCCGCAAGCGCCTGTTGGATGTGGCAAATGCGCTGTTGGGCGAGAATATGGATGACGATACGCTGATAGTGTCGACCAGTGGCCGTTATGAGTTCCGCAACAAAGGTATTGATGTATTTGTGGAAGCCATGAACCGTCTGTTGCGTGATCGCGACCTGAAGAAGAAAGTCGTAGCATTCATCGAAGTGCCCGGATGGGTAGGTGAGCCGCGCAAGGATTTGCAAGAGCGACTGACGTCCGGTCAATCGTTCGACACGCCCTTGGAAGTGCCACAGGTCACCCACTGGCTGCACAATATGAGTCACGACAACGTGCTCAGCATGATGAAATACTACGATATGCACAACCGGAAGGATGAGCAGGTGAAGGTAATCTTCCTGCCCTGCTATCTGGACGGCAAGGATGGCATTGTGAATATGACCTATTATGATGTGGTCTTGGGCAATGACCTCTGCATCTATCCCTCTTATTATGAACCGTGGGGATACACGCCGCTGGAGGCTGTCGCCTTCAAGGTGCCGTGTGTCACCACCGACCTTGCCGGTTTCGGTCTGTGGGCTAACAAGGAATTCGGCCATAATGGTACGATAACGGATGGCGTGAAAGTAATACATCGTACGGACTATAACTATTCGGAAGTGGCTGATGCCATTAAGGATACGGTAGCAGAATTCTCTACCATGACCAAGAAACAGGTGGAGGAATGCCGTAAGCAGGCCGATGCACTGTCGAAAAAAGCTTTGTGGAGTGAGTTTATCAGGTATTACCACGAAGCTTACGATATCGCCTTGACAAAGGCTGCTGAGAGAATGAAAAAATAAAGAAAACTTTAATAGATAAAGATTATGAAAATTAAAGCTGATTATGCAAATGCTCCCCAGTGGAAAGAATTGACCGTTAAGTCGAGTCTTCCCGAGCAACTGAAGTGTTTGGATGAAATTGCCCACAACATGTGGTGGGTATGGAACTATGAGGCTCGTGACCTGTTCCGTGACCTCGACCCTGAACTGTATCACGACGTGAAGCACAATCCGGTCATGCTGCTGGAGAGGCTCACCTTTAAACGTAAGGAAGAGATTGTAAATGATAAGGCGCTGATGAAACGTGTTCATGACGTCTATGCCTTGTTCCGCAAGTACATGGATGTCAAGCCCGACGCAAAGCGTCCCTCTGTGGCCTACTTCTGTATGGAGTATGGTATCCATTCAGCTCTGAAAATTTACTCTGGTGGTCTTGGCATGTTGGCTGGTGACTACGTGAAGGAAGCTTCTGACTCTAACGTGGATATGTGTGCTGTCGGTTTCCTCTATCGTTTCGGCTACTTCACACAGTCGTTGTCGATGGATGGTCAGCAGATTGCTAATTATGATATGCAGAACTTTGGTTCACTGCCTATCGAGCGTCAGCTTGATAAGGACGGTAATCCTCTGGTAATTGATGTACCTTATACTAACTATCAGGTTCATGCTTATGTATGGCGTGTTAATGTTGGCCGTGTGAAGCTCTATCTGTTGGACACTGACAACGAGATGAACTCTGACTTTGACAAGCCCATCACCCACAGTCTTTATGGTGGCGACTGGGAGAACCGCCTGAAGCAGGAGATTCTGCTGGGTATTGGTGGTATGCTGCTGCTGAAGAAGTTGGGCATCAAGAAAGATATCTATCACTGCAACGAAGGTCACGCAGCACTCTGCAATCTGCAGCGTTTGTGCGACTATATTGAGGAAGACGGTCTGACATTCAACCAGGCTCTTGAGCTTGTTCGTGCTTCAGGTCTGTATACCGTTCATACACCAGTACCTGCTGGTCACGACTACTTCGAAGAGGGCCTGTTTGGTAAGTATATGGGCGCATATCCTCAGAAGCTCGGTATTTCTTGGGACGAGTTCATCGGCATGGGTCGTACCAATCCCGAGGATAAGGGCGAGAAGTTCTGTATGTCGACCTTCGCCTGCAACACCTGTCAGGAGGTCAACGGCGTATCTTGGCTCCATGGTGAGGTGTCAAAGAAGATGTTTGCACCCATCTGGAACGGCTATTACCCCGAGGAGAGTCACGTGGGTTATGTGACGAATGGTGTCCACTTCCCCACCTGGTGTGCTACCGAGTGGCGTCGTGTCTATGCCAAGTACTTCGACGAGAAGCACATGAGCGACCAGTCGAACGAGGATATCTGGTATGGCATCTACAACTGTCCCGATGAGGAGATCTGGGCTACACGCCAGGCGCTGAAGGCTAAGCTCTTCGAGTATATTAAGGAACAGTTCCGCGAGACATGGCTGAAGAACCAGGGCGATCCCTCACGTGTGGTGAAGTTGCTGGAGCAGTTCAACACCAATGCACTGGTTATCGGCTTCTGCCGCCGCTTTGCTACCTACAAGCGCGCTCATCTGCTCTTTACCGATCTGGAGCGTCTGAGTAAGATTGTGAACGATCCCGAGCATCCCGTTATCTTCCTGTTTGCCGGTAAGGCTCACCCCGCTGACGGTGCTGGTCAGGGACTGATTAAGAAGATTTACGAGATCAGCCAGCGTCCTGAGTTCCTCGGCAAGGTTATCTTCCTCGAGGACTATGACTTCCTGTTGGCTCGTCGTCTGGTATCGGGTGTTGATATCTGGATGAATACTCCTACACGTCCGCTCGAGGCTTCTGGTACGTCTGGTGAGAAGGCCGAGATGAACGGTGTTGTAAACCTCTCCGTAAAGGACGGCTGGTGGCTCGAGGGCTATCGCGAGGGTGCCGGATGGGCATTGACCGAAAAGCGTACCTACGAGAACCAGGGCTATCAGGATCAGCTCGATGCTGCTACCATCTATAGCCTGCTCGAGAACGAGATTATTCCTCTGTACTACGATAAGGACAAGAAGGGCATCTCAAAGGGCTGGATCGAGGTGGTCAAGAACTCGATTGCTCAGATTGCTCCTCACTACACCATGAAGCGTCAGCTTGATGACTACTATTCTAAGTTCTATGAGAAGCAGGCTAAGCGCTTTAAGGAACTTTCAAAGAATGGCAATCAGTTGGCTAAGGAAATCGCTTTGTGGAAGGAGACTGTTGCTGAGCGTTGGGATGCCATCAGTGTGGTAAGTGCTGAGTCTACTGCTCCTGCTTCTGGCTTGCACGAGACAGGTGTGAAGTATACGCTTCGCTACGTCATCAATGAGCAGGGACTCGATAATGCCGTTGCTCTTGAGAAGGTGAATGTTGCTGTCGACAAGGATGGCAATGAGCGCGTGTTCTCTATTGAGCCGTTGCAGATGGTGAAGAAGGATGGTAACCTCTATACCTTCGAGGTGGAGCACTCACCTAAGCAGGCTGGTCAGTACAAGAGTGCTGTCCGTATGTATCCTTGCAACAAGAACCTGCCTCACCGCCAGGACTTCTGTTATGTGAAGTGGTTGGAACTGCCTGTTGGTAGCTAATAATCAATAAGCAATTGATATCCTATAAAAATAGGTGGCAACCATTCGTGATTGCCACCTAATTTTTATTTGCGTATTAACAAAATTAGTGATTTGCTGATTTGTGTTTTTATTTCAGCTGTCCAGCTACGAATTCTTCCAACTTCTCACTACGTAGGCCACGCTTCAGGATTTTGCCCTGCTGGTCGACGACAATGGTATGAGGAATGCTGGTCACACAGAAATGCTTGGCTATAACATTCTCCCAACCTTTTAGGTCGCTCATCTGTACCCATGGGATGTTAAGCTGTTGTGTGGCAGCTTTCCATGCGTCGCTGTCCTCGTCAAGCGATATACCAATGATGCCAAGGCCTTTATCCTTATACTTACCGTATAACTCCACCATGAAAGGCATCTCCTGACGACAGGGACCACACCATGATGCCCAGAAATCGATAACCGTTATCTTGCTCTTGGAAACTTCGCCTAATAGGTTCACGGGCGTTCCGTCTAATCCTGGCAGTGTAAAGTTCTTGATAGTCATACCTTCGGCACTCTCAGCAGCCTGTTTCAAATTGACCAGCATTTCCTGGATGGCAGGACGCTTCTGTTTCTCATCTGGGAGCTTGTCAATCAGCTTCATACGGGTCTGATTGTCAATTAGTTCCTCGGGATAGTAGGTCAGCAGGAAATAGCCAAACTCGTTCTTGATATTCTTTTCGGTCGTCTTGACGACAATGGCAGAAAAGCGCTGGTTCAGCTTTTCAATCTGCTCCATACCCTTTTGCTGCTCCATTTCGTCTACCGTATTACCGTAGATATGTTCTGCAATACGGTTGATTTCCTTGCCGATGGTCATCACTGAGTCGTTCAGTTCCTGCCATTGTTCGTTACACTTTGTGCCACCAACGCGTGAAGCTCCTGGGGTTTCCACCAACTTGATGCTGATGTTGCCTGGCTCAATAAAGAATGGAGCGTTCAACTCATTGCGCTTCTCGCTGTAGACCATACAAAGATAGGTAGAGTCGGTCTCACCGCTCAACTCAAACTTACCATCCTTCACGATTAGCGTATCCGTGGGGATGCCTGTCTGCAAGTCGTTGGTAATAAACAAAGTATCACCATCATTCAGTCCCTCCACAGCACCGCTTATTTTATAGGCGTTGGAGTGGCAAGCTGTTAGTGCAAGTACTGCTGCACTAAACAATATACTGGCTTGAAATACTTTCATTATTGATGACTCTTCGAATCGTTTCTGCAAATAATTCTGCAACGCTGAGTTGTTTAACCTTGGCACAACGTTGGGTATAGGGGATAGAGTCCGTGAACACAATCTCCTCAAGAGCTGAGTTCTGTACACGTTCACTGGCTGGACCACTCATCACACAATGCGAAGCACAGGCACGTACCGTCTTGGCACCGGCAGCTTTCATCAAGTCGGCAGCCTTGGTGATGGTGCCAGCCGTATCTACCATGTCGTCGATAATCACCACATTCTTGCCTTCCACCTCACCGATGATTTGCATCGAGGCAACCACATTGGCACGGGCACGTGTCTTATTACACAGTACCAGTGGGCATCCCAGATACTTGGCGTAGGTGTTAGCACGCTTCGAACCGCCAACGTCGGGCGATGCAATGACGAGGTCTTCGAGATGTAACGTCTGCAGATAGGGCAGTATCACGTTCGAAGCATACAGATGATCGACGGGAACATCGAAGAAGCCCTGAATCTGGTCAGCGTGAAGGTCCATCGTAATGACGCGGTTTACTCCTGCAGCGGACAGCAGGTCGGCGACCAACTTGGCACCGATGCTTACGCGTGGCTTGTCCTTACGATCCTGACGAGCCCAACCGAAATAGGGAATAACGGCATTGATGGTGCGCGCTGAGGCGCGTTTGGCTGCATCAATCATGAGCAGCAACTCCATCAGATTGTCAGAATTGGGGAAGGTGCTCTGCACCAAGAAGATGTCGCGTCCGCGAATACTCTCTTCGTAAGACACGGCAAACTCGCCATCCGAGAACTTCGTGATTTGCAGTTCTCCGAGCGGACAGCCTAAGCTTTGGCAGATTTTCTCTGCGAGGTACGTTGTGGCAGTACCTGAAAAAACCATGTAGTTTTTATTAGCGCTCATCTCTTATGATTTGTTTTTATCCTATTGCTTTACGTATTTTGGCAAAGTGGTCTATCAGTGCCTGATAGTCCAACTCCTGATGGATGTTGAAACGGTTCCATAGGTCACCACTAATGACAACACCTCCGAACCCTAAATCTTTGGCCATACGCACATTGTCGAGATTCATTCCCCCTAAGGCATATACGTGTTTGTCAATCAGTCCTTTGCGTGAAGCCTCTTTCAGCTCGTCCATTGTGAACGTGGCCTTCTGGTCAGGTTCTGTCTGACTGTCGAAGATGTATTTCAACAGTACATAGTCGGCATTCTTTTTGGTGGCCTTGAGTTGGTCCAGATGCGTACATGTACGACTGATATGACCCTTGTAGCCACTGGGTGGAGGTGTCGTCTCGTTGTCGATATGTATGCCGTGCAACTTATATTCTTCTTTGAGATAGAAGTTGTCGTGTACGGTAATCTTCGAGTAGTATTCGTCTGGCAGCAGTGTGAGCAGTCGTTCCGAATACATAGGTTCAGAATCAGGCTTATACAGATGCAGGTTGTCCAGTCCGACTTCGAATAGTGAAGTCAGGATCTTATCTTCTTCAACGAAGAAGGTGGGCTGCGTCATGATAGCGAGTTTCATGCTCATCGTTTTAGTTTGCTGCTTCGAATTCTTTAAGGAATCTTACGTCGTTCTCTGAGAACATGCGGAGGTCGCTGACGCGATACTTCAAGTTGGTGATACGTTCAACACCCATACCGAAGGCATAGCCTGAATAGATCTTAGAGTCGATACCGCACTGTTCCAGTACGTTGGGGTCAACCATGCCGCAACCAAGAATCTCTACCCAGCCTGTGTGCTTGCAGAATCCACAGCCCTCGCCGCCACAGATGAAGCACGAGATGTCCATCTCGGCAGAAGGCTCTGTGAATGGGAAATACGAGGGACGCAGACGAATCTGTGTATCAGGTCCGAACATCTCGCGTGCAAACGACAGCAAGACCTGCTTCAGGTCTGTGAAGCTCACGTTCTTATCTATATATAGTCCCTCCACCTGGTGGAAGAAACAATGCGCACGGGCTGTAATAGCTTCATTGCGGTATACACGTCCTGGGCAAATAACGCGAATTGGGGCAGTCAACTTGCCGTCTTCCGTATGTATGTTCTCCATCACGCGGGCCTGAACACTCGACGTGTGCGAGCGCAACAGGATATTCTTGGTGACGTCGTTGGGATGCTGCGATACAAAGAACGTATCCTGCATATCACGGGCAGGGTGGTCAGCCGCAAAGTTCATCTTCGTGAACACGTGCAAGTCGTCCTCCACCTCGGGACCGTCGGCCAGCACAAAGCCCATTCGCGAAAAAATGTCTATAATCTCGTTGGTCACAATGGTCAGCGGATGGCGTGAACCCAGTTGGATGGGATAGGGTGTACGTGTCAGGTCGATGGCTTCCTCGCCTGTATCCTGTGTCTCCACCTCTTCACGTAGTTGGTTGATGCGTTCTGTTGCCAGTGTCTTCAACTCATTAATCTTCATGCCAACGGTCTTTTTCTGGTCGGCTGCAACCTCACGGAAGTCATTCATCAGAGCTGTAATCTCGCCTTTCTTGCTCAGGTATTTCAGTCTGAGCTGTTCTACTTCTTCCGCATTCTTTGCACTCAGTGTTTGTACTTCTTTCAGAAGTTCGTCTATCTTATCAAGTATCATAATCTTGGTGTAAAACGTGAATTTTGATGCAAAGGTACAAAAAAATTAAAGATTAGAGATGAAAGATTAAAAATTATTTTGTAATTTTGCACAAAATTTGAGAGAAGTCAGTTAATTAGTCAATTCATGAGACATTATTTCTTTCTGCTGGCAGTCTTTCTCCTCATCTTTGTTTCGTGCGGAGGAAGCAAGACTGGTACAGCAACCGATGAGGAGGTAGCTGATAGTGTTGTAGCCCGCGACACCATGTCGGCTGTTGATTCACTGTTGGCCGAATTGGACAATCTTCCCATGCCCAAAGCAGCTGATGAGTTGTTCGACGATTTTGTGTTCAACTTTGCAGCCAACCGTAAACTCCAGATGGAACGTATTCTCTTTCCTCTGCGTATGGTGACCGATGACAAGGTCAAGTCTATTGACCGTCAGCAATGGAAGATGGAGCATTTCTTCATGCACCAGGGTTACTATACCGAACTCTTTGACAATGAACGTCACATGGAAGTGGTGAAGGATACGTCAGTCAGTCAGGCCGTTGTTGAGAAGATATTCTTTGAATCACAGACAGTCAGTCAGTATTGTTTCCGTCGTCTGAAAGGAGCATGGATGTTGGTTGAGGTTCGTACCATTCCCTTTACTGAGTCTAACAATGCCTCGTTCCTGCCTTTCTACCATCAGTTTGCCAGCAGTTCAGACTATCAGTTGCAGCATCTGGGCAACGAGGTGACTTTCATTGGTCCTGATCCTGACGATGATTTTGCTACGATGGAAGGTGTCATTACTCCCGATACATGGGAAGCTTTTGCCCCGCAGTTGCCCAAGAAGATGATATATAATATCATTTATGGCGAGCCCCGCAAGGAGGGCAACAGTAAACTCTTTGTGCTACGTGGTATTGCCAATGGTTTGGAACTCGAAATGACCTTCCATCGCAGTAATGGCAACTGGCGTCTCACCAAACTCTCTACCTGAATGAAAGACTTACGCGATTATAGTCTGTTGGCTCACAATACGTTTGGTATTGATGCCCGTTGTTCCCGTTTCCTTGAGTATGAGACGACGGTTGAGGCACAGCAAGTGGCCAGTATTTTGCGAGAAACATCACTGCCATATATAATAATAGGTGGCGGCAGCAATCTGCTGCTGACACGTGACTTTCCTGGCATCGTCGTGCACTCGGCCCTCAAAGGGTGGGATGTTACAGGCTGTCGCATGGCCTGTGGTAGCGGCGAAACGTGGGACGATATTGTAGATGTCAGTCTGCAAAATGGACTTTATGGTGCTGAGAACTTATCACTCATTCCTGGCGATGTGGGAGCTTCTGCTGTTCAAAACATCGGTGCCTATGGCGCTGAGGCAAAGGACTTTATTCGTGAGGTCCATGCCATTGAGATAGCCACAGGACGCCTGTGCATCATTGATTGCGACGATTGTCAATACGGCTATAGGCAAAGTCGCTTTAAGCAGGAGTGGAAGAATCGCTTCTTGATTACGATGGTCATTTACGAGTTCTCCACTGACTTTCAGCCTCGTCTCGACTATGGCAATATCCGTAGCGAACTTGAGCGTCGAGGCATTGTTGAACCAACGCCCCAGCAGTTGCGTCAGGTTATTATTGACATTCGCAATGCTAAGCTCCCTGATCCTAAGGTACAGGGTAATGCTGGCAGCTTCTTTATGAATCCGGTCGTCAGCCGTCAGAAGTATGAGGAATTGGCCGCTCAGTATCCCAATATGCCTCATTATACGGTCGATGCGCAGCATGAGAAGATTCCCGCAGGCTGGATGATAGAGCAATGTGGCTGGAAGGGCAAGGCGCTCGGACGTGCTGGCGTTCACGATAAGCAGGCACTTGTACTCGTTAATCTTGGCGGCGCCACAGGTCAGGAGATTGTTGACCTCTGCGAGACTATCCGAAAGGATGTGTCAGATAAGTTCGGCATTGATATCCATCCCGAAGTCAACGTCATTTAATTCCTCATTCTCTCATTTCCTCATTTTCTCAATATGAAACTGACTTTTCTTGGAACTGGAACTTCGTGTGGCGTCCCAACCATTGGCTGTCAATGCCACACATGCACTAGCCCAGACCCTCACGATAAGCGTCTGCGCTGTTCTGCTCTCGTCGAGACGGAACAAACGCGATTACTCATCGATTGTGGACCTGATTTCCGAGAACAGATTATGCCACATCCTTTCCGTCGTATCGATGGCATTCTCATCACCCATGCCCACTACGACCACATGGGTGGTATGGACGATATCCGGCCCTATTGTCAGTTTGGAGAAATCAATGTCTATGCCGACCCCGTCGCTCGCGAAGGTATGCTCCAGATGTTGCCTTATTGCTTTGCCGAACACCGCTATCCTGGTGTGCCGGCTATCCAGCTTCATGAGATTCATCCTCATGAGCCCTTTTCCATTGGCGACTTCCACATTACGCCTTTCCAGGTCATGCACCACGACCTGCCCATCCTCGGCTATCGCATAGAAGAAGTCGGATGTCAGAAGTCTGAAGCAGGCCCTCAGCCATCATCCCCCAGCCATCATCCCTCATTAGTTTATATTACCGATATGAAGACCATTGCTGAGGTTGAAGTTCCCTATGCTGAACATTGCGACGTGTTGGTTGTCAACGCCTTACGCCCGTTGCCGCACCACTCTCATCAGACCCTTGACGAGGCAGTCAGTTTTGCCACTCGTATTGGCGCTCCACAAACATGGCTTATTCATAGCAGCCACGATATGCCCCGTCACGATGATGTCAACAAATTGCTGCCGTCAAATATCCAGATGGCCTACGACGGACAGGTAATAGAAATCTGAAATAGTTATTAC
>Ga0310695_10008569_pt1 | contig 15739 bp, 8 predicted proteins | sample RumenRJG_04DNA_FD_203882 | JGI IMG/M metagenome (GOLD analysis project Ga0310695, IMG submission 203882) | Bovine rumen microbial communities from Lethbridge, Alberta, Canada - RJG_04 (v2) (version 2) | ecosystem: Host-associated > Mammals > Digestive system > Stomach > Rumen | place: Canada...
GGCCGCCCCGGCCTTGCTGCAAGGGCGAGGGCGCCCTTGCCACATCTCTCTTGCGGAACCCTGCAAACTCAAACCCTTGTAAATGTTGTTTTTTCCAGTTGTTCCGGTTGTTTCCTATCTCAAACCGCTTGGGTAAAAACCGCAGATGCGCGAAAAAAATCGCACCCCGAACCGCAGATCAATCGACGAGCGCTTCAAGCACTTCGTCAAGCGAACCGACGACTTTCACGCCTTCGAGGCCTGCCGCCGCTTTGCGCTCTTCGGGAGTGTCGGCGAGAAGAATCACTTTCCCGCCTCCTTCGACAAACCTCTTTACCGCAGGCTGCCACTTGTTCTTGCCGTTCTTCGCGCCTTTGGCGGCGTCGAACGTCCAGACCTCCTTCGACGGCTGGAGGATCGCGAACACCTCCGCGTGGGGGAGGAGGTTGTTGTTCATCTGCCTGCACAAAAGGACGTTGAGCCTCTCTTCGGGGATGAGTTTGCCCAGATAGAATTTCATCTGGTCGCGGGATGTTTCATCGAGCGAGAACTGCACCATCGCCGATTTCGCGCAGCGCCTGCGCGGACGTTTGGCGTTCGACGGCGCCACGCCTGTCAGATACTTGAATCCCGAACGGACGAGGTCGTGGTTGCACTCCCACATTTCAGGGTGCGGGCCCTGTGCGAAGACCTTTCCTTTCCCGACCTTTCCGCCGAGAATCGCGCCTTTGCCGATCATCGTCTTCACGGGCTTCGCGAAACTCGTGTTCACGAGACGCCCCGCATACGACGCGAGCACCTTCACGTCCGCATCTTCGATTTTTTCGCCGGGCACGAACACCGGCCCGCCCCAGTACATGACGGTGCGGACCGCTTCGGAGCCTTCAAACACTTTTTTGCCTTCGTCCGTAAGTTTGAGTTTCATAGGCGCCCAGCCGCGGTAGTGTTCGGGATTGTCATCCTTGAACGGAACGAGGCAGAGGCTGACATCCGACTGGCGCACGAGAAACGCCCCTGCGCAAATCCCGTAATATCCGCCGCCGCCGCGCACGAATTTCTTGACCGCTTTCTGCCCCGAGGGGCCGAGCGCCCTGAATTCCGTCAAGCTGCCGCCGCCCGGCATGAGAAGGACATCGTTGCCCTCGAGCGCGCCAGCGGCGATGTCCGAGGCGGAAAGCGGGACGGGTTCGTATTCGGGAGCATACTTCAGCATAGCCGCCACGTTGTATTGCGCTCCGCCTTTGTCAGCGTAGAACGCCGCTTTGACTGGCTTGGCGACCTTCGCCGGCGGAACGAACGGCGCCTGCGGCTCCGCCGCGAACGCGCGCAGACCGGCGAGCGCCGCTTCCGCGTTCTCGACGGGGATGAATCCGCAATCGTGTTTTTTCGCAAGCCCGGCGGCGGATCCCCACGCATAGACGCGCCCGCCGCGCGCTATGAAATCTTTCAAGATCGGTGCGTTGCTTCCGTAAAGCCCTTTCCCGGAATCGAACGCTCCGGCGCTCTCCGGCACGAGGACGGCATCGACATATTTCAACTCGCCCTCGGCGATCGGCTGCCCTGCGAGCGGAAACACGTCGAACTCGCGTTCCTTGAGAAGCTTCTGGACAAGCCTGGCGGTGGCGGGGCCGAAGGAATCGTCGCACATGAACCCTACGGAGAGCTGACCCGCCTTGCGCTGGGGATAAGTCCATTTCACTTCACGGCCGGTCGCGTGGCGGAACGCGCCGCGTATGGTGTAATGGTCGTCCACATCGACTTCGGGATGGACGGTGAAAACGAAAAACCGGCCCTTGCCGTAGCGTCCGGCGAAAGCGGCGGGATGCCCTGCGAAGGACTCCCTCTTCCCGGCGCCCATGCTGTTTATGTTGCCGGCGTACCTTGCCACGACTTCGACAGTCACATTCGTATCGGCAGTCTTCGCCGGACGCGGAACGGGGCCTTCGCTGTACTTTATTTTCGTTGCGCCTTTCTTTATCCCGGCGAGCGAAAGCGCCTTGTCGTTGAAATTTATGCTGATTTCAGCCTTGCCGCCGCACACGCCGAAAGAGTAGGGAATGATATTCATCATATTCGTGTGGCTCTTGTCCGACTGCATCAGTAGGCAGCATCCGGCGCACGTGCCCACATAGCCGCCGCCCTGGAGAAGGAAGTTCTTGATCCTTTTATGGCCTTCCGCCCCGAGATCTTTGGAAATGATCCGCGAATTTCCGCCGGGCATGATCAGCAGATCTGCGTCGTCGAGCGCTCCGGCGCGGATCGATTCTCCGTCGACCGGCGTGGCGACGGCATTCTCCGCAGTGCTCGCTATCTCAAGCCAGCGGTACATTCCCACTCCGCGCACTCCGCTTCCCGTAAACACCGCTATGCGCAGCGGCGCGGAGTTTGTGTTTGCGGAAGCCTGCATCGCGCAAAACGCCGCAATCGCGGCAAAAGCGGCGAAAACGATTTTTTTCATTTTTGTCTGCCTTTTCTGTTTGGATTGACGGACTGCGCCGTATTCATTTGAGTGAATCGAGAAAATCAAGTTTTCCGCCGGCGATGTCGCCGGGCGTGACGAAAACGACCTCGTGAGCGGGATCGTTCATAAGCCTCAACGCCTCCGCCGCCCTCGCGGGCGTAAGGTCTTCCGTGGCGAATCCCGTCACCTCCGCTCCGAACCGGCGCGATGGATAGTCGGCCGCGAACGTGCGGCGCCCGAGGTACTTTGCGGCGGTTTCGAGTGTTGTGCGGAAAGTCCTTTTCGTTTCGGGCTGCGCGCCGAAGAGGAATACGCGCCCCTTGCCGAAGCGGCCGGCGACAGCCGCGCCCTTTCCTTCCATCGCGATGCTCTGGGAGCCTTCCGTCGAATACCATCCGGCGTAAACCGCAACGATTTCCGCGCTCGCGCCGTCTATTTCCCCCGTCCGCTCCATCAGGGGACCGTTGCGGTAGCACATCGCCGCAAGACCCTTGGCGTTGCCGGGCTTCACTCCGTCGAAATACTTGCGCGCGGCTTCTTTGAAACGGACGCATATTTCCGTTCCGGCGGCGTCTTCGCGGCGCTCCGCCGCCGCGAACGGCACAAGCGCCCCGGCGTCCGCGAGCGCGATGCGCGAGCCGTTCCCGACCGCGAGAAACGCTCCACCCGATTTCACGAACCCGCGGATCTTCGCGAAACCGCCTTCGGCGTCCATCGCGGCGGACATCTTCTTTCCGTCGCCCGACGGCACTACGAACATGTCAAGCCCGTCAAGCCCACCTGCGGCGACGGACGCGCCGTCCAGAAAAGAAATCTCCGTTCCGGGAACGGCGTTGAAAAATTCCGCAAGGTTCAGCGCGCTCAGGCCGTCCACGCCTTCGCCGGCGTATATGCCGATTTTGCGCACGGCGCGCGAACCCGGAGCAAAATTCTTTTCCCCCGGAGGAGCCGACTTGAAATCGCCGACGATCCGCTCGACTATTCCCCTGCCGCAGGGGAGAAGCGCCGCGCCAGGCGGAACGCAATTGGTCCCGCTGCCCCAGGCGTAGATTTTCCCGCCGCGGGCGAGGAAGCGATCCATCCCAGCGCGGGATTTGCCGACGTTGAAGTTGCCGTCGGGAACTACGGCGGCGTCGAAATGGTCGAGAACGCCGTTTTGCTGCGAGGCGTCTGCGATGTAGCCCACGTCCGTGTCGGGCGACCGGTCGAGCGCGCGCACCGCTTCGGCGGAATCGATTCCGCCGAGATAGCAGTTGACGCCCACTTTGATCGCGCCTTTGGCGCGCGGACGGTATTTGAAAGCGATCGCGCGTCCAGCGACGTAACGGAACGCCGCCGCGACGATATCGTGCGTCACACGCTCCGATTCGGGATGGAAACTGATGAGGAACGTCCGGCCCTTCCCGTACCGGCCTGCGAACACCGCGCCCTTCCCTTTCATGGCGGTCTTCTGCGTTCCGAACCTGCTGTATGCGCAATCGTAGCGGGCGATGATTTCTCCCCTCGCTCCGGCCGGCGGTTTTTTCGACATAGCCATCAGCGGGCCGTTGTAATAGTTCACCTTCCGCGGCCCGACTTCTATTCCGGCAAGCTCCTTTGCGCGTTCGCCAAACCGCACCGTCACTTCCGCGCGTTCCCCGCGCTCCCATTTGCCGACGCTGACTACAGGCGCGAAGCGGGCGTGCGGACCGAAGTCGCCTCCGCATTGCGCAAAGTACGCGCCGGCGCAAGTGCCGATATAGCCGCCGCCTTTCTCCAAAAATTCGCGAAGCCTGGCGCATCCTGCCTCGCGCCCGATGCTGTCGTATATCGCAGGCGCCCAGCCTCCGGCCATCACAAGCACATCAGCTTTGGCAAGATCACCGCGCCTCACGCCGGGGCCGTCGACAAAGAAAAGATCCACGTCCGGCGAAGCGTCGAGAATCCTGATCCAGTCGACAGCCCATCCGCCGCGCGGCCCGTCGCCTACATAGTAGGCAACTTTGATTTTCCTTTCGGCTTCCTGCGCATCGCATGGCGCGGCATAAAACAAAAGCGCAAACGCCGCAAGCGCGGCAAACGCACGCAAAACGCAAGATATTGAAATCTTTGCGTCTTTATGCGAAAACAAATCGGTTTCTCTCATGGAAAATGGCTTTCTTTATGATAAACATCCGGGTGGAACTAAATTGGACAACAAGCGTACAACAACAAATTCCAATTCCACATTTTCTGTTCCATGTATTTCGGGCCGGTCACTCAGACGCAGGCGCGGCAGCGAGGCCGACCCTTATGCGAAAAAACTCATTGCGTTTCCGGAATCCGCGCTCGCCGTCAATTCCACGGGAACGCCGTACTCGACCGCGCACGGCGCGCCCTGCCGCGTCCATTCCCCAGTCGTTTTGCGTTCAATGCTCGCCGTGACAGCAACGCCTTCCATGCCTTCGGGGACGGCGACATTCGTTGTGAACTTGAACTCTCCGGCAGCGGAAGGCTGTTCGGATGCGGGAATGCAGAACACTACGCTCGACGCGTCATGCGGATCCAGCCCCAGGCAGTAGCTCTGCCAAACGGGAATGCCGTTATCGCCGCCCGCGACGAGCGCGGCGGCGATTTCCTCCGCGCTGCTTGAAAGCGAAGCGATACCGGCATCGAACATCCACTGGAAGGGAACATTCAGTTCGCCGCTTCCGCTTTCCGCGATTCTGATGTAGAAATACTCCGATGCGGTATAGACGAGATCCCCGCCGGAAACCGAGAGCGTCCCCTTGTCGCCTTCGGCGAGCTGGAACTTGTCGAGATCCGCCGCCGCAAGCCCGCCGCCTGAAAGGAGCGTATACGCTTTGCCCGGAACCATCATGGAGAGGGCGTCTACCGTCACCGTGACTGGATCGGCCGATGTCGCGTTCAGCGTAAGCGACGGAACCGCAAGCACGGAATTGTCCGCACCGTCAATTGTAAAGCCGAGCTTCGTCCCCGCCGCGAGCGTGAGTGTGCCGCCAAGAGTGACGCTGCCAGTCTCGGGAAGCGAAAGCGTGGTGCCGGAATTCATCGTTACGATACCGATACCCGGGGCGCATCCCGCGTTCACGGAAAGCGTGGCCGTGTCTTCGACCGTTATCCCCATGCCGAAGCGCGAGTAGGAATTGAACAGGACTTCGCCGCATCCGCGCACCCACATCTTGCCTGCGAGCCCATAACCACCCGAAACATTGGAATAGATCACGCCATCGATCGTCACCTTGCGCGGAACGCTGTTGTCGTCGTAGTCCGACGTATAGAGAGTAAGCACCGAACTGTCTGCGCCGGAATTTGTATATCCAATGCCAAAATCCCTTCTCTCATTGGAAGAGGATTTGGGATCGCGGCTGTCGTTGCCGTTCAGCCCGATCGTGTAGTCGGCGGACGGCCATATCGTAGCATCCGTTCCGGCGTTGACGTCCGTGCTGTACCAGTCGGTCGTGCCGTTGGAAGAATCGGGGCCGTAGCAAAGCCCGCCCTCGCCCATAACGAATGTAAGGTCGTTCAGCCTCACATGCTGTTTCGCGTTGTTCGTGAACTTGCCTATCCTTATAATGCCGGTCGACTCCTGGCTGAAGGCGAGTTTCTTCATCTCCGTAGCGCTTTCCGCAACGAGCTCGTCGAATATGACGGTGCCGCCGTTGCGGTATCCAATAAGGATGTAATTGCTCTCCACGTAGCCGTTCGCAGGCAACGTCGCTTTCGCGGCGCGGAATGTAGCCCCTTCGGCGACGAGAAGATTTCCAAGAGCCTCGCTGCCCATTGGAGCCGTGACGTGAAAGACGCCCGAATATATCTTCATGTAAGGCACGGTGACAAATCCTTCGCCGGTAACGGTCCAGTTGCCGGCAATGCCGCGCGCAAGGTTCCTCTCCGGGGAATTGGTGAAGACGGGGTTTTCGACCGTGAAGCCGCCCGTAAACGTGCAATACATTGAAACATTGACGAGGTCGACCGTTCCGCCGCTCACCGGAACTTTGAATTCGTGCGAGGCGTTGGAGAGGTTCGTTATCGCTACGATGCCGGAAATCTCCCCTTCGCCTTCTATAGTCACTTTCGCGGAGCCTGCCGGGAACGTGATTGAAACGGGCGAGAAGCCTTGCGGGCAGACGAATGTCGCGGGTTCGGCGACGCCGATTATTGCCGCCCTTCCGTTCTCGGCCGTGGGGACGCCGCCAAGCCAGTTGTCGGGGTCGAGGAGATTCGAGTCCTTCACGCCTGTCCAGATGCTGTCAGGTCCAGTGTATTCGGCAGAGACTGTCATTTTAAGACTCTTGCCGTCAACAGACGCCGTCGCGACCTTGCCCGCGACAGCCGTTCCGACGATCAATATCTTCGAAGGATCTGCCGTCATGGAATGTGTCGCCGTGATGAGCGTGTACTCGCCGTCGGCGAGCGTGTCGCCGTCTATCACAAAACGCACGCCGGCATCGGCCGCTTGCGTGAAGTTTGAAACGGAATGCGTCACAACATCCCCGTTCGAATCGAGCGGGAGCGCAAGCGCCGTTCCGTTCGCCATGGTCACTGCCGCTGCAAGCGTGGTGCAGACGGGATTGAGGCGGAGCGTTGCGGCATCTTCCACAGAAACGACAGTATTCAAGGTATCGATCTGGAAAGGTTCCGCGTGGTTGAGGACAACCGTTCCAATGCCTTTTACCGTCATGTTGACGCCCTGTCTCACAAACCCGTTGAGCGTGACCGTGCGCGCGCGAGAGCTGTCGTACGCATCGGTCGTATCCAAAACCAAACTGCCTTTGCTGCTTCCGGACAAGAAGAGTTGTCCGTCGATCGGGCTTCCTTCCCACGACCAGTCGGCCATCGGCTTCATGGTGACCGTCCTGCCGTTGCCGATAATATATATGCAGTTTACATTTACGCCGGAGTAGGCCGTCGCTGTTGAGCCATAGGAGATGCCGCCCTCGCCGATAATCCAGGTCAAATCCGTTCCGTTGGCGTTCAGGCGGACGTTCTGCTTCGTGTCGGCGATGACCTGCCGCACTTTTACCGTGCCGCCGCCGGTAGTGGCCGGGAACATGTCTTCGGAATTGACTACCGAAATACTATCTACTTCGAGAAAACCTGACAGTTCCGTGAATGCAACCGCGTTCTGCGTAGCGCTCGTATAGGAAATCGAGCCGGTTTTGAGACTCCCGCTCGCCTTGATTGCAAGCTTACCCCATCCGCCGAGCGTCCCTTCCACGGTCAAGGTGCCATCCTGGATCGAGAGCGCCCTGTCTGGCGTCCAGTCGCCTGAAAGCGTTATGTTGCCGTCAAGTTCCGATTGCGCATAGCTCGTCGCATCCGAAAATACAATGCTTTGCCCCGAGGCATTGCCGAATTCCACCGACATGTTGCCCGAAAGCGTGACGTCGGACTTGAATGCGACAGGGGCATATATGTAGTCGCGCGCTGCGGCAGAGGAATTGTTGACGACTTTCTCCACGCCGGAGAAGCCCTCGCCGTACAAATACACCCTGCCGTCTCCGTTGATGGAAATAGTCGCCGGAGAAAGTCCAGGAATGTTGTTTGTCACATATATGTTGTAGCCATATCCGTTGATGACGATGTTCTGCGTTCCGGACGGAACCGTGCCGCCGAGCCAGTTGTTCGAATCGCTGAAGTTGCCGTTGCCGCCAAGCCATATCGCGTCGGCTCCCGTATCTCCGTATGCGCACCAAATGATCCGCCGGTCGCTCGAAAGCGCGAAACCTGCCTTTGGATCCGCAGGCAATTCGGCATTGTCGAGAATGTCTGCGGGAAACGCATCGTCACCGGTAATCATCGCAACCATGTAAAGACCGTCCGCAAGCCCTGATGGAATCGTCGCGGCAAATCCGCCGCCGATCGTGGCCGTCGGGACTTTCAGCAGGGTGCCTACCTCGACCGTGGTGCGTCCGTTGTATGTGAGACGAGGATTGTTCGCGTCGCCGTTTACGGTAACCGAGCCGCCCCCCTTGAACATAAGGCCGCCGTCGTTCGCCACGCCTTCTTTCGTCGTGGTGTTCTTGCCGTACGTGACATTGTACCCGCCAGTGTCTATCGTGCCGCCCTTCGCCGCGACTACGACTTTAATCCCCGTATCGTTTTGGATTATGCCGCCGTTGTCGCCGTATGAGGCATTGGCTTTCAGCGTTCCGCCGTCGAATGTGATCGTTCCGCCGTTGCCGCCTTTATGTATGTGCTTCGCCGTGAACGTGCCGCCGTTGAGCGTAATATTTCCCGACGAACCGGTTTCGCGCCCCATGTAAACCCATGTTCCGGAATTGACGGTGAGCGTCCCGCCGTTCATGATGACATTGCCCGCCCCCTTTCGACCGATTTCGAGATCTCCCCCCGAGAACGTCGCCTTTCCGCCATTCATCGTCAAAGTGCCTTTGCTGCCGGTATCGTAGGCAAGGCGTTTCAGCGTGCTCGCCCCTACGAACTCGCCGCCATTGATTGTCATATACCCTGTGCCGGCCGAGCCGATGTTTAAATATGAATCCGATTGGATTTTTCCGCCGTTCAGTTCAAGATAGCCCGTTCCTTTATAGCCTATGGAAGATGTCTTCTTCAAAGTGATGGTGCCGGACTCTATGACAAATCTGAAAGTGCTGCTCGCCACGTATGGCGCGCGCATTCCAACATCAGAAGCACTTCCGCCTATTATCCAATTGCCCGTCTTGTTCGTCACCACGACTTCTGAGCCCGACGTATTGCACGGATAGAAATACCAATGAGTCGTCCAATCGCCTTTCTTTGTAATCGACACGGTTCCGGACTCGCTCGCGCCCTCATGAAAGCCGTTGAACTTGGCCGGACCGAGAACGGTGTATTGCCCCTTGTTGAAGCAAATGTGGTCTGCGACGTAAGTGGAAGCGGATGCCGTGTTCGTGATGACAAGCGGCGCGTCGACGGAAAATTTGAGATTGTATGCATCCGACGGAAGCTTCCCGCTCGACCACTTTGTAGAGTCATAGTAATTTATCGGCGCGGCTTCCGTACCGCCGGTTCCGCCGTTCCACGTGGTGTCCGTCGCCGCCCATGCGCTGCCGGTCGCAAGCGCAAAAATTGCTGTCGCGACAATCGCGGCCTTTGATACTGATTGTTTCTTCATTGCCTTGCCTCCTTGTTTCCGATTACGAAATCCCTTGGAGGCGGGCAACGAGTTTACCCCCCCCCGTGACACTTTTGCTGTTTTTGTCATCATTGGTTTTACTCCTTCGTCGATTGTAAAATCAAACGGAAAACACAAGCAGTTTACCACAATTCCGCGGATCGGCAAATCGGGAAAAGGAATTTTTGAGATTTTCAGGCGCATCTGTGTTTTTCACCCATGCGGTTTGAGATTGGAAACAACCGGAACAACTGGAAAAAACAACGAGCGTACGCCAAAGGAATGTTGTTTCAAACAGTTGTTTCCCGTCATCAAAAAGGCAGACGGTGAATTACGCAGATGCGCCCTAGGGAGAGTGTTTGAGGGTTTGAGTGTTTGGGTGTTTGGTTTTTAGACAGAATTTACAGAATTGACAGAATTGAGACAGGGGTTGAGTGTTTGGGTGTTTGACAGGATTTACTCGCGTCTCGCGTCTAATGTCTCGCGCCCGCCTAGGATTCTAGGATTCTATAGACGAGAGACGACAGACATGAGACGAGAGAGCGGTTTGCGGCGAGCCGGAGGGGAAACCGCGGCGCGGGGCCAAGCCCCTTGAACCGGCAGGGCGCGCAAATGCCGGTGTGGCAAGGCCGCCTCGGCCTTGCTGCAAGGGCGCAGAATCGCGGAACAACTTTGGGCTTGCGCACTGTGACAAAAATCGGTAAACTGTCACACTGTTTTTCGACCAATCAGGAAAAATCATGAAGAAAACGACTGTTGCAACGCTTGCCGCCGCGCTGACGGCTACCGCCGCGCATGGCGCGGGATTCGGCCTGTACGAAATGTCCGCAAGAGGAAACGCGATGGGAGGCGCTCTTGTCGGAAAGGCAAACGATGCTTCCGCCAACTACTACAACCCGGCGACTTTGACATCCCTGACCGGAACGTGGTTCACGGTGGGGGCGTCGCTGATGAATCCGCGCTCCGACACGAAGGTGAACGGAGTGCACGGGCAGAAGATGAACTCCGGATGGTTCATCATCCCCGGCGTCTACGCATCGCAGGAACTGGGGGGAGGGTTCTTCATGGGCGTCGGCGGGTACGCCGACTTCGGTCTGGGCACCAAATACAAAACCGACTGGCCTTTGGCGTTCGACACGACCGAAACGACTATCGAAGGATACACGGTAAACCCGAACCTCGCGTACAAGGTGTCCGACGATTTCTCGATCGCGGCGGGTCTGCGCGTGATGGCGATCACGTTCGACCAGAAAAAGAACATCTCCGCAGGCAACCCCAACGCGCCGCAGCTGGGCAGGCTCGGAGCGGTCGAAGCGCACATCCGCGGAAAGGATCTGTGCTCCCTGGGGTACAACTTCGGCATAGCATACAACATCGCGAGCAACCTTTCAGTGGGCCTGACGTACCGTTCGCGCATCAAAACCAACATACGCGGCACCACGCGCACAAGCTATTCGGTCGTGGATTCGCCGTACGGGAAGATGGCCGAACAGTCGATCCGGCAGACCGCCGCAGCCTCCGACGGCCCGACATCCGCAAGGCTCCACCTGCCGCAATCGATCATCCTGGGCGTCAACTGGGATCCTGCGGAACGCTGGCACCTGGGCGCGGACGTCACATGGACGGAATGGTCGTCCGTGCCTGTCGCATACTTCAACACTCCGCGCGGACCGAACCCCGTATGGCTGCGCTGGCACGATACGTTCCGAATCGGACTTGGCGGAGCGTACGACGTGACTGAACGCTTCAACGTGATGCTCGGCTACGCGTACGACTTCGATCCGTCGCACGACAATCTCGGCTCGACGATGCTTCCCCCCGGCGACCGCCACATCTTTTCGGGCGGGCTTGGATACCGTCTCGAAAACTGGGACTTCGCGATCAACTACAGCCTGATCTACCAGGTCTCCGACGCGAGGAACATCAACTCCGGCGCGTCGTCGTACCCATACGCGACTACGTACCATTTCGACACCGCGAAATCCTTTGCGCACTGCATAGGATTCACCGTCACGTACCATTTCTGACAATTCCGCGCGCGCGGAATTTCCCGCCGGGCGAATCGCGGGAAGCATGTTTTTTCGCGATTCGACCCCTTGAAAACGGCGTTTTAAAAGATTTTCATCGAAAAACGCGAAAATCCGCTTGCGTTTTCCGCAGGAATGCGTATCATTCGCGTTGCGCGGTTGACAGGCGGCTCGAGCCGCCGATCGCGCAAAACGTAAACAAGGAAAAACGAAATGGCCTCCACAAAGAAAGCTGCTCCTAAAACCGTGGCTGCTCCTAAAACCGTGAAGAAACCGGCTCCTGCGAAGAAGCCCGCTCCCGCGAAGAAGGCGCCCGCAAAGAAGGTCGCCGTGAAGAAGGCGCCCGCCAAGAAAGTCGCCGTGAAGAAGGCTCCTGCGAAGAAGCCCGCGCCCGCCAAGAAGGCTCCCGCGAAGAAGGCGCCCGCCAAGAAGGCCGCCAAGAAGTAAAAAGCCGGATTTTCCGGCATCTGCAAGTGCGCTCCGCAAAGGAGCGCACTTTTTTTTGAAACGAAAGGAATCTGCAAATGACGAAAAGATCGATACTTGCCGCCGCATTCGCGGCAGCCGCGATGGCGGCCGTTTCGCAAAACGCGCCCGCGAAAACCTCCAACCCGACCGAAGCGGCGCTCGCCCCGTATATTTCCAGCGGGCGGCTGCCCGGCGCGATATCCGTATTCATCGACGGCGACCGCCGCGAGACGGTCTGCGCCGGATACGCCGACCCCGAAACAAAATCACCGGTCACGCTGGACTCCATGTACATGCAGTGCTCGCAGACGAAAGGCTTCTGCGGCGTGACAATCGCCATTCTCGTGGAAGAAGGCCGGATAAAACTGGACGACCCCGTGTCCAAGTACCTTCCGGAATTCAAGACGCTTTGGGTCGAAAAGAAAGGCAAGAAAGGCGAACGCATCCTCGCCAAGGCGAAGAACGCGCTCACGGTCCGCATGTGCATGAACCACACCGGCGGCTTTCCGTTCGAGCTTGCTAACTACCAGTCGATGGGCGGATGGTCGCGCAGAATGCCGCTCAGAAGCGTCGCGGCGACTGCGGCGGCGGCTCCGCTCCTTTTCGAGCCGGGCACGGCGGTGAGGTATTCCAACGTCGGGATCGACATCGGCGCCGCAGTCGTCGAAGCAGTGACCGGGATGCGCTGGGAAGACTTCCTGAAACAGCGCGTGCTCGATCCGCTCGGCATGAAAGACACGACGTTCCGTCCCTACGCCGGACAGCTCGCCCGCCGCCTGTGGCTCTACGGATGCGTCAAAGACAAGCCTGCGGTGCGCGTAGGCGCGACGCCGGAAATGAACACGCCGTTCGGCGACGACCGCGTTTTCCCGTCCGCCGGCGCGGGCCTGTGGACGACGGCGCGCGACCAGCTCAAGTTCTACACGATGCTGATGAATCTCGGAGCCGGCGAAAACGGCGTGCGCATCCTCAAGGAAGAGACCGTCAAGGAGATTCTCGCGAAATCCACGCGGCCGAAAGGCATGGGCGGATATTCGCTGGGGCTCACCGCCCCCGAGAAGGACGACGACGGCAAATGGTTCGGCCACGGCGGAGCGCACGGCACGAACTGCATGGTGAACTGGCACAGGAAACGGCTCAAACTCTGGGCGGTGCAGCTTCGCAACAATCCGCGACCGTGGGACAAGGAGAGAGAGAAGGCGGCGGAAGCGTTCTTCTCGGCCAAGCTCGACACCGCCGCGGAAAAAGCCTACACGGGAAGGCTTGAATAGCGGACTGCGCGATTCTACGCAATACGCGCAAGCGCGCATGCGTATGCGCCGTCGCTGCCGGACCCGTCCGGCAGCGACGCTTTTTCGCCGGCAACGCGGAATCCGCCGCGGGACGACAGGAACGACTCGACGGCCTCCCTGTTTTCCTCTGGCTCGACAGAGCAGGTGGAGTAGACGAGAATCCCGCCCGGCGCGACGAACGCCGCCGCGCGATCGAGTATCTCCCGCTGGAGCGCGGCGAGCGAGCGCAATTTCTTTTCGCTCCACCGCCAGCGCGCGTCCGGCCTTCTGCGCAGGACTCCGGTGTTGGAGCATGGGACGTCGGCAAGAACGCGGTCGAAGAGTGCGCCTTCAGGCGGCGTTTCGACAACCGAAACGGAAGAGGACCCGCGGGCAACGCGGCGCATGTTTTCCCCGAGCCGCGCGCGGCGCGCGGCGTTCGGCTCCGCCGCGACAAGCGTCCCGCCGCCGAGCCGCCAGAAGATCTGTGCGGTCTTTCCTCCAGGGGCGGCGCAGAAATCGAGCGTCCTCAGACCTGGCCGCACGTCGAGAAGTTCCACTGCGGCGGCCGTCGCGGGGTCTTGCACCACAAACGCGCCCTCGGCATAGCCCGGGACGGATTCCACGCGGACGCCGCGCGGGAGTTTTTCGAATCCGCGCGGCGGCGGATAGGCGAGGTACGTGGCGGCGGGAACGTTCAACGATTTGCATAGCGCTTCTGCGCGCTCCGCGCCGAAGCGCTCCGTCCAGCGCCGGACGAGCGCGTCCGGAAAGGATTCGCGCACGGCAAGCGGCTTCGCCGCGAGTCCTGCGAGAATTCCGTCTTTCCCGCGGATCATGTTGCGCAGGACGGCGTTTACGAACGAAGCCGCCCCGCGTCCTGAGGCTTTCGCGGCGGCGACGGTTTCGTTCACGGCCGCGAAATCCGGAATCTTCCCGTCGCCGAAAAGAATCTGCGCGGCGCCGGCGTAGAGCGCCGCAAGGGTTTCTCCGCGCGGCATCCTGCGGACGAGTCCGCCGAGCGCGAAATCTATCGCGCGCCGTCTGCGCACCGCGGTGTACACGATATCCTGCACGAAACCGCGCTCGCCTTCGGGTGCGATTCCGTCCGGGACGAGAGCGCCGCGCACGTCGGGCCTGTCCGCTTCGGGGAGCCAGGCCGCTATCGCGAATATCGCCGCACGTCTTGCGGCGGCGCCGTTTCCTTTTTCCGTTTTTTCCAAGACAACCTCCGCCTGTTCACACAGCCGCCGCGACGGTCGCGGCCCACACAACGGCCGCTCCCGCGGCCTTCAACGCCGACGCGCACTCGCCGAGCGTCGCGCCGGTCGTCATGACGTCGTCCACCAGAATCACCGCGCGCCCGCGCACGAATTCAGGTTTTTCCGCCTTGAAAGCGCCCTTGACGTTCGCCAGCCTTTCCGCGCGCCCGAGGCGCGCCTGGTGCCCGGTGTCGCGGGACCGCGCAAGGACGTCGCTGCGCACCGCGCGGCCGAGGCCGGCGCCGAGAATGCCGGCGAGTTCCGCGGCCTGGTTGTAGCCGCGGCGGCGCATTCTTTCGGGATGAAGCGGGACGGGCACGATCAAATCGGCTTCTGCGAACGGCAGTCTGGCGCGGACCGCGGCTTCGAGGAATCCTGCAAGATCGCGCGCGAGCCATCTGCCGCCGCGGTACTTGAAGATGTCGACGAGCGCGTCCACGGGCGGGATGTATTCAAGCGCATGGCACGCGCGGTCGAAGGCGGGATGTTTTTCCTTCAGACAGAGATCGCACACGAAATCCGCGGAAGCCTGTCCGGGGAAAGTCCGCCCGCACTTGGAGCAGGCCGCGCCGGAAGCGTACGGAAGCGCGGCGGCGCAGGCGGAGCAGAGAAGCGAATCCGGGCGGTCCGCCCTGCGGCCGCATCCGGGCGCTTCGCAGGCGCGCGGCCATATCGCGTCTAAAAGCCGGACGGCGGCGCGGTCGAATGCGCTCACTGCGGCAGGAGGCGTGCGGGATATTCGCCGGCGTCGGTCAAAGCGCGTATCGCGGCCACGACCGCAGGCTTGTCTTCGCGGTACGTGACGCCGAACCACGAACTGTCGGTGGGCAGCACGGTTACGTCGGCGCGGCCTTCGCGGATCATTTCGTCCACGACGAACGGGATGTACCATTCCGCCTTCGGATTGGACGCGTTCGCGTCGAGCCACGCGGGGAAACGCTCCTCGAGCGCGGCGAAAAGCTCCGGCGTGAATCCCCAAAGGTTCATCGAAACGCGCTCGAGCCCGGTCAGTTTCACGGGGGAGGAGGGGTCCTCGCGATTCTCGGCGCCGCCCGGGACGCGCGCGAGCTTCGTCATTTCCTTGACGCCGGCGAGGCGTCCGTCGGGCGTCACGGTGCAGATGCCGCGCGCGACGGTTCCGTTGTCGGAAAGCGTAAGGTCGAGCCTGTAGCCCA
>Ga0310695_10008573_pt1 | contig 15732 bp, 9 predicted proteins | sample RumenRJG_04DNA_FD_203882 | JGI IMG/M metagenome (GOLD analysis project Ga0310695, IMG submission 203882) | Bovine rumen microbial communities from Lethbridge, Alberta, Canada - RJG_04 (v2) (version 2) | ecosystem: Host-associated > Mammals > Digestive system > Stomach > Rumen | place: Canada...
GGTGTTGTAGCGGTAGTCGATGCCCAGGGTGGCATGGAACGTGAGGTTACGCATCGGGGTGTACTCGAGCTGTTGCGAGGTCTGGAAGCGCTTGACCGACTCCTTGTGGTCCTGCAGCTCTTCGGCTGTCGAGACAAATTGCCGCATGAGTTCAAACTCCTGCGGTGTGGCCGAGTCGATGTCAGCTGGGAAGTTGTGCCGCAGGCCGTCGGCGCCAGTGTAGGTGAAGTTGGCGGCGGCCCCTCCCTCGGCAAACCACAGTCCGGTGTAGTAACCCTGGTTGCCGTTGCGGTTGCGGCGGTAGTCCTCGGCCACAAAGCCAAACGAGTTGGTGTACTTCAAGGGGTCGCACAGCGTGATGGCCGACCCGAAGCGGATGTCATACTTGCGCTGCTCGTTGCCGTTGTGGATGATTGTTCCCATGTCTTGGCTCATGCTGGCCCCCAACGAGTAGCCCATGCGCTCGTTTCCGCCTGACAGCGACAGCCCGTAGCGCTGCTCAAAGCCGGTCTGGTGCAGTAGCTGCCGGGTGCGGTCGAAGTGGTAGAACTGCGAGTTGGCCACGCTGACTCCCACTTGAGCGCTGACGGTGGCCTCGAAGCGTCCCGAACCGTTCTTCTTGGTGAAGATTTGCAGCACGCCATTGGCGGCGTCCGAGCCATAGAGCGTAGTAGCTGCTCCGCCCGGGACATACTCGATGTGGTCGATGTTCTCCATGGGAATGTCGCCGATGGCGCCCGATGCTGCGGTCTGTCCGCTGATGTTGCCATAGACGTTGTTCAGGGCATTGAACAACGATGCACCGGTGTTGAGATTGTCGACTCGCACCCCGTCGACATAGATGACCGGCGTGGAGTTGGTGAACGCCGACGACAGTCCCCTCGACTTAATCATCGACGTAGTGCCTGGTTGTCCGGTGGTGAGGGTGAATTGTACGTTGGGCAACGCATTCTGCAGCATCTGGTCGATGCGGCTGTTGCGCAGGCGCTCAAGGTCTGAGGCGCTGAGTTTGGTGATGTTCGACGACAGGCGCCGCTTCGACACTGCGCTACCCTGTCCGGTGACGACCACCTCATCCAGGCTTTGGTCCAGGTTCGACTCCCACTCAAGCAGCAGCGAGTCGATTTCGTTTTGGTTCTCAACATCAGCCCGTGCGCCCAGGAAGGCTAGCAACGCGGCAGCACCAAGAATCAGTTTTTTTTGCATTTTTTCGCTTCAAGTTAAGTGTAAACTAACCCAAAAAACTTGGTCTTCGCTTTACGGGGTGCAAATGTCGGTATTTTTCTTAGAACGGCACAACTGTTTAACCTTTTTTACGCTCTTGCCGACATCGGCCCACGTCCCTCCAGCAGGTCTCAAGTCCAAAAAATCACAAAGTCAACCATCGCCATTGCAAATCTCGTGCCAACGAGTGCAGTGCCGAGCTTGCTCGAGCTATGCCGAGTGCAGCCGAGATTATCCAAAACTCGTGCCAACGAGCGCAGAGCCGAGCTAGCTCGAGAGTGCAGCACTTCGTGAGATTTTGCTGCCAGGCTGAGTTAAGCACACAGAATACACTGAATACACAGAATTTTTTATTTTTTTCTGTGTATTCAGTGTATTCAGTGTGAGACAATTGCAGCCAGGCAGCTACTAGCAACTAAGAACTAAAAACTAGAAACTAGATTTATTATCTGCGTGAGATTATGCTCCTTTAGAGGGTTAGGGTGGGTGTTGGCTAGGACTGCAGCTGGTCGATTGAGCGGATGACCTCGTCGTTGGTGCGCTGCATCTTGCTGTAGATGATCCATGCCACAATCAGGCCGATGACGCCACCGATGATGCCACCTACAATTCCGCCTTGCGCGAACCCGTTGAGAAAGTCACTGTCCTGCATGCCCTGGCAATTTTTGAGCTCGATCAGGAACCATATAATCCAGATGATGACGACGACCATTCCCAGAGCAAAGGCCCATGCGCGGTGCTTCTTCATCTGCGTGAGTTGTCGGCTGGCCTCGACGAGATTGCCGCTGAGCAGCTGGTTGCGGTCGAGGCGGTTGATGCGGAAGTCGGCAGCCACGTCTACTACGAGCATCACTGCCAGGAAGCCATAGAGCCACCACGACAGCCCCAGCATGGCATGTATGGGTGCCAGAATCAGTAGCAAGACCGGGATCATGGCCGCCTCGACCCAAATGTATCGTTTGATCCATGACATCTTGCTTGTCATCGACTGTCGCAGCAGTTGCTCGTTGACAATCTGCTGTCGGTCGAGCTGCTGCTTGAGCTCGGTCATCTGTTGTCGCATTTCCTGCAGCTGCAGGTCGTTGTTGATGTTGTTGTCCATGTTGGTTTCCGGGTTGCTAGTTAGACATCTGCTTGAGCTGCTCCTTGATGCGGTAGAGTCGCACACCCACGTTCTTGGGTGTGATGCCCACAATGGCGGCAATCTCGTCGTAGCTCATGCTCTCGAGCCACAGCAGGACGATGGCACGGTCGAAGGGCTGGAGTCGCTGGATGCGGTCGCGCAGCATCTGTGCCTGTGCCCCCTGCTCGTTGTTCTGGTCAAAGAGGTCGATGTCCATTGTCAGGGGCACGGTGGCGTTGCGCCGCTTCTTGCGGTCGGCCGAGATGCAGGTGTTGAGCGTCACGCGCCACACCCATGTAGCCACCTGGCTGCGTCCCTCAAACGCTGGCAAGCCTCGCCACAAGTTGATGAGCGCCTCCTGGAAGAGGTCTTCGACCTCGTCCTTGTCGGTCGAGAACATGTAGCACACGCTGTAGATGGTGCTCTTGTGCTGCTTGACCAGGTCGGTGAATAGTTGTTCGTCCTGTTGCATGGTTTGTCCAATTGCTCGTTTGCCTGTTAGACGCACGAGTGCAACCAAAAATTACATGATTTGCCCGAAAAAAATCACAACGGGCGCAGATTCTGCTCGTGTGTCCAGTATCCGTCGTCGAGTTGGTACCAGCGTCCGTTCTTGTCGATGACGCGTACCACGGTGCCGTCGGCCAGTTGGTAGGCCACGCCTGAGCTCGAGGAAGGTGAATAGCGCACATTGCTGCGTCCGATGATGCTGTAGTAGGTGCCATAGTCGTCGGTGTAGCTGCTTGGGCCGCCGGAATAGTACTCCAAGGCCTGTCGTGCATCGGCCGCGCTGCTGAGCACGCTTGTCGGCACCGAACCCGTGTGGCTGTATGTCAGCTTGAGCCGTGTGTTGAAACTCGACCCCTTGGAGTTGACAAATGTGCCTGACAGGGTGATGTCGTCGGCCGTCTGCTGGCTCACATGGCCATCAAACGCACCGCAGATTTCGCTGTGCTTTGGGTTATACTCGATGTAACTGGCGGTGTTGCCGTCAATCTCGCCCGTGATGATGATGCCATCGGTGCGTCCGCCATAGCCATACTTGCCATAGAGCTTGTTGCCGTCGCGATACATCTCGCCCTTGACCGCTGCGTTGCCCATGCTGCCTGTCAGTGAGTAGGTGCCATCGGTGCCGTGGGCGGGCAGGCTTGTGGTGGATGACGCGGTGTTGTGTGTGGCCGTGCTGGCCTCGACTCTGGCCGCGGTTGCCGAGTTGTCACCGCTGTTGCGTCCCAGCAACAACCAGGCGCATGCGCCCAACAGTGCCACAGCGATGACAGCCAGACAGATGATCAGTACCTTGTTGTCGCTCTTGGGCTGTGTGGTGACGTAGATGGGTGCCTGTGGCTGGCCAGGCTGAGGTGCATAGCCAGGCTGAGGTGCATAGCCAGGCTGAGGTGCATAGCCAGGCTGAGGTGCGTAGCCATGTTGAGGGGGTTGCTGGGCCTGATAGCCAGGTTGAGCGGGATAGCCAGGTTGAGTGGGTTGTTGAAACTCAACAGGGGCTCCGCAATAGGGGCAGTAGTCCGACTGCTCAGGGATGGGGTTGCCACATTTTGGGCAAAACATCTGTGCCATATCGTTTGTTGTTTACGGCGCAAAATTACAATATCCCCGTTAAATATCAAACAACATGGCACATTATTTATGCACAATGTGCCGTGGCTGGCTTGATGCTGTGTCATTGGTTGGGCGATTTGCTCGCAGTGGGCGGTATGCCCAATGAGTCGACGATGAAATGGTGCCCTGTGATAAAATTGGGCATGGTGCGCCGCAACGAGTCGACCACTTGCTGGTGCCTGTTTCGCAACTGAAAATTTTGTAGCACTTGCGACTGCCTGGACATGGAGTCGTTCAAGAGCTTGGATGTCAGAGCGCTGGGCTTGAGGCGAGCCACTCTAGCGGCGACTGAGCGAAGGTTTGATGCAGGCGACTGTCTCTCTGTGTAGACCCTCTTGCCGCCATGGCGGGTCTGTTGGCCAAGCATGGGCACTCGTTTGGGCATGGTGCGCACGACCTTGACGCGCGGAGTCTTGACCCTCATGGCACGTGTCAATGGGTTGGCTGCAGTGGCAGGCATTGAGCCGTTCATGATGCAGCATACAATCAAGAGCGCCAGGCTCAGAAGTTTTCGAAGTGAATGTAGAGTTGCCATAGTTTTTGTTGATTAGGTGTTGTGAATGGGGAGGACTTTGCGGGTCCTTTGCTCTGTATCAACTTTGGCAGGCAAAGGTAATCACGATTTATCGCGAGTGCTTCGTGGCTGTCATGATTTTTATCAGGAATTTTAGGAATTAAGGAATTTTCTTAATTGCCTCTTTTGTGGTTGTCTTGATTTTTTATCAGGAATTTTAGGAATTAAAGAATTTTCTTAATTGCCTCTTTTGTGGTTGTCATGATTTTTTATCAGGAATTTTAGGAATTAAAGAATTTTCTTAATTGCCTCTTTTGTGGCAGTCATGATTTTTTATCAGGAATTTTAGGAATTAAAGAATTTTCTTAATTGCCTCTTTTGTGGCAGTCACGATTTTTTATCAGGAACCACGAAGTGCTCACGACCGAACGGGAGCCCGAAGGGCCAGCGCAGCGCAGTAATTATAGGAATTAAGGAATTATATCTGCTTGATCTGCGTGAGATTTTTTGCGTTGCCTGCGGACAAGGTAAGCGGCATCTGGGGAGAGCAAAAATGAAAACACAACTAGAAAGTTAATTTCTTAATTTTTAATTCTTAATTCTTAATTAAAAAGTAGTATCTTTGCAGTTGGTTTGGTCCGTAAGGGCAAGTGAAATTAATATAAAATCATCATACTGAGATGCTTACACTACAATTTATCAACGAGAACCCCGAGCATGTGATCGAGCGTCTGGCCGTGAAACACTTTGACGGCCGCGAACCCATCATGCGCGTGGTCGAACTCGACAAAGAACGCCGCGCGGCTCAGAAGCAGCGCGACGACAACGCCGCTGTGCTCAACAAGATGGCCAGCCAGATTGGCGCACTGATGAAACAGGGCCAGCGCGATGAGGCCGAGAAGGTGAAGGCCGAGGTGGCCGCCCTCAAGGCAACGAACAAGGAGATAGACGACCGCATGACAGCGGCCCAGCACGAGATTACCGAGATCTTGCTGTCGGTGCCGAATGTGCCCTACGAGGGTGTTCCCGAGGGCCGCACTGCCGAGGACAACGTCGTGGAGCGCACCGGTGGCCCGATGCCGCAGTTGCCCGAGGGCGCACTGCCCCACTGGGACCTGGCCAAGAAATATAACCTGATAGACTTTGACCTGGGTGTGAAGATCACGGGTGCGGGTTTCCCGGTCTACATCGGCAAGGGTGCCCGGCTGCAGCGTGCGCTCATCCAGTTCTTCCTGGACGAGGCTGGCAAGGCCGGCTACACCGAGATTCAGCCACCTTATGTGGTGAACGAGGACTCGGGCTACGGCACTGGCCAGCTGCCCGACAAGGAGGGTCAGATGTATCACTGCCAGGTCGACAACTTCTATCTCATCCCCACGGCCGAGGTGCCTGTGACCAACATATACCGCGACGTGATTATCCCGCAGGATCAGCTGCCCAAGATGAATTGCGCCTACTCGGCTTGCTTCCGCCGCGAGGCTGGCAGCTATGGCAAGGACGTGCGCGGCCTGAACCGCCTGCACCAGTTTGACAAGGTCGAGATTGTGCGCATCGAGCGTCCCGAGGACTCTTATGCTGCGCTGGAGCAGATGAAAGACCATGTGCAGGGCTTGCTTGAGAAGCTGGAACTGCCGTGGCACATCTTGCGCCTGTGTGGTGGCGACATGAGTTTCACGAGTGCCATCACGTTCGACTTCGAGGTGTGGAGTGCTGCGCAGGAGCGCTGGTTGGAGGTGAGCTCGGTGAGCAACTTCGAGACCTATCAGGCCAACCGCCTGAAGTGCCGCTATCGTGGCGAGGACAAGAAGACGCACCTGTGCCACACGCTCAATGGCTCGGCTCTGGCGTTGCCGCGCATCATGGCCGCGCTGCTCGAGAACCATCAGACACCCGATGGCATCCGCATCCCCAAGGCTTTGCAGCCTTACACTGGTTTTGACATGATCGATTAGTTTCCCCGTTGAGGGTTAGGGGGGTGGTCGAACTTACGTCTCTCAAATCAACATTACAGGAGCGTGCCCGTGCGCTGGGGTTTGATGCCTGCGGTGTGGCACGGGCACACCGCGTCGACGACGTGGCGACCTTGCGCTATGACCAATGGCTGGCGCAGGGCCGCCATGGCTGTCTGGAGTGGGCTGCACGTCACCGCGAGCTGCGCGATGACCCCACGCAGCTGCTGCCTGGTGCGCAGTCGGTTGTTGTGGTGGCTATGAACTACTACCCAGCACGTCTTCAGCCTCAGGAAGCGCCGCAATTTGCCTATTATGCCTACGGACGCGACTACCACGAGGTGGTCAAGCAACGGTTGTGGCAACTGGCTGCTGCCATCGAGCAGATGGGTCCATGCCAGACGCGCTGTTGTGTCGACTCGGCACCCATCCGTGAGCGGTACTGGGCACAACAGGCTGGCGTGGGCTTTATCGGTCTGAACAATGCGCTCATCGTTCCCGGCCGTGGCAGCTACTACTTCTTGGGCATCGTTCTCACCACACTGTGGCTCGAGGCCGACGAGCCTTGCACGTTGTCGTGCGGCGAGTGTGGCGCATGTGTGGCCGCATGTCCCTCGAAAGCGCTGACGGGCGATGGTGCAGTGGATGCGCGGCGCTGTCTGTCGTGCCTGACCATTGAGCATCGCGGCGAACTTCCGCATTGGGTCAGGGGAGTGATGGGCAACCGCGTGTTTGGCTGCGATGCTTGCCAACAGTGCTGCCCCCACAACCGCCATGCTCAGCCCACTGCTGTGACCGAGCTGCAGCCTAGCGAAGATTTCTTGTCGCTGACGCGTGAGCGCATTGCCCAGATGGACCAAACTGAGTTTAGCCGGTTGTTCAGCCACAGCGCGGTCAAGCGCGCCAAACTAGCCGGTTTGCAGCGTAACTTGGGGTAAGGGGTAAAGGGTAATTAGGGTTGTTGTCCCCCCAAGCCCCCCTAAAGGGTTAATCCCCCCTAAATCCCCCCTGAAGAGGGGGACTTCCTGTAGTGGCAGCAAAACAGTCTTTCCCCCTTTAGGGGGTTAGGGGGACTTCCCCCTTTAGGGGGGTAGGGGGACTTCCTCCTTCAGGGGGCTAGGTGACTGCCCTCCTTTAGCTACTGACATTGTAGCAACTTTAGGAATTTACACTAATGACTAGTGGCGCCGATGGGCTCGAGCGAATATCCCTGTGCTTGTAGCCACTCGATAGCTCGGGGCAGTGCATAGCGCAGGTTTCGCTCGGCCTTGAGCGAATCGTGGAAGACAATAATCGATCCGTTGCGGGTGTATCGCTTGACGTTGTCGAGCACCTGCTCGGGCTTCATCTTCTTGCTATAGTCGCGGGTGACCAGGTCGTACATGATGATTGTGAAGCGCGACCTGAGCACCTTGCTTTGCGCCCATCGCAGCAGGCCGTGTGGTGGACGGAACAGCGGGCTGTCGATGAGTTCGTGGGCATGGAAGACGTTGAGCAGATATCGGCGTGTGGTGACCTTAGCGCCCTGCAAGTGATTCATGGTGTGGTTGCCCACGCTGTGTCCTCGGCGCTTGATTTCTTCGAACAGTTGAGGGTTGCGTGCCACATTGTCGCCCACGCAGAAGAAGGTGGCCTTGACGCCATATTGGTCAAGGACATCAAGCACCCACGGCGTGACCTCCGGGATGGGTCCGTCGTCAAAGGTGAGATAGACCGTGTGCCGGCGCTTGTGTATGCGCCATACGGTCTCGGGAAACAGCATTCGGTAGAGCAGCGGTGGACGTTCGACTAACACTTTGTCAATGTATAATGTATAATGAATAATGAATAATGCCGATGCGTGTGCATGCGGATTATTCATTATTCACTGTTAAAGATTTATGTGTTATTGCTCTTGTTGCTGTAGGCTGGCCATCATGCGTTCGATGTTGACGCCCCGAGCCGCCACCTTCTTGACCATGGCCTCAGCCTTGGTCTGTCCGGCCACTGAAGCATAGCTGCTGAGCAGCATGGGCAGGTAGTGTTCGTTGATAAACCGGTCGATGTTGGTGATGCGGCCATACAGGCTTGGGCTGAGCGACTGGTAGTAGCGGCAGTAGTCGGCATATCGCATGATTTCGTGCTCGAGCAGGTCGATGGCCTTCTGGCGTGCGGTCTGGTCGCCACCATATTCGGCCAGTGCGGCGTAGGCGTCGGCGATGTGCTGGCCCATCTGGATGGTGTAGGGCGATGCCTTGGCGGGCAGTTTGGCCTGCATGAGGTCGAGCACTTTGCGTGCGCGTGCAAAACGGTCGGCCGCATACTGCTTAGCGTCCTTGCCCAGGAAGGTGGCGTTGCCAGCCTCGATGGCTGCCTGTGCCGTAGTGCCTTCCTCGATGAGTGACATGGCCAGGCTGACCATGGTGGTGCGCGTGGTGGTGATCATGCGTCGCACGGTCTCGTCGAGGTAGAGCGACCCAGGTTCGGCCTTGTCGATGCCTCCCCATTTGAATCGGTTCATCACTGCGTCATACATCTTGTCGGTGTTGCAGGGAATCTCGCTGCGCTTGGACATATCGGCGGTGAGGATGGGGGTGACCTGATAGGCCATGCCGGTGTTCTGCAAGTAGGGCACCAGTCCCAGATAGTAGCTCTCGGGCACGGTCATGGCGAAGTAGCATGGGCGCTTCCATCCCTCGGCGATGCTCGAAGCGATGAGGTCGAGGCTCATCACCTGGCTCGAAGTCATGCCACTGCCCAGGCGAGTGAGGTCGAGGTCGATGGTCTCGGCAATCATGTCTTTTCGTTCGGCCGGCACGACCCCCGCTGCTACAGCCTGGTCGGCATCGACCGGGATGAAGCACAGCGGGTACTGGATGACGCTGACGCCGTATGGATTGTTGGTGTTCTCGTTGCTGTAGAGGTGCTTGAGTGTCTCCAGCACAGGCATGCGCACGCTGGTGTCGGGTTCAAGGATGTAGTTGAACTGCCGGTTGTCGTAGGCGTAGGTCAGGTTGGAGGCCTGCATGGGCAGCGGCTTGCTGTCGTAGGCCGCGCGCTGCATCTGCGCGATGTACCAGTCGGTCGACAGGTAGCTCAGATTGACCACACGCACATCGGTGCGGTAGCCCTCCACCTCCTGTGCATACCATAGCGGGAAGGTGTCGTTGTCACCATTGGTGAAGATGATGGCGTTCTTGTCGACGCTGGCCAGGTAGTTCATACCGAAGTCACGTGCGGCATATCGGCCGCTGCGGTCGTGGTCGTCCCACGTCTGGCTCACCATCTGCAGGGGTACCAGCAGTCCCACCAGTGCTGCCACTGCAGCCATGGCCAGTCCTGTGCCGCTCTTCTCGAGCTGTGTGTTGCGCTCGTCGATGTGGCTTGCCGCCTGTGTCTTGTCCTTCTTGTCCTTGCGTGCCATCAGTGCCAGTGCGCATCGCCACAATCCGGCCACTCCCATGCCAATCCAGATGGCGTAGGCATAGAATGAGCCCGCGTAAGCATAGTCGCGCTCACGTGGTTGGTTGGGTGTCTGGTTGAGGTAGAGCACAATGGCGATACCGGTCATGAAAAACAGGAAGAAGACGACCCAGAACTGCTCGATGCCGCGCTTGCCGCGGTAGGCTTGCCACAGCAGTCCGATGATGCCCAGCAGCAGCGGCAGCATGTAGAACACGTTGTGTCCCTTGTTGCCGCGGCCCAGGTCGTCGGGCAGCAGGCTTTGGTCGCCCAGGCGCGGGTTGTCGATCAGTGGTATGCCCGAGATCCAGTTGCCCTGTGTCACCTCGCCCATGCCCTGGATGTCGTTCTGACGTCCGGCAAAGTTCCACATGAAGTAGCGCCAATACATGTAGTTGAGCTGATAGTCGATAAAGAATCGGATGTTCTCGAGCACAGTTGGCTTGATGGCGAGTTCCTCACCCACCTTGTTGCCATCGGCATCGACGGTAGTGGTGGCCATGACCTCGGTTCCTTCCATGCCCAACCATTCCTGATACTGCTGAGCGTGAGCCTCGCTGTGAATGCGCGGGAACACCATGTTCTGCTGCGGAGCGAAGACATAGTTCTTCTTGTATCCCAGTTCCTTGTAGTGGTCAGGGTCGTTGGGGTTCTGTTTGACCTCTTGTGCATATTGCATGGGGCCGTCTTTGACTAGCGGGCGGCGCGTGCCGTTGGGCTGGTCCTGATAGACGACCTGGCTGTAGACCGTGCGGCCATAGAGCAGCGGCGTCTCGCCATACTGCTCGCGGCTCAGATACTTGGCCAGTGCAAAGGTGTTGTTGGGCGAGTTCTCGTCGAGCGGCGTGTTGGCGTTGCTTCGGATGAGGATGACGCCATAGCTGGCAAAGCCGATGAAGATGACGAGCACGCTGAGCGAGATATTGGCCAGGATGCGGCGCGGAATGGGCGTACAATACTTGAACAGATAGACGCACAGTGCGATGAACAGCAGCAGAGGCAGCCACCAGCTATCGCCCAGCAGGAGCATGCCCGACAGGACTATGGCAAGCAAGAACGACACCTTGATGCGCAGGTCGCTCTTGTCCTTGTGCAACTCCCACAGGTTCCATGCCAGGGCAGCAATGAGCACGAAGGCATAGATGATGACACCAGTGTTGAACGACATGCCCATCGAGTTGACAGCCAGCAGGTCGAACTTCTGTCCCATCTCGACGAAGCCCGGCTCGAGGCCATAGAGGATGGCCACGATGATGGCAAACGAGATGAGCAAGGTGATGAGCGACCCCTTGGCGCTGGTGTTCTGGAACTTGCGGTAATAGTATACCAATGCGATGGCGGGGATGCACAGCAGGTTGAGCAGGTGCACACCCAGCGACACGCCGAAGATGTAGGCAATCAAGATCAACCAGCGGTCGCTGCCCGGCTCATCGGCTCGGCTCTCCCACTTGAGGATGAGCCAGAACACCAGTGCGGTGCAGAACGACGAGAAGGCATAGACCTCGGCCTCGGCCGCACTGAACCAGAAGGTATCGCTCCAGGTGTAGGCCAGTGCACCGGCCACACCGCTGCCCATGACCACCAGGTACTGTGCCAGTGTCATCTGGTCCTCCTCGCCATCCTTGACCACCAGGCGTTTGACCAGGTGGGTGATGGTCCAGAACAACAACAGGATGGTCGCTGCACTGAACAAGGCCGACATGGCGTTGACACACCGTGCCACAGCCGTGACGTCATCGCCTGCAAAGAGGCTGAAAAAGCGTGCCGTGAGGATAAAGATGGGGTTGCCGGGCGGGTGGCCAATCTCGCTCTTGAACCCTTGTGCGATGAACTCTGGGCAGTCCCAGAAGCTGGCCGTAGGCTCGATGGTGAGCAGATAGGTTGCCGCCGCCACCAGAAACACGAGCCATCCCAGCGTGTTGTTGATCAGATTGTACTTCTTCATATTTGTTGGTTAGTTGTTTTTCAAAATCTGGCTCCTTGATTCGGTCCGCTTGCAAAAGTCCAAAAGTGCCACTTAAAGACGAGAAAGACATGAAGTCTGACGTCTACAGTTGACTCTTGATTCAAGCATCTCGCTTCTCAAGAAGGTACAACCCGCAAATTTACAACAAAACTCGCAACTCCAACAATTCCCAGGCGCTTATTAACAAAAAATAAGTTATACCGAGTCGTCTGTTCGGCGATTAGATCGGCATCATTTGTCAGCTAGATAAAACGCGGGGACGGCACAGAGATGCCGTCCCCATCATTCGTTAGCCATCCAGAGGACTACTTGACCTGTACACCGGGGCGTACCTCACCCGTCGGGCCGATGACCACCAGGCGTCCGTCGGCATCCTCGGCACTGAGAATCATGCCCTGGCTCTCGATGCCCATGAGTGGGCGTGGCGGGAAGTTGGCGATGAAGCACACTTCCTTGCCGATGAGGTCCTCGGGCTGATAATAGAGTGCAATGCCGCTGACGATGGTTCGTCCGCCCATGCCGTCGTCGATGCGGAACTTGAGCAGCTTCTTGGCCTTCTTGACCTTCTCGCACTCCACAACGCGGCCCACACGGATGTCAAGGCGGGTGAAGTCGTCGTAGGTGCACTCTCCGGCCACTGGTTGCGGCTTGAAGTTCTTGAGCACGTTCTCCTGCTTGATGCGCTCGAGGCGGTCTTTCTGCTGCTGGATGACCTCGTCGGGTATCTTCTCAAACAGCAGTTCGGGCTTGAGGATGGTAGTGCCAGCGGGCAAGATGTCGATGCAGCCCAGCTTGTCCCATCGCACCTCGCCCATGGCGAGCATCGTGCGCAGCTTCAGTGCGCTGAATGGCAGGAATGGCTCGAAGGCGATGGCCAGGTTGGCGCAGATCTGCAGTGCTACATGCATGATGGTCTCGACGCGTGCCATGTCGGTCTTGGCCAGTTTCCAAGGCTCGGTGTCGGCCAGATATTTGTTGCCGATGCGCGCCAGGTTCATGGCGTCCTTCAGTGCCTCGCGGAAGTGGAAATTCTCGATGTTGTCGCTCAGGGTCTGCTTCACGCCCTTGAACTCGTCGAGTGTCTGGCGGTCATAGTCGGTAAGCTCGCCCAGAGCCGGTACGATGCCATCGAAGTACTTGTGCGTGAGCACCATGGCTCGGTTGACAAAGTTGCCCAGGATGGCAACCAGCTCGTTGTTGTTGCGCGCCTGGAAGTCGTCCCATGTGAAGTCGTTGTCCTTGGTCTCGGGAGCTGCAGCTGTGAGGACATATCGCAACACGTCCTGCTTGCCTGGGAAGTCCTTGAGATACTCGTGCAGCCACACAGCCCAGTTGCGGCTGGTCGAGATCTTGTCGCCCTCAAGGTTGAGAAACTCGTTGGCTGGGACATTGTCGGGCATGATGTAGTCGCCATGTGCCTTCATCATGGTGGGGAAGATGATGCAGTGGAACACGATGTTGTCCTTGCCGATGAAGTGGATGAGTCGTGTGTCCTGCTGCTGCCACCACTGCTGCCATGTGCCCCAGCGCTCGGGCTGTTGCTCGCACAGTTCCTTGGTGTTGCTGATGTAGCCGATGGGCGCGTCAAACCACACATAGAGCACCTTGCCCTCGGCGCCCTCGATGGGCACGGGTATGCCCCAGTCCAGGTCGCGCGTCATGGCACGTGGCTGCAGCCCGTTGTCGAGCCACGACTTGCACTGCCCGTAGACGTTGGGCCGCCACTCCTGGTGGCCCTCCAGGATCCACTCTCTGAGCCAAGGCTCATACTCGTTGAGCGGCAGGAACCAGTTGGTGGTGTCCTTGAGCACCAGCGGGTGGTCGCTGTCTTTGGCGTGGGGGTTGATCAGTTCGGTGGGGTCCAGGTCGCGTCCGCAGCCGTCTTCACACTGGTTGCCCTTGGCAGCCGGGTGGTGGCAGTAGGGGCACTCGCCCTCGACGTCGCGGTCGGTGAGAAACTTGCCGTCGACCTCGTCATAGAATTGCTTGGTGGTCTTCTCGACCAGTTTGCCATCGTCATAAAGTTTGCGGAAGAACTCGGCGGCAAACTGGTGGTGCGTCTTGCTGGTTGTGCGGCTGTAGATGTCGTAGGATATGCCCAACTCCTCGAACGATGCCTTGATGAGCTCGTGATAACGGTCCACCACCTGCTGCGGTGTGATGCCCTCGCGTCGTGCTCGCTGTGTCACGGGCACGCCATGCTCGTCGCTGCCGCCCACAAACATCACGTCCACGCCCTGGAGGCGCAGGTATCGCACATAGATGTCGGCCGGCACATACACTCCAGCCAGGTGGCCGATGTGCACCGGTCCGTTGGCGTAGGGCAATGCCGTGGTCACCAGTGTCCTCTTGTATTGTCTGTTTTGCATTGTCTTTGTAGGGTTTCTAGAGGCTCTAGATGTGCTAGATTATCTAGAGCTCCTGGATGATTAGTAGTTCAGTTGGTTGAAAAAAGTCCTGAGCGACCTTTCGAGTGGCTCAGGACTTGATGCGAAGCGCCCAGCACGCAGGCCACGTATTAGCCGTTGTGCTTCTTCATGACCTTGATCAGGTCAATCACCTTGTGGCTGTAGCCAATCTCGTTGTCATACCACGACACGACCTTGACAAACTTGTCGGTCAGGTAGACACCGGCGTTGGCGTCGAAGATGCTGGTGCGAGCATCGCCCAGGAAGTCGCTCGACACGACTGCGTCCTCGGTATAGCCCAGAATGCCCTTGAGTTCGCCCTCGCTGGCGTCCTTCATAGCCTTGCAGATGTCCTCCTTGGTGGCGGGGTTCTTCAAGTTGACAGTCAGGTCAACCACCGACACGTCGAGGGTGGGTACGCGCATCGAGATGCCCGTCAGCTTGCCATTGAGCTCGGGAATCACCTTGCCCACAGCCTTGGCGGCACCTGTCGAGCTGGGGATGATGTTGCCTGCGGCAGCACGTCCACCGCGCCAGTCCTTCATCGACGGGCCGTCGACGGTCTTCTGGGTGGCAGTTGTCGAGTGCACAGTGGTCATCAGACCGGTCTCGATGCCGAACTTGTCGTTGAGGACCTTGGCGATGGGAGCGAGGCAGTTGGTGGTGCAACTGGCGTTCGAAACGATGGTCTCGCCTGCATACTTGTCGGTGTTGACACCGCAAACGAACATCGGAGCCTGACGTCCATCCTCACCAGCCTTGCTGGGAGCCGACAGCACGACATACTTTGCACCAGCCTGCAGATGCTTCTCAGCCTTGTCCATGGCCAGGAACAGACCTGTCGACTCGACGACATACTCTGCACCGATCTCGTCCCACTTGAGGTTGGCGGGGTCCTTCTCGGCAGTGACACGGATGTGGTTTCCGTTGACGATGAGCTCATTCTTCTCGGCGTCGACCTCGATGGTGCCATTGAACTGACCATGCATGGTGTCATACTTGAGCATATAGGCCATGTAGTCAACGGGCAGCAAGTCGTTGATACCCACTACTTGAACGTCATTCACATTGTCCTGCTCAAAGGTCGAGCGGAACACAAAGCGGCCGATGCGACCAAATCCGTTAATACCGATTTTAATTTTAGCCATAATAATTAAACTATTAAAAAAGTTTGTAATTTAACCTAAAATGTGTAACTTTGCACCGTCGTTTCATCAACCCGGTGCGTTAGTGAACTCTAAATGTGGGTTTAACATCCCACGGGTGAAAAAGCGATGCAAAATTAATGAAATTTTTTGGAATGTGTGGCTTGTATCCCGAAAATGTTCTTTTTTTTGCCTCGATTAAGAATGTTTAATAAATCTAGTTTCTAGTTTGTAACTGTTCAGCGATTGCGTCGGAGACGCTAAAATGCTTCGAAGAAGCTATTTGTTCGAAATCTTGTGCAAACGAGCGCAGAACCGAGCTTGCTCGAGTTCTGCCGAGTG
>Ga0310695_10008574_pt1 | contig 15731 bp, 13 predicted proteins | sample RumenRJG_04DNA_FD_203882 | JGI IMG/M metagenome (GOLD analysis project Ga0310695, IMG submission 203882) | Bovine rumen microbial communities from Lethbridge, Alberta, Canada - RJG_04 (v2) (version 2) | ecosystem: Host-associated > Mammals > Digestive system > Stomach > Rumen | place: Canada...
CAAAAGCTCTCGGCAACGCAAACACAGACTGGTGGAACGAGATTTTCCGTACCTCTGTAAGCACAGACCACAACCTGAGTGTTTCGGGTACTTTCAAAAATCTTCCTTACAGGGTTTCTGTAGGCTACACCAACGAAAACGGTATCCTCAAAAACTCAAGCATGGAGCGTCTGACAGGCGCAGTAAGCCTTAATCCCACTTTCTTTGACAAAAAACTCAGCATTTCGGTCAATGTGAAAGGCATCAACAACAAGAACCGTTTCGGTTCAACGGATGCCGTAGGCATGGCCTCACAGTTTGATCCCACACAGCCCGTATACATGTCGGACAACAAATACGGCAACGGCTGGTTTATCTATATGAACGAAGACAATACCGCTCCCGTTGACATTGCGCTTACAAATCCCGTCTCTATTCTTGAGGATCAGGATGACAGGTCTACCGTCAACCGCAGCATCGGCAACATTCAGGCTGACTACAAATTCCATTTCCTTCCCGACTTGAGGGTAAATGTAAATTTGGGTTACGACGTATCACGCAGCGACGGCGAAAAAACAATTGCCGACAACTCACCTTTGACATGGTGCAGCGGCAGTTTCAAAACCGGTTTCGGCGAAAACACCGACTATTATCAGAAAAAAACCAACGGACTTTTTGAAAGTTACTTGGATTACGACAAAACTTTCGGCATTCACTCACTCGATGTAATGGTAGGTTATTCATGGCAGCATTTCTATTCTGACAAAGGCACAAAATACTGCTACTCTGCTGCCAAAGCTCAGGAGTTCGGAAAGGAATATTACAAAGACGAATACACTTACAAAACGGAAAACTATCTTGTATCGTTCTTCGGCAGAATCAACTACACAATTCTTGACCGTTATCTTATCACCTTTACTTTAAGGGACGACGGTTCTTCACGTTTCCACAAAGACAACCGCTGGGGTATTTTCCCGTCGGCAGCTTTGGCTTGGAAAATCAGCGACGAGGCATTCCTTAAAGACAATGACGTTGTTTCTGACTTGAAACTCCGTTTGGGTTACGGCGTAACAGGACAGCAGAATCTCGGCACAAACGATTATCCGTACATGCCGCGTTACAAATATTCAGAAGCTGGTGCTTCTTATTTCTTCGGCGACAAACAGTACCGTTTGATTACCCCGCAGGCTTACGACTTAGGACTTAAATGGGAAGAAACAGCAACCTACAACGCAGGACTTGACTTCGGTTTCTTAAAAGGCAGAATTGAAGGTACGGTTGATTTCTATATCCGCAAAACCACCGACCTGTTGAACTCGGTAATTATTCCCGCCGGAACAAATTACTCCAACGAGCTTCTGACCAATGTCGGCGAACTCGAAAACCGCGGTATTGAACTCTCTCTTACCGGACATATTCTCAACAAGAGAGATCTTGAATGGACTTTGAGCTACAATGTCTCTTACAACAAAAACGAAATCACTAAACTTACAATCAACGACGATCCCTCGTACAAAGGCGTTATCCACGGCGGCGTAGAAGGCGGTACAGGCAACAACATTCAGATTAACGCCGTAAACGAGCCGTACAATTCGTTCTATGTTTACAAACAGATGTATTATGAGGACGGCAGCCCGATTGAGAATGTTTTTGTTGACAAAAACAGCGACGGAAAAATCGACGACAACGATTTGTTCATTCTCAAGAAATCCGCTCCCGATGTCATAATGGGCTTGTCATCACAGCTGAGCTGGAAAAACTGGTTCTTCAACTTTGCAATGCGTGCCTCAATCGGCAACTACGTTTACAACAACGTAAGATCCAACCGCGAGGCATGGGGCGGCTCTCAAATGTTTGACCCTTCGGGATTCTTGAAAAACAGAATGACCTCGGCAACCGAATCCAATTTCAAGGATGCCTACTACAAGTCAAATTACTACATCGAAAACGCCTCATTCCTCAGAATGGACAATATGTCTCTCGGATACAATTTCCAGAGAATATTCAACACAACCCAAAACGCAAAAGTTTACTTCACGGTTCAGAATCCGTTTGTAATCACAAAATACAGCGGACTTGACCCCGAAATCAGCGGCGAAGGTATCGACAGAAACATCTATCCGCGTCCTGTAACTTTCATGCTGGGTGTTAATCTTAATTTCTAAACTTTTTAAAAATTCATTGACAATTATGAAAAACATTAATCGTAAATTCAAATATATACTTCCGGCAGCTGCAATGAGTCTTGCGCTCGGTTTTTCGTCTTGCGTAAAGGATTTGGACACTGTTCCCTTGGATGAGAAAGAACTTGTGGCGGATGTCGTATTCGGCAGCCAGATTGACGCATACGAAAGCAATCTCGCCAAAATTTACGCCGGACTTGCCATAGGCGGCAACAGCGGCGGCGATTCCGATCAGGACGTTGTCGGCATTGACGGCGGCTCACAGGCTTCTTTCTTGCGCGTGATGTGGAACATGCAGGAGCTTGCCTCAGACATTGCGCACTGCTGCTGGAACGATGCCGGAATCCCCGACTTCAACAATCTTACATGGACCTCGTCAAGTCCTTTTCTCAAAGGCTATTATTTCAGACTTTTCTACGAGATTAACCTCTGCAACTCGTTTCTGAAAGAGACAACCGCCGAGGAACTCTCCGGAAAAGGATGTTCGGAACAGGACATAGCCGTGATTAACAATTTCAGGGGCGAGGCAAAATTCATACGTGCGCTTATGTACATGTATGCGCTTGATTTCTTCAGAAACGTGCCTTTTGTAACGGAAGAAAACAAACTCGGAGAAAATCCGGAACAGATTCAGGCAAAAGACCTTTATGACTTTGTTGAAAAACAGCTTTTGGAAAGTGCCGAGGAAATGGCAGATCCCAAGCCCGGATTTTCAGACAGTTACGGACACGCCAACAAAGCTGCCGCATGGGCTGCGCTTTCAAGGCTTTATCTGAACGCAAAAGTATACACCGGAGTAGAAAAATACACCGAATGTATCACTTACTGTCAGAAAATAATTGACGCAGGCTACAAACTCGAACCCGTTTACGGCGATATGTTCAGGGCTGACAACGACCAGTCGCTTGAGATGATTATGCCTGTCCGTTACGAGGGCGACCAGACCATGACATGGGGCGGCATGACGGCGATTTTGTGCTGGGGCTCTGAAAAATATACAACAGAGACAAACGCAAAAGGCGGCTGGAACGGTGTAAGGGCAAAATCTTCTTTCCTTGATGTTTTTGAGAGAGAGGAAAACCACGAAAGCGACCAGCGTATGGCAATGCTCCGTCTTGACGGTACTACAAGCAGCGAGATAAAAGACGAGGCAACGTTCAAAAACAACGGTATTCCCGTTACCAAATTTTACAATGTCTACAAGGACGGCACACTTCCTCCCTCGGCTGAGGCTTACGTGGATTTCCCGTTGTTCCGTCTCGGAGAAATTTATCTCAACATTGCGGAGGCACTTTTGCGCACCAACAATGAAGTTGACGCTTTGAAATATATCAACGCGCTTCACGAAAGAGCGGGCATCCAATCACCCATCGACGCTCTCACTCTTGACTATCTGCTTGACGAAAGAGGCAGGGAAACATTCTACGAGGCTCAACGCCGCACGGATCTTATCCGTTTCGACAAGTACACCTCAGGTTACAACTGGCCCTGGAAAGGCGGCGTGGCTGAAGGCAAAGACGTTCCCGCTTATTATTCGGTTTACCCGATTCCTTCCGACGAAATTGGAAGCAATCTTAATCTTAAACAAAACGACGGATATTCCGCAAAATAATTTTAATCAATTATGAAAGCATTAAACAAATATATTATACCGGCAGTTCTTTTGTTTTCTTTGGCTGCCTGCGAGGACGAACAGACTCCCGTTCTCGGACTGCAAAAAAAGGCGGAGTTCAATCCGATGGAGGTTTCCGCTGTTGCCATCAACAAAAGCAACCTCACGGAGAAGTTTCCGAAAATAAGCTGGACTCCCGCAGATTACAACGGAGCTTCGGTAAGTTACACCGTTAAACTGAAAAGTGCCTCAACGGGCAAGGAAGTTGTTTTGGGCGAAACGGTTGAAACCTTTCTCGAACTTGACAATTCGGCAGTAAACACTATTTCTTCCGGCTTAGGTGCGCTGCCCGGCATAGAAGGCGGTTATACGGTCTCATTGGTTTCTTCAGTGCCTAATACTGAGGTTTCGGACGAGGCGGAAAACACTTTGGACCTTAAAATCCAGCCTTACGACTCCAAGTCGGAGGGCATTGACTGGAATTACGCATACGTTGCCGTAAACTATCCCGATTTCGACTTTGAAAAATCGTACATAATCGGCGACCCCGAAGGCGACGGCACTTACCAAGGCTATGTAAACATTCCCGAAGGTGCTGAATCGTTCGCAATTTTGGACGGCAAAACCCTTGAGGTAATATCTCAGGACAACACTCTGAGTTCAGACGGTTTCGTTGAAATAGTAACGGATGCCGACGGCGGTATCAATATCAGCGAAAAAACAGAATGGGGACTTGTCGGCAGTGCCACTTCAGGCGGCTGGGACAAAGATACCAAAATGGAATTTGACGAAAAAACCGGTCTTTGGACAGTGGTTACATCTTTGATTGAAGGTGAATTTAAGTTCCGCGCCAATGGAGTCTGGGATATTAATTACGGCAAAGGCAGCGAAGATTTTACACTTGCTCCGGGTGGCGACAATATCAAGATAACAAACGCCCATGCCTACATCATAACATTGAACCTTGCCAACACCGGCAAATACACCTATTCGCTTGAAGAAACCGACATTCAGCTTTCAAGCTCAAGCCTGACGCTTCCGGGTACATTCAACGATTGGAACAAGGCAACCAAGGATTATGTTTTGACATCAGAGGCAAGGGACTTCATTTTCGACGGTGTTGTTTACATCGACAAGGCTCCCGCAGAATTTAAGTTCTACGACGACGGCGAAGGCACATGGCTCGGAATTGCCGGCGACATGGCGGAAGACGGCAGTTTCAAAATCGGCGATGGTGAAAACATCAAACTCGAAAAAGCCGGTTATTACAAAATGACTGTTGACCAAAAGAAAATGACGGCATCAATTGTTGCCACCGGCTGGGAGCTCATCGGAGATGCAATGGAATTTGGTTGGGACAAAGGTATTGTAATGGATTATGACGCAGAAACAAAAACATGGTCAAAAACCGTTACCGTAAAAGCCGGTGAATTCAAATTCCGTTGGGCAGGCGGCTGGGACAAGAATTTCGGCGGCGAGCTTGGCGCACTTAAACAGGACGGCGAAAACCTTTCGATTTCAGCCGGAACTTACAAAATCGTACTTGATCCTGAAAAAGCGACTGCAACAGTAACAAAACAATAAGATTTTTTTACAGTTTTACAGTACATCAATTATCACACACCCGCCTTAAAAGAATTTTTTCTTAGGCGGGTGTTTTTGTTATAAAAAAATTTCAAAAAAAACAAAAAAAAATTACTTTTTTTTGAAACCTTTTTTTTTCGAGTTCGTATAAGTTAAGTGTAAAGATTCCTCATCTGTGAAGACAAGGTTTTTTTTAATGTCAGAACTCTTTTCATAATAAGATTTAGGTTAAACTAAAAGTTTCTCCGCTTTTCGTTGCAAGGGGAAAGCGGAAAAATAAAAGCCGATTGAAAAAATTTCAGTCGGCTTTTTTTAATTTTTGTGTATGATGATTTTGTTTTAAGTTTACTTTTTTAAATACACGCTTGCAATCTTTTGAATGTATTTTCCGATAATATCAAATTCGAGATTTACTTTATCACCTTTTTTAAGGTTTTTGAAATTGGTGTGCTCAAAAGTGTAGGGAATAATTGCGACACGAAATTTTCCCGTTTCGGAATTGCAAACGGTAAGACTCACCCCGTTTACGGCAACAGAACCCTTTTCAACCGTTATATTTCCTTGACTTGGATCGTATTCGATTGTAAAATAAGTACTTCCGTCAGCATCTTCAACATTGGTGCAGACGCCTGTCTGGTCTACGTGTCCCTGAACGATATGACCGTCAAGCAAAGAATCTGGTTTCATACTGCGCTCAAGATTCACCTCGTCCCCTACCCCTAAAACACCGAGATTAGAACGGTTAAGAGTCTCCTGCATGGCTGTAACGACATATCCGTTTTCATTTTTTTCTACAACAGTAAGACAAACGCCGTTATGAGCAACACTCTGGTCGATTGTAAGTTCTTTTTCAAACGGACAAGTTACTGTAAAATCTATGTTTTTTTGATATTCTCTAATTCCGACTATTTTGCCGGTACATTCTACTATTCCTGAAAACATATTATTTTGCTATTTTGCCGTAAGACGATAAAATACCTTGAATTACCGACGAAGAAAAACCGTTTTTCTCCATTTCGTTAAGGCCTCTGATAGTAGTGCCTGAGGGCGTACAAACACGGTCGATAAGTTGCTCTGGGTGAACCCCTTCTTCAAGTAAGAGTTCAACCGTGCCTTTCATAGTTTGAGCAGCAATTTCTTGAGCAATCTTGCTCGGGAAACCAATTTCGATACCGCCTTCGGTCATTGCACGCAAAAATCTTAGAATGTATGCAATACCTGAACCCGTTAAAATCGTAGCGGCGTTGATTTTGTTTTCATCAACAACGATTGTTTTGCCCAAGATATTGAGGATTTTAAGAGTTTTTTCGATGTCCTCATCCTCTGCATCATGACTGACGCAGGTTACTGACTGATTGATTGAGGCGGCAATATTGGGCATAATCCTAAAGACTGAAACTTTTTTGGACGAATAAGCATTGATTTGGTCGATACTCAGTCCTGCCACCGGCGATACCAAAACTTGAGAATTGTTGAGAGCCGGCTCTATCTCTTCGATAACATCCTTTGCAACCCAAGGTTTTACGCACAAAAATATGATTTCGCTGTCCTTAACGGCTTGAACGTTATCTCTTACGGCATTAATACCGATTGCACGAATTCTTTCGAGGTCGGCTTCGGGGTCGGTAGCCGTAATGTTCAGATTAAATTCTTTTTGCTTGTTAGCAAGGCCTTTGGCAATTGAAAAACCTAAATTACCGCAGCCTACAATAGTAATGTTCATAAAATTTTCCGATTATTTTTATGCCCCAAAATTAAAGCATTTTTTTTATTAATCATTAACTATCGCTTAAAATTCTGTTAAAATTTTAAATTTAACTTTGCCACACAAGCTAAAAAAAGGAATAACCCCTATGAAAATTGTCTTAGTATCTACCTCAGACCGCAAAGGAGGAGCTGCAATTGCCTGTTCGAGAATTTTTCAGGCACTAAAAAAAAACGGCACGGATGTAAAAATGTTGGTAAGAGACAAAATCTCTTCAGACAAAGATATTTACACCCTGAACACGAATATTTTCTATAAGATACTCAACTTTTTGAGCTTCTCTTTAGAAAGGCTTCAGATACTACTAAAATTAAAATTCCGTCGCAAATATCTTTTTCATATTTCCTTGGACAATTTTGGCGCAGTAAATTTGCTTAAAAATCCGCTTATAAAAGAGGCTGACGTTATCAATTTTCATTGGACAAGTCAGGGGCTTTTGTCGTTGAAACAGCTTGAAAAACTTTTGCTTGCTAACAAGAAAATCGTTTTCACGATGCACGATATGCATTATTTTACGGGAATATGTCATTACGCTCGCAAATGTGAAAATTACAAAACGGGGTGCGGAAATTGTCAGTTTTTGAATTTCGGCAAAGATAAAAACGATTTGTCAAAACGATATTTTAAGAAAAAATTAGAATTACTAGATCGTCATAAAATATTTTTTATCTCGTGCAGCAACTGGCTGAAAAACATTGCTAAATCATCACTTATTTTTAGTAATTCTCAAGTTTTTTCAATACCGAATCCCATTGATACGGAAGTTTTTAAACCCTCTGACAAAAATTTAGCAAGAAAAAAATTCGGCATCGAAAAAAAATACGTAATACTTTTCGGAGCGGTAAAAATTACGGATAAGCGCAAAGGTTTCAAATTTTTGGCTCAAGCCTTGAAAAACATTCACGAAAAAAATCCGAATATCGCCAAAGACATTGAACTTTTGATTTTTGGCAACGGCACTTCTCAGGCTGTAAAGAATTTGCCTTTTTCTTGCAAATCAACGGGTTACATCGGCAGCGAAGAAGATATTTCAATGGTTTACAACGCCTCTGACGTCTACGTTACACCAAGCCTTGAGGACAATCTTCCTAATACCGTAATGGAAGCCCTTTCGTGCGCTGTGCCTTGCGTTGCATTCAATACGGGCGGACTTCCTCAACTAATTGACAACGGTCAAAACGGTTATCTCGCACCTTTAAGAGATTCTAACGCATTGGCAGAATGTATTTTGAATGTTATTCTCAACAAAAATTATACGGAACTTTGCCATAACGCACGCAACAAAGTCGAGGCTAATTTTTCTCAGACCGTTATTGCGATGAAATACAACGAAATTTACCGTCAAGTTTCTATATAATATTTTTTTTGCTTGCAAAATAAGTTTTTGTTTTTTATATTTGGCAAAATTCTTAACACCTTTTTTAAAAAAACAAAAACTATGGACGATAACATTTATTCAATTATCATGGCCGCTATGGGCATCGGCATACTTTTGTGGTCGGCTTTTGCGTATTTAAGCGGCGAAATGCTTATGCCGGAGCATTACTTGGTATCAGCAAAAATTAAAGACAAAAAAGCTTACGCCCGTCAATTTGCAAAATTAATGGCATTGATAGGTTCGGCATTTTTGTTAAGCAGTTTGGTAGGCTTAACGGAAATTTATTGGTTAGCAGTAATAGTTTTGATAGCCGGAATTGTGGTTGCTGCCAAAATTGGAAGTAAATTAATGAAAAAAGTTACATATTGAATATATTAATCTACTAATTAATAAATTTTTTCTACCAAAAATTAACAGTTTTTTCTTTTCAATGGCGTATTTTTACAGAAAGTTTTCAAACAAAATTTTATTAAAAATACCAAATGAAAAAACTGTTTTTAAATTTACTTGCGGTTTTTGCCCTGAGTGCTTCGGCGCAAAACCCTTACTTACCGCTTTGGGAACATCTTCCCGACGGCGAGCCCCGCGTTTTTGAAGATCCCGACCATCCGGGCAAATACCGTGCTTACATTATCGGTTCGCACGACACTCATTACACCGAATATTGCGGAAACGATATTCGTATGTGGTCTGCTCCCGTTGAAGACCTTTCTCAATGGACAGACGAAGGCCCTATTTTCAAGTATTTTATTGACGGACATTGGGACACAATGTTTGCTCCCGACCTCGTGGAAGTAAACGATCGCGAAACCGGCAAACGCACTTATTATCTTTATCCTCATTCAAGAGGTTGGAGAAGAGTGCCGATGGTTTGTAAATCAGACCGCCCTGACGGCCCTTTTACACCGATAAATCTAACAGAAGACGGACACGCTTGTCTTGAAGGTTCTTTAATAGATTTTGACCCGTCAGTTTTTATCGAACCCGTCAACGATAAAAAAGACAAAGATTATAAAAAAGGATTCCGCGCATACGTGTTCTATGGTTTTCAACACTCTACGGCTTGTGAGTTAGACCAAAACACGATGTATTCAAAACGTCCGGGAACTGAACTTATCGACCCGTTTATCCCGGCAAGCAGTTGGGACGGAAAACTTCTTGACAAGGGTGTTACCAAATACAAGGCTCTTGCCGCAGACCAAGACCCGCTTGACTTCAACTTCTTTGAGGCTTCTTCAATCCGTCAAGTCGGAAACAAATACGTGATGGTTTTCTCCGGCTATTCGGGAAAAGAATACGGCGTTGGCAACACGAACTCGGCTTTAAGATATGCTTACGGAGATTCTCCGCTCGGTCCTTGGCGTGCCGGTGGCGTTTTGGTGGATTCTCGCGGAGTTGTACTCAACGAAGACGGTTCGCATTTAACAACCACTAACGCAAGCCACAACACTCACGGTTCTATTCAAGAAATCAACGGTCAATGGTATGTATTTTATCACCGTCCGCCAAGAGGATTCGGAAATGCACGTCAAGCAATGGTTGCTCCCGTTAAAATCACTTGGGACAAAAAGAAAGTTTCTGAGGGCGGCAAAGTTAAAATCACCGCTTACGACCCGTATGCAGCCGACAATGAATGGTCAGCAAAGGCAAAAGACGGCAATCATTACACCGGCGCAGAAATCACAAGTGAAGGTTTTCAGATTTTCGGTCTCCCGCCTTATAAATATTATTCAGCCGGATATGCTTGTTATATGACAGGAAACCGTTGGATGCAAGACAATCACGATGTTTGGAACAACAGCATGGACGTTGCCGGAATTACTAATAAAGGTGTTGTCGGTTTCAAATATTTCGGTTTTGGCGGTTTGACTGCTGATACAAAAGGCGTAAAAGCATTTGAAGGTATCAAACAAGGCGACGGCGCAACCCTCAACCTTAACCTTTCGTCGCAAGGACACGGTGCATTTAAGATTCACGTGATGATGGACGGTCCTTACGCTAATTCAACATGGAACGGAAAAGAAATCGCCGTTATTGATGTTCCAGAAAATGCGCCGAAATTTCCGACAGTTTATTCAGTAAAAGTTCCTAAGGTAGAAGGTCTTAGCGGTAAACACGCTATTTATTTGGTTTGCGAAGGCCCTGAGGTCAAAGAACCCGAACCCAAAAATCCTTGGGAAAAACGTCAAGTAACTCCTTACGGTTTGTTTGACCTTCACGGAATAGGTTTTACCAAATCAGGCGAAAAATTTGATGTGCCGCAAGTGCCGCAAATTACAATCACTGTTGACGGCAACGTTTTAACAATTCCTGAAAAACCCGTATACTTTACAAACTTCAATGGTTATACCGAATGTAATCATTATCAGGTTTACGGACCGATGACCGACAAATCGGATTTGAAAGCAACTTGCAACAACCCGGAGGTTAAAATCTCAGTCAGCAAAATAGTTGAAGGCAGAGCAACTATAAAAGCCGTTTACAAAGGTTTGGAAAAAGTATTTTTGATAAACTAAAATCTAAAGCCTCGCAAGTAGTTTAATATACTGATAATCAGAGTAACAACTTCAAAACAGTTAGATTAAATAACTGATTATCAGTATATTTATCATTAATAAAAATATCATTCATTAGTACAAATAACCTTTTTATATTATCAATTAATTCCTTGATAAACAATATATAACGTCTTTTCCAAACTTAATTTCGCATAAAGCCCAGATTTACAAAAGTCTTTTTGATATTTCTTTGATTTTTTTATTGATTTTCAACATTTTAAATCACTTACGAAACTTTAGTTTTATACTCCGTCTTAACGTATTTTAACAAAAAGCAACAACGTGTTTCTTGACACGCATCTTTTGTCGTTGTAATTTTGCGGTATCAATAATCAATAAAAAATTAGCATTATGGAAGTAAAAGAAATTTTGAAGAATCTCCGCGAAAAACACAACCTCACGCAGGAGCAAATGGCGGAGCGCGTACACACCACACGTCAGGCGATAAGTCGCTGGGAAACAGGCGAAACTCAGCCCAACACCGAAATGCTCAAAACCCTTTCCAAGGAGTTTGGCGTAACAATCAACACCTTGCTCGGCTCTCCGCAAACTCTTGTTTGTCAGTGCTGCGGAATGCCGCTCACGGACGATTCGATGGTGAGCCTCAATCCCGACGGCAGTTTCAACGAGGAGTATTGCAAATGGTGCTACACCAACGGCAATTTCACCTACAAAACCAAAGATTCGTTGCTCGATTTTCTTATGAGTCATATTCCAAATACAGAAAATCAGAGCGATGCCGACCGCCGCGCAATGTACGACGGACATCTCTCGATGTTGAAGCATTGGAGATAGATTCCCTAATACCTCAACACATACCCCTCATGCGGCAGCGTGGCATACCGCTCTTTTGCGGCGGCGAGGAAGTCTTTGAGCGGTTGACTTTCGCGGATGTCGCTGGCAAAACAGCCCCAAGCGAGGTTCACCATTTTTTCGATGATGTTTGGATCGTTGAAAAAATCGTCGTCCAAATCCTCGGAATGTTCGCCGCCGCCCATGCCGCCCGCCGATGAGCCTTGCGCCCTGCAATCATTGTGCAAGGCGGCGTAGTCTTCCCAAAAACGAAGCGTGAGGATATATTTCCCATATTGCGTGAAATAGTCGCCCGATGCAGAAATCGTCAGGTCGGCTGGCATAAAACGCAAGTGATGTTTTTTGGCGAGGTCTTCGGCGTAGGTGTTGAAATAGCCTACAATAATGGTGTCGTTTTGGTGTAGATGGTCGATGTCGCCGTTGCTGAGCCCAAAATCCTTCATCGTGGGGAGAATGCAGAGTTGACAGAGATTGTTGATGCGGCAGACAAAACCAGCCTCAACACATTCAACTTTTGGGTCGAAACGGATGCAGACAACTTCTTCGTTGAAATGTGGGTATGTGAGCGGCGAATCGGCCTTGATTACACCTGTTTCGTCGTTGGAAATATGGAGCCAACGTCCCCAACAAAATACGTCGAACATAGTTTAATCGCTTTTAGAGTTAATAATCGTGCAAATATACTTTTTTTAATAATTAATCAGCAATCCGTCGTGCGCACGCTCGGCATATTTTTTCCTTGCCTTTTCGACGAAGTTTTTCAGCCTATCACTATTACGGATTCCGTCGGAAAAACTTCTCCACGATAGTTCGGCAATTTTGGTTATGGCATCAGGGTCTTTATAAAAATTTACGGGAATTTTTTTGTCAATTGTTCCGCCGCCATAGTTGCCCGCCGACGAGCCGGGGCAAAAGTTGTCCATGCGCAAGTTTACCTCCTTGGTATAAAACTCAATGGTGAGTATATCGAGGCCATATTTAGTATCGACATCACCATTGCGGGTTATCTCAAAATCCATTGGCACAAATCCAAGATGATGCTGCTTTGCAAACTCTTCGGCGTAGGTATCGAAATCGCCACGGATAATCACGTGGTTGTAGTGCATCAACTTGTCTGCCTCTGGCGAAACGCCTATTTCTTCCACCGACAAGCCTATCGCCAATTCTTCTAAATGAGGAATGCGTTCCAAAAATCCTGTTTCTACCCGTTTGATGTCGTCATCGAGTTGAAACCACACATTCCTTCTCGTGAGAAGTTTGTAGTCTTTTTCGTCAGCATGGAGAATCGCTCCGCCGTATGCCTTAGTCCAATCGCCAAAAAGTGAAATGTTCATAATGTTTTTTGATAATAATTTATTTGATTATTTTAAACATTAAGATTTTTATGGTTTGTTGCCGACAAAGATAACATTTTTTTAAGAGGAAATGCAAAAAATAGGTTTCGTTCATTCTACTATATCAAGATTGCTAATCTAATTGTATACTTCCCCATAATCCTTAGATTTTTTCAAAAGCAATAAAAAAAAGTAACATTGCATTAACTTAACCTCTAATATACATGATAACACTATTTTTGCAGCGAAAAAAATAATGTTATCATGTTAATCCAGTTTATAATTATTTTCGGTTGCCTTGCCTTAGGAGAACTTATCGTATGGCTTACAGGCATAAAATTTCCCTCATGTATCATAGGAATGATTTTACTCACGATTTTCCTTAAAATCAAACTCATAAAATACGAATGGGTAAACAAAATAAGTAATTTTTTGTTGGAAAATCTTGCATTCTTTTTCGTTCCGCCAAGTGTGGCTCTTATGAAATATTTCGACATTATAAAAGCCGAATGGCTTCCGATAATTTTAGCAACAGTAATCAGCACAATCATAGTTCTAATAGCATCGGGTTGGACTCACCAAATTTTCAGAAAACATTTTTTCAACAAAAAGGAGGATAAAAATGGAACTTCTAAAAAATAGTTTTGTATTGACTTTCATCACATTTGCGTTTTACTATTTAGCAAAATTACTTCAAAAAAAGACTAACTCCGTTTTACTAAATCCCCTATTGATAAGTATCACATTAATAATACTTTATCTTGAATTTTTCGGTATCGACTACGAAACTTATCATGAATCGGGACAAATGATAGAGTTTTGGCTAAAACCGGCGGTTGTGGCTCTTGGAGTGCCGCTTTACAAACAACTTACGTCAATAAAAAAACAAATTTTTCCGCTCATAGCCTCGTCATTCGTCGGGTGTGTTTTAGGAGTAATTTCGGTAGTTGTATTTGCTAACATTTTAGGAGCGAGCCACGCCGTATCGCTCTCACTTGCAAGCAAATCCGTTACAACACCTATTGCAATGGAAATTACAAGAATTTTGGGCGGTATAGAATCATTGACAACCGTTGCAGTTGTTTTTACGGGAATATTCGGAGGAATGTTCGGGTTCAAGATTTTGCAATGGTGCGGGGTTACAAATCCAATTTCACAAAGTCTTGCAATCGGAATGGCAGCACACGCAGTAGGCACGTCAAAAGCCTTGGAAGTTGGCTATCATTACGGAGCATATTCAAGTTTAGGTTTAACGTTAAACGGCATATTTACAGCCGTTTGTACGCAAATAATACTGCAAATACTCGGTTTTTAACGTCAATATTGCGTTATAATTCAAGATTTTTTATAACTTTGCAGCATAACAAAACCTTTTCTTTTAAAAAAAATGAAAACATTTGAAGAACTTTTGCAACTTGTTGAAAATGAGATTAAAAATCTTAATTTTCCGAATGAACCGAAAAATTTTTACGAACCCGTAAAATATATTTTATCGCTCGGAGGTAAAAGAATGCGCCCTGTATTTACGCTCATGGCTTGTGATATTTTCAGCGGCAAGCCGGAAATTGCGTTAAAACCTGCTGTGGGAATGGAAGTTTTTCATAATTTCACGCTTCTACACGACGACATTATGGATAACAGCAATTTAAGACGCAAAAAACCGACCGTAAACGCCATTTACGGAAACAATATCGCAATTTTGAGCGGCGACGGCATGAGCTATTTGGCATCGCAATTGGTTGCGCAAAGTCCTCAAAATGTTAAAAATCAAATACTTGACATTTTCTTTAAAACAGCAATAGAAGTTTGTGAAGGTCAGCAATACGATATGGACTTCGAGAGTAACGACTTAGTTTCAGAGGCGCAATATTTGGAAATGATAAGGTTGAAAACAGCCGTTTTGCCCGCTGCCTGCCTTAAAATCGGAGCGTTAATCGGCGGTGCAGATGAAAATCAAGCACAAAAATTATACGATGCCGGAATAAAAATCGGTTTGGCTTTTCAACTTCAAGACGATTATCTTGACAATTATTCCTCGCCCGAAATCCTCGGTAAACCTATCGGAGGCGATGTCAATGAAGGCAAAAAAACAGTTTTTTACATCAAGACACTTTCGCAAATCGAAGATTCCAAAAAACAGGAATGGAAAGATTTTTATAATTCCAAATCAATGAATTTCAACGAGAAACATCAAAAAGCAAAAGAATATTTTGCAAAATACGGTGTTGATAAATATTGTCAGAGCCTGGTAGATTCTTATTATCAGCAAGCGTTTGAAATTTTAAGCGAAATAAAAGGCGATGTATCAATTCTGAAAACTTTTGTTGAAAAATTACGCATTAGAATTTCTTAAAAAAAAATGATAATTCTCGGAATTGACCCCGGCACCAACATCATGGGCTACGGCGTGATAGAATCCATCGGCTCAAAAATAAAATGTCTTGCTGTAGGAGTACTTGATATTCACAACGTTGAAGACAAGTATCTAAAGTTGAAGATGATATTTGACAGAGTTACGGGACTTT
>Ga0310695_10008575_pt1 | contig 15727 bp, 11 predicted proteins | sample RumenRJG_04DNA_FD_203882 | JGI IMG/M metagenome (GOLD analysis project Ga0310695, IMG submission 203882) | Bovine rumen microbial communities from Lethbridge, Alberta, Canada - RJG_04 (v2) (version 2) | ecosystem: Host-associated > Mammals > Digestive system > Stomach > Rumen | place: Canada...
GTATTGCAAGTCGGTATTCTACCGAAAAACGGCGGGCGGTTGCCGCGCTTTTTTCGCCCGCCTATCGAGCCGTGCCAAAAAATGGGTAAATTCCAGGTGCCGGGGGGCATGCACAAGGGGCGCGGTTTTTGCTATAATATTCGCCCTATGACGATACTCGGTGAACCTCTTTTTGCCAAGGATGCCAACGGACGGCTCAAGAGCCGCGTCGGCACCATCTTCTTCAAGACCCCCGGTCTGGTCACGACGGGAGCCTTCCACGCGATGCAGCGGATGGAGTGGATCGAACACGTCAACAAGCTGCGCGGCGCCGAGGGCATTCCGCCGATGACCGAAGCCGAGGAGGACGCGGAGCTGGAGCAGTCGGTCGACCTCATCTTCACCGACCATCAGGTCCTGATCCGTCCCGACCCGAACCACGTCGATCTCGCGGTCAAGGCCGACGAGGAGCTGCAGAAGCTCGTCTCGAAGCGCAACATCCGCTATCTGAACACGCACTCCGCGAAGGTCCGCAACGCGCTCCGGGCGCGCGGCGAGAACTGGCGGATGGCGCGCCAGCCGATCTCGCAGGACGACATCAAGCAGATCATCGAATCCTCGCGCGTCGCCATCCTCGGCGAGCCGACGTTCTACTACTACAACAGCGCCTCGGGCACGCGCTACGCGACGGTTGCCGGTTCGGAGATGGCGACGGAGCTCGATCCGGCCGCCTTCCGCGCCCAGCTCAAGGAGGCGCAGGTCCTGTTCGCGCGCCGCAACCGCCTCGGCAACCCCGAGCTCGACCTCTTCCCGGTGACGACGCCCATCGAGATCAAGCAGAAGTTCAAGGCGCTCGAGATCGACAGCCTGAACGACCGGGAGCTGTGCGCCGCGGTGCACGCGATCGACGCCGAATGGCGCATGTCGATCCCGCCGGAGCTGCGCGTCGAATCGCTCGACAACTACGACTGGCGCATGGCGATGGCCGAGACGATCACGCGCGGCCCGAACGAGACGGCGGCGGGCGCGGGCGAGCTGATCCAGGGCATCAGCCCCGAGTTCTACCGCCAGATCGAATGGCTGCCGGGCGCGCGCGTCATCGACAACGGCGAGGTCATCTTCGATTCGATCTGGGAGGAGTACAACCGCACGCGCGACCCCGCGCTCGCCGAGATCTGCGACCTGCGCGTGAAGAACATCATCTTCGCGCTCACGCGCTTCTTCGCGGACCTCGAATACATCAACATCGGGCGCATCACGCGCTCGCTCGCCCGCGACAGCGAGGGCCGGCCGCGCCGCCGCAACGTCTACATCTGCCAGTGCAAGAGCAAGCGCAAGCCGCTCGCGGCGATCTACATGCTCACGTTCCAGAAGTGGGGCATCGCCGAGCACCTCGACGAGGGCAAGGATCTGCTGCGCTCGATCATCGAGGCGAACGAGTACGCCGACTACATCATGGACCGCCGCCTCATGTGCCAGCAGCTCGGCATGAACCTGCCGCACCGCGTCGCGCCGGGCAGCTTCACCGAGAAGTACTACGGCCGCAACCAGTACAACGGCACGACCGTGCGCGCCTACTACTACCTGCGCTCCTATGTGAACGGCACGGCGTCGGACAAGATTCCGCTGTCGAAGTACCGCAACCCCGCGTTCGCGCTCAAGTTCGCGGAGCTGATGGGCGAGGCGGCGGCGCTCGACCTCGTCGTCGGGCGGCGCACGGCCGAGAAGGAGAACCTGTTCGACAAGTACTACGAGGTCATCCAGATCGGCTCCGACGGCCTGCCGGTGCGCCTCGTCGTCACCGACCATTCGGGCAGCTTCGCCAGCTACCAGCACGCGCTGGAGGATTCGGTCGCGCCGTACGCGAACGTCGTCCGCCGCCGCGCGCCGTACCTGACGGACGTGCAGGCGTTCGCGGACGCCTACGTCGGCGCGTTCGAGCGCAAGCTCGCCGAGACGCAGCAGAAGTACCGCGCGCGCCGCCGGGCGTTCGACGAGCTCTTCGTGCACCGGCCCTACGATGTCGGCGGCTCGGGCGCGTACCGCTGGGCGAAGACGCTGGAGCGGCTTGACCATTGCGATCCGGCGCTGATCGCCGAGCGCCTCCGCCGCGCCATCAACGCCTAGCGCGCCATGTGGAAGTACGTCGGCCAGCGGCTTCTTGAGGTGGTGCCCACCACCTTCGGCATCCTGCTCCTGACGTTCCTTCTCTTCAACGTGGTCGGCGGCTCGCCGGCCGTGACGATCCTCGGCAAGAACGCGACCGCCGAATCCATCGCCGCGTTCAACCACCGCTACGGCTACGACAAGCCGCTCGTCCTCGGCGCGGCGGGCCATCCGTTCGACAGCCAGTTCTTCAACTTCGTCAAGGGCGTCGCGAAGGGCGACCTCGGCTATTCGACGGAGCTGAACGAGCCGGTCGCCGACATCCTCGCGCGCGGCGTGGGGCCGAGCCTGTCGCTGACGGTGCCGATTCTCGTCGGCGGCACGATCGTCGCCCTGATGCTCGCGCTCGTCTCGGCGGCGGCGCGCGGCGGCTGGGCGGACCGGACGATCCTCGTCCTGTCGACGGTGCTCATGAGCGTCAACTACGTCGTGTGGGTGCTCGCGGGGCAGTTCCTCCTTTCGTACAAGGCGGGGCTCTTCCCCGTCTGGGGCTATTCGTCGCCGTTCCACCTCGTGCTGCCCGTTCTGATCGGCATCGTCAGCTCGCTCGGCATGGACATCCGCTTCTTCCGCACGGCGATCCTCGACGAGCTCTATAAGCCGTACGTGCTGACCGCGCGCGCGAAAGGGCTGTCGCGCCCCGTCATCATGGTGCGGCACGTCCTGCGGAACGCGCTCATCCCGATCGTCACGTACGTCTCGCTTTCGATCCCGTACCTCTTCACGGGCTCGCTCCTTCTCGAAAGTTTCTTCGGCATTCCGGGGCTCGGCTCGGTCTCGATCAACGCCATCCATTCGTCGGACATGGCGGTCGTGCGCGCGGTCGTCGTGCTGGGCGCGCTCCTCTACCAGTTCGTCAACCTCGTCACCGATCTCCTCTACGCCGCGCTCGACCCGCGCGTCCGCCTCGCGAAATGAAGGTGGCGTTGACAGGCGACGTGGCGCTCGATCTGATGGTGCCCTACTTCCGCGAGGCGGGCTTCGAGGTCTACGTCCCGGCCGGCTTCGGCACGTGGCGGCAGGAGCTGATCGACCCCGCGTCCGCGCTCCACCGCTTCCAACCCGACCTCGTCTTCGACGTGACCGCGCACGACGCGGCGCTCGCCGCCGAAGTGCCGGGCTTCTTCGACGAACGCCTGCGGCAGCTCGCGTCCATGCCGTATTCGCTCGACGGCATCCGCGCGCTTGTCGACGAATGCCGCTGGGCTGCGCGGCGTTCGCCGCGCAAGGTGCTGGCGGTGGACGCGGACAATACGCTCTGGCGCGGCATCCTCTCCGAAGACGGCCGGGACGCGCTGGAGCCGTTCCGCGCTTTCCAGGAAGGGCTCCGGCGGCTGCGCGCCGACGGCGTGCTGCTCGTGCTCCTCTCCAAGAACGATCCCGTCTTCCCGTTCCTGCGCGCGGACATGCCGCTTCAGGACGGCGACTTCGCCTCGCTCCGGATCAACTGGGCGCCGAAGGCCGGCAACCTCGTCGAGGCGTGCCGCGACCTGAACCTCGGCGTCGAATCGGTCGTCTTTCTCGACGACAATCCCTACGAGCGCGCGCAGATGGCCGCGCATCTGCCGGCGGTCGCCGTCGCGCCGTGGGACGGCGGCACGCCGGGCCCCTCGCTCCTGCGCCGTCTGAAGGAATATTTCTTCTTCGACGCGGGCCGGACGGCGGAAGACCGGCTGCGCGCGGCGAACTACGCGGCGGCCGCCGCCGCGACGGAACTGAGAAAACAGTACGCGTCGGTCGGCGACTATCTGGCGGACCTTGAGCTGAAGGTGCAGCCGGCGCGCGCGACGGAGGCGGACCTGGACCGCCTCGTGCAGATGGCGGGCAAGACGAACCAGTTCAACGCCACGACGATCCGCCGCGACCGCGGCAGTTTTGCCGCGCTCCTCGCCGACGCGACGAAGCGCGTCGACGTCTTCCGCACGTGGGACCGGTTCGGCGCGCAGGGGATCGTCTGCTACACGGTGGTCGACTGCGCGGCGCGGCGTATTACCGATTTCGTCATGAGCTGCCGCGCGATGGGGCGGACGCTGGAGCAGTTCGTCTACGCGTACATCACCGACGCGCTCGGCTACGCGCCGCCGGTCGACTGCGTTGCGACGGCGAAGAACGCGCCCGTCCGCGCCTTCCTCGCGTCGGGGATGAAGGGGAAAAGCTACTATGCGCGTGTGGATTGAAAATCCGTTCGATACGCTGCCGCCGGAGGGCGGGCGGCCGCTCCGCTTCTGGCTGATGGCGGCGGCGTTCGCGCGCGCCGGGCACGAGGTCGTCTACTGGACGAGCGACTTCAACCATATCACGAAGCGGAAGCGGGTCTTCGCGTGCGACGGGGAGGGCGGCTCGCGCGGAGGCGCGGAGGCGCGGAGGGAGAAGGTCCCGTTCGCGGTCGAGCTGATTCCGACAAAGCCGTATGCGAAAAACGTGAGCCTCGCGCGCGTGCGGAGCCACCGCGCGTACGCGGCGGCCTGGGAACGGCGCGCGCGCGCCGTGGCGGCGGCCGGCGGCGCGCCCGACGTGATCATCGTGTCGACACCGCCGCTCGCGACCGGCGCGGTGGCGATCCGCCTCGCGCGGTCGTTCGGCGCGAAGCTGGTCGTGGACGTGATGGACGACTGGCCGGGCACGTTCTACCGGCTCCTGCCGCGCGGCGCGCAGGGACTGGGGCGGCTCCTCTTCGCGCCGATGCATCGCGCGGCGCGGCGACTCTACCGCGCGGCCGATCTGATCACGACCGTCGCCGCGCGCTATGAGGAGCTCGTGCGCGCGTGCGGCGCGACCGCGCCCGTGAAGCGCTTCTACCACGGGATTCAGCTCGGGAGGCTAGAACGCTCGCGCGTGCGAGCTAATCTAGACAAGCTAGATCTTCTCGAACAATCCAAGCGTCAAGCGACGGCGAACGTGCGGCTTGTCTACATCGGCAACCTCGGGCGCACGTACGATCTGGCGACGATCCTTGCGGCGATGGACGCGCTGCCGCCGGAGGTGACGCTCGACATCGCGGGCAACGGCGCGCAGTTCGCCGACCTGCAGCGATGCGCGAATGCGCGCATCCGCGTCCACGGCGTGCTGGACCGCCAATCGCTCGCGTCGCTTCTCGCGCGGTGCGACGTGGGGCTCGTGCCGATGGCGGAAGACAGCTGCGTCGGCATCCCGTACAAGTTCGGCGACTACGCGGCGGCGGGGCTCGCGATCGCCTCGACGCTCGGCGGCGAAAGCGGCCGTCTGCTCGCCCGGTACGGCGCGGGCTTCGCGTACCGCGGCGGCGACGCGGCGTCGCTGGCCGCGCTCGTGCGGCGGCTCCTCGCCGAACCGCCGACGCTCGCGCGCGCACAGGCGGCGGCGCGGCGGATGGCGGAGGACGAATTTGACGCGGACACGATCTACGCCGCCTACGTCGCGGCGGTGGAGGGCCTCGGACGATGAACGCGTTTGACGAACACTTCATGCGCATGGCGCTCCGCGAGGCCGAGAAGGCGGCGGCGGACGGCGAGGTGCCGACGGGCTGCGTGATCGTGGAGCCGGCCGTGATCGAGCCGGCGCACGACGGCCACCGCGCCGTCTACGACCCGAACCCGTCCGTGGCGCGCATCCTCGGGCGCGGGCACAACCAGACGGAGGGGCTGTCGGACGCGACGGCGCACGCGGAGATGCTGGCGCTCTCGGCGGCGTTCGCGGCGAAGGGGAACTGGCGGCTCGCGGGTGCGCGGCTCTACGTGACGAAGGAGCCGTGCCCGATGTGCGCGGGCGGCATCGTGCTCGCGCGGCTCGACACGGTCGTCTGGGGCGTGGGCGACCCGAAGCGCGGCGGCGGCACGACGTTCGGCATTTTCGACCATCCCGGCATCAACCACCATCCCGCGCTCGTCACGGGCGTGCTGGAGGCCGAATCGCGCGCGATTCTTCAGGAATTCTTCCGTTCGCGCCGCAAATAGTTAGTTGCGGCTAAAAGAAATCTTAAGAAAATCTTAAGACAATCTTAAGATAAAATTAAGATTTCTTTTTCCGTTTTTTGCCATACTGTTCGCGTCTTGCGGAACAAGACGGAAAGGACGGACGGATGGTGGCGAAATGCTATGGCGGCGCGGTGAACGGGGTCGAATCCCGGACGGTGGAGATCGAGGTCAGCTCGACGCTCTCGACGAGCTCGTTCGCGATCGTGGGGCTCCCCGACGCGGCGGTGAAGGAGGCGAAGGAGCGCGTGTCGACGGCGCTCAAGAATTCGGGCTTCACGTCGAAGGAGGAATACGCGGTCACGGTGAACCTCGCGCCCGCCGACATCAAGAAGGAAGGGCCGATCTACGACCTGCCGATCGCGGTGTGCCTCCTGCGCGCGACGAAGCGGCTGAACAACGAGGCGCTCGCCGACTACGCGCTCATCGGGGAGCTGTCGCTCACGGGCGAGGTGCGGCGCGTCCAGGGCGTGCTGCCGATGGCGATGGAGATGAAGCGCATCGGCCGGCGCGCGGTGATCGTGCCCGAGGCGAACGCCGACGAGGCGAGCGTCGTCGGCGGCATCGACGTCATCCCCGTGCGGACGCTGCGCGAGGCGGCGCAGTACCTGAACGGCGAGATCGCGATCCCGCCGCGCCGCACCGACCTCGCGGCGCTCGTCGCGCGCGACGCGGCGGCGGGCGACGACTTCGCCGACGTGAAGGGGCAGGCGTCGGTCAAGCGCGCCATCGAGGTCGCGGTCGCCGGCGGGCACAACATCCTCCTCATCGGCTCGCCCGGCTCGGGCAAGACGATGCTCGCGCGCCGGATCCCGTCGATCCTGCCGCCGATGTCGGTCGAGGAGGCGCTGGAGGTCTCGAAGATCCATTCCGTCGCCGGGCGCGAGAAGGGCGCGGGTACGTTCGTGACGCGGCGGCCGTTCCGCGCGCCGCACCACACCGTCAGCGCGATCGGGCTCCTGGGCGGCGGCGTCCACCCGACGCCCGGCGAAGTGTCGCTCGCGCACCGCGGCGTCCTCTTCCTCGACGAGTTCGCGGAGTTTCCGCGGTCGGCGCTCGAGACGCTCCGCCAGCCGCTGGAGGACGGCCATGTGGGCGTGTCGCGCGCGAACGCGGCGTACGACTACCCCTCGCGCTTCATGCTCGTGGCGGCGATGAACCCGTGCCCGTGCGGCTACTACGGCGACGTGACGCACGAGTGCCGCTGCCGCCAGACGCAGATCCTCAAGTACCAGCAGCGCGTGTCGGGTCCGCTTCTGGACCGCATCGACATCCAGACGGGCGTCGTCGCCGTGCCGGTGCGCGATCTGGAGCGCGCGGACGGGGGCGAGCCGAGCGCGGCGATCCGCGCGCGCGTCGTCGACGCGCGGCGGCTCCAGGCGGCGCGCTACCGCGGGCTGAAGGGCGTCGTCACCAACGCCGACGTGCCGGGCCGCTTCCTGAAGGACGTCTGCAAGCTGACGGAGGCCGCGCACGCGAATCTGCGCCGCCAGGTGGAGCGGCTGAACCTGTCGGCGCGCGCCTACGACCGCATCCTGCGCGTGGCGCGGACGGCGGCGGACCTGAAGGGGCGCGACGCCGTGACCGAGGAAGAGGTGCTGGAGGCGGCGGGCTACCGCGCGCTCGACGGCCAGAACGGATTTTGGGCCTGAAGCCCAGGAAAGGAAAAAACAAGATGAACACGATCCACGACAACACGACACCGCGTCCGGCCGCACCGGCGGCCCGGACCTACCGCCCCCGGCTCTCGTTCTTCCATGCGAACGGCAAGGGCACGGGCAGCGCGCTGACAGCCGAGCTCGTCCCCGCCACCGCGGAGGCGGAAGGCTGCGTGCGCGTGAGAATCACGAACCAGATGACGGTCGGCGACCGCTCGGGGCCGACGCCCGTCTATCCGCGCTTCGACTGGGAGAACGCCATCGGGCTGAAGCTGGGCTTCACCGATCTGAGCAAGATGCTCCAGGTCTTCCGCGGCGAATGCGAGAGTCTGGAGGACGGCCGGGGGCTCTACCACCGCTCGGTGAAAGGGCAGACGCGCATCTGCCTGCGCCACGTCGTCGAGCCGTTCACGGGCTACGCGCTCGAAGTCTACCGCAGCGCGCAGCCGGGGGCGGACGACGGCCGCGCGGCCTTCCTCTTCCACCCGCACGAGGCGCTGGGGCTGACGGCCGCGCTCGAAAGCTCCTTCGGCGTCCTGTGCTTCGGCGTGCCGACGGCGGAGACGGCGCCGCGCGCCGCCGCGCGTCCGGCGGAGGAGGCGGCCCATGCCGCGTGAGAACGTCGGCGTCGCCCACGGGCGCTGGGGCGAGGACGTCGCGTGCGAGGCGCTGCGCTGCGAGGGTTACGAGATCATCGAGCGAAACGCCCGCCCGTGCCGGCGCGACCGGCGGCTGGAGATCGACATCGTCGCCTACGACAAGCCGCGCGACATGATGGTCTTCGTCGAGGTCAAGCAGCACGCGGCGCGCGCGTCGCGCCAGCGGCGGCTGAGGAGCGTGGACCGGCACAAGCGGGCGCTCCTGCGCACGGCGTGCCGGACGTGGCTGAGGTGCAACGCCTGGAAGGGCGCGTACCGCTTCGACGTGATCGAGGTCTACGGCACGCCGGACGCGCGGCGGGCGGTCGAGATCGACCACATCGAGCGTGTGCGCCTCTTCGAACCGGAAAAGAAATTCATCAACTGGGCGGACTGAACCGCCCGCACGAGAAAGGAAACGAATCATGGCGAAAAACACATTGAAACAGATGGGCTCGGCGCTGGAGACGGTGATGGGCCAGATCCGCAGGCAGTTCGGCGAGATGGCGATCCTGCGTCTCGGCGAATCGGCGCACGGCGCGGTGGCGGCCGTGCCGACGGGCGCGCTGTCGCTCGACCTCGCGCTCGGAATCGGCGGGCTCCCCAAGGGGCGCATCGTCGAACTCTACGGGCACGAGTCCTCGGGCAAGACGACGCTCGCGCTGCACGCGGTCGCGAATGCGCAGGCCGCGGGCGGCACCGCCGCGTTCATCGACGCGGAGCACGCGCTCGATCCCGCCTATGCGCGCAAGATCGGCGTCGACCTCGACAACCTGATCGTCTCGCAGCCGAACTCCGGCGAGGAGGCGCTCACGATCTGCGAGCAGCTGATCCGCTCGGGCGCGGTGGACGTCGTCGTGGTCGATTCCGTCGCGGCGCTGACGCCGCAGGCGGAGATCGACGGCGCGATGGGCGACAGCCACGTGGGGCTCCAGGCGCGGCTCATGTCGCAGGCGATGCGCAAGCTGACGGCGGCGATCGCGCAGACGCAGACGCTGTGCATCTTCACGAACCAGGTGCGCGAGAAGATCGGCGTCATGTTCGGCAGTCCCGAGACGACGCCCGGCGGCAAGGCGCTCAAGTTCTACGCGACGTGCCGCCTCCAGGTGCAGCGCATCGGCGCGATCAAGAACACGGCGGGCGAGGTCGTCGGCAACCGTACGCGCGTGAAGATCGTCAAGAACAAGGTCGCCGCGCCGTTCACGGAGGCGGAGTTCGACATCCTCTACGCGTGCGGCATCTCCCGCGAAGGGGGTGTCCTCGACGCGGCGCTCGCGCGCGGGATCGTCGAGAAGCGCGGCAGCTGGCTGGCGTTCGAGGGCGAGAACCTCGCGCAGGGCCAGACGGCGGCGGTCGGCTTCCTGAAGGAGCATCCCGAGGTGACGGCGCGCATCGCCGAGCGTGTCCGCGCGGCGGCGTAGCGGCGGGGGAGAGGCGGCGATGGAGGCGATCGACAGGCTGGCCGTGCGGCTGGACCAGCTCGAAGACCGGCTGGACCGGCGGCTCGCGCGTCAGGCGGCGCGGCTGGACGCGCTGCAGACGCGCGTCCGGTCCTTCGCGCAGGCGGCGCGGCCGCCGGTGCGCGGCGTGTTCTACGACGGGCAGGTGTTCGACGCGGCGGCGTTCGTCCTGCGCCGCATCCGCGCCGCACGCCGGTCGCTGCTGCTCATCGACGGCTGGGTGGACCTGGCCACGCTCGAACTCCTGGCACGCAAGCGCGCGGGCGTGGCGGTCACCCTCGTGACGTCGACGTGCGGCAACGCGCTGACGGCGGCGGACATCCGGCGCTTCAACGAGCAGTACGGCGGTCTGACGGTGTGCGAAAGCCGGAGCTTCCACGACCGCTTCCTCGCGGTCGACGACCGCCGCCTCTACCTGATCGGCACGTCGCTGAAGGACCTCGGGCGCAAGTGCTTCGCGTTCACCGCGCTCGACGCCGCCGAGATCCCTCGCCTGAAGGAGAGGATCTAAACCTCCAAACTTCCGCTATTCCTGCGCTAATTGTGATATACTATTGAAAACTCAGGAAAGGAAACGAGATGAAGATTGACACTCTCTGCGTGCAGGGCGGATGGACGCCGAAATGCGGCGAACCGCGCCAGGTCCCGATCTACCAGACGACGACGTTCAAGTACGACACGACCCAGCACATGGCCGACCTCTTCGACCTCAAGGCGTCGGGCTACTTCTACACGCGGCTCGCGAACCCGACGAACGACGCGGTGGCGAAGAAGATCGCCGCGCTCGAAGGCGGCGTCGCGGGCATCCTCACCTCGTCGGGCCAGGCGGCGTCGACGTTCGCCGTGCTCAACCTCTGCAACGCGGGCGACCACGTCGTCTCGTCGGCGCAGATCTACGGCGGCACCTTCAACCTCTTCGCCGTGTCGCTGAAGAAGCTCGGCATCGAATTCACCTTCGTCGATCCCGACGCGGACGCGAAGACGATCGCGCAGGCGATCCGTCCCAACACGAAGTGCATCTTCGGCGAGACGGTCTCGAACCCGTCGGGCTGCATCCTCGACATCGCGAAGTTCGCGAAGGTCGCGCACGCGGCGGGCGTCCCGCTCATCGTCGACAACACGTTCCCGACGCCGATCCTCTGCCGCCCGATCGAGCACGGCGCGGACATCGTCGTGCACGCGACGACGAAGTACATGGACGGCCACTCCGCGCAGGTCGGCGGCTGCATCGTCGACTCGGGCAACTTCGACTGGACGAAATACCCCGAGCGCTTCGCGGGGCTCGTCGCGCCCGACCCGTCGTACCACGGCCTGAGCTACACGCAGACGTTCGGCAAGATGGCGTACATCGTCAAGGCGACGGCGCACCTGATGCGCGACTTCGGCTCGATCCCCTCGCCGTTCAACGCGTTCCTCGTGAACCTCGGCCTCGAGTCGCTGCACGTGCGCATCCGCCGCCACGCCGAGTCCGCGCTCAAGATCGCGAAGTGGCTCAAGACGCAGAAGAAGGTCGCGTGGGTGAACTTCGCGGGGCTGCCCGATTCGCCCTACCATAAGCTCCTCCGGAAGCAGTTCGACGGCAACTCGCCGTGCGGCGTGATGACGTTCGGCATCAAGGGCGGGCGCGCGGCGTCGATCCGGTTCATGGATTCGCTCAAGCTCGTCGGCATCGTCACGCACGTGGCGGACGCCTGGACGTGCGTCCTGCACCCGGCGTCGCACACGCACCGGCAGCTGACGGACGCGCAGCTCAAGGCGGCGGGCATTCCGCCGGACCTCATCCGCCTCTCCGTCGGTCTGGAGGATCCGGACGACATCATCGCCGACCTGAAGCAGGCGCTGGCCAAGATCAAGTAACGGACGGAATCAAACGGGAGCATCAACATGAAGAAGGGTCTACTGACGGACTGGTTCATCGCGCTCGCGCTGGGCGCGGCGGCGGCGGTGCTGTACTTCTGCTCGCTGGCGGGCTACGCCTATCCCGGCGAGAGCGCGCATCTGGCGGTCATCTGGCAGGGGCTCGACACCGAGCCCTTCAACCGCTACCCGCTGATGGCGCCGTTCGCGCGGCTCTTCGGCGCGGGCAACGGCCTCGCGCCCGTCTGCGGCGCGCTGGCGACGATGCTCGTCTACGGCTTCGTCGTCAGCCTGATGCGCCACCGCATCAAGGGCGACGAGACGGAGGGCTTCGCCACGCGCGCGAGCCGGTTCGGCGGCCTCGTGGCGGCGCTCGTCTTCCTGCTGAACCCGGCGGTCCGCGCGGCCGCCTCGCATCTGGAGCCGCGCCTCTTCGACGTGACGTGGGCGCTGGCCTCGCTCGTCCTGCTCGTGCCCTACGCCCGCCTGCCGAAGGCGGTCGCCTGGCTCTGCCCGGCGGCGAGCGCCGTGATGGCGGGCCTGGGGCTCGCGGACACGCCGTTCTTCCTGCTGATCCTGCCGCTCCATCTCGCGGTCGTCCAGGCCGTCTCGCGGCGGCGCGGCGCGCGCGGCTATCCGCTCGCGGCGCTCTTCGTGGTCATCTTCATCGCGTCGTTCTTCATCTTCGCGGGCAACGCGGCGGGCGACTTCGGCGCGCTCATGAAGTCGCTCAAGGACGCGGCGAAGCTCTACACGGCGCCGAAGGACTGGCTCTTCGTGCTCCTCTTCGCGACGCTGCCGTTCGCGGTGCTGCTCTTCTCCAGCCGCCGCGCGTTCACGGAGCAGAGCGGCTGGACGCAGTGGCTCTTCCACCTGGCGATGACGTTTGTCGCCGTGCTGGCGATCGCCACGCCCCTCGCGCCCGCCTCGCTGATGCGCCCGAGCGGCGTCCTGCCCGTCGCCGCGGTTCTCTTCGTCGCGGTCACCGCCGGCTACCTGACCGTCTACTGGCACCTGCAGTTCTCCGCCGCCGTGCGCATCAACGAGTCGACGGCGGAGGACAAGGGCGCGCCCCGGCGCATCGGCCGCCTGCTGGCCAGCGTCGCCGGCGCGGTCCTCGCGGTCGCGATCGTCTTCACGGTGCTCCTCGACCTCTTCTCCTTCGAAAAGAACGCGGGCGCGTTCGCGGACAAGGCGGCGGAGAAGGTCCTCGCCGACCTCGGCACGCGCACGTGGCTCGTCACCGACGGCACGCTCGACGACCACCTGCGCCTCGCCGCCGCGCGCCTCGGCCGCGAACTGAACCTCATCTGCCTGGACCGCGACCTCGACAGCGACTACCTCGCCGACCTCGGCGCGCTCGTCCGCGAGAAGCAGGTCGGCGGCGCGCGCAACGCGGAGCTGGCGCTGTCGCTCTCGCTCGGCGTGCTGCCGTTCGTGCAGGACTGGTTCGCCGCCGATCCCGCCGTCGCGCAGACGGTGGCCATCTTCGGCGCGAGCGACCTCTGGTATGCGGCGAAGGTGACGCCCGTGCCCGAATTCTTCTTCTTCGGCGGCGACCCGGCGCGCGAACCCGACTGGGCCGCGTCGTGGGCGGAATTCAAGGACATCCTCGCCGCGCCGCAGGGCTGGGGCAGCTACCGCCTGTGGCAGAGCGAAGATCCCGTCGAGAAGATGCGCCTGAACCTGCGCCGCCACCTCGGCCTCGTCGCCAACAACCGCGGCGTGTGGCTCCAGGACGCGGGCCGCGAGGAGGAGGCGTTCGACATGTACGAGCGCGTCCTCAGGGAGATCGACGCGGACAACGTCTGCGCGCTCTTCAACGAGTTCGAGCAGGCGCGCGCCGGCCTCGCGCGCGCGGCCGCCCGCAAGAACGAGCTGGAGAAGGCGCTGAAGGCGATCGTCGACGACACGAACCGCCGCTACCGCCTGTGGGCGCTCGGCAACTACTACGGCTACATCCGCAGCCCCGAGATCTTCATCCGCCTCGGCTTCACGTGGGCGCGCTCGGGCCGCCCGGGCGAGGCGCTCAGCCAGATCCGCCGCGCGATCGACTTCATTCCGACCGACAACCGCCGCACCGTGCTGAACATGATGGCCGCGCTCTACGCGAGCGAGAACGATTCGCGCAAGTCGCGCGAGGTCTACGAATCGGTGCTGGCGGACGACGCGACGAACCACGACGCGCTCATCGGCCTCATGCGGCTCGAACTGCTCGACGGCAACAGCGAGAAGGCGATGGAGTACCTGCGCCAGGCGACCGCGGCGGCGGGCGACGATCCGCGTGCGAACATCGAAAACGCGCTCCTGCACCTGATGCGCAACGAGCTGGCCGAGGCGAAGACGCTGCTCCGGAAGGTGACGGAGGCCGATCACGGGAACCTCCAGGCGTGGTCGCTGACGGCCGCCGTCACGATGCAGCAGATCGATGCGTCGAAGGACGAGAAGGAGAAGGCCGCGCTCGCGAAGGAGCTGGAGGATCAGATCCTGCCGACGATGGAGAAGCAGGCGCGCACGCCGAACGACTACTACGTGCAGACGACGCGGGCGTTCCTCCTCATGCGCAAGGGCGCCGAGCACCGCCGCGAGGCGCGCAACGCGTTCATCGCCGCCGCGCAGGACCGTCCCGACATCGCCGCGACGGGCGACCTCATCCTCGGGCTCGACATTTCGCTCAACGACACCGAGCACGCCGAGCGCCAGGCGCGCGACATCCTCCGCCGCAACCGCAGGTCGCCGCTCGCGAACTACGTGATGGGCTCGCTCGCGCTCCAGAAGGGCGAGTACGCCGAGGCCGAGGCGTTCCTCCGCCGCGCGGCGGATGCGCCGCGGCCCGTGGCGCTCGCGCTGAACGACCTCGCCGAAGTGCTCCGGCGCAACAGGAACTACGTCGAGGCGGAGCGCTACGCGCGCCAGGCCGTCGCGGCCGAGCCGCGTCTCTACGTGGCGTGGGAGACGCTCGGCGCCGTCCTCCTCGACGCGAAGGGCAATCTGGACGAGGCCGAGTCCGCCGTCAAGAAGGCGTGCGAGCTGTCGAAGGACGAGAACGGGCGCGAAGCCGACGTGCGCATGCTCGTCACGCTCGCCCGCGTCCAGCTCGCGCGCGGCGACGCGGTGCACGGCAAGACGACGCTCCGGATGGTGAACAAGCGCATCGACGAGCTGTCGGCGTTCGAGCGGTCCGAATTCGAGGAACTGCGCAAGAGCGCCCGGTAAGCGTCCATGCTGGGCAGTCTCGTCCTCGCCGCCGCGTTCCAGGTGCTGCCGTTCTACGAGCAGCGCCCCGCCGACGACTACTACGCGGTGCGCCCGCTGTGGTCGACCGAGCGCGGCGACACGGATGTGCTCTGGCCGGTCTTCACCCGGCACGACGACTGGTGGAGCTTCTGCCGCCTCGTCAACGGACAGACGCACCACGACGGCGCGGACGGCTATCAGTTCACGGTCGTGCCGCTCTGGTTCAACGGCCGCGACAGGGAGAAGGGCGGCTATGCGGGGCTCTTCCCGCTCGCCGGGTACCACCCGCACGTCGGCATGATGTACGACGTCAAGTTCGCGCTCTGGCCGCTCTGGCATCAGTACCGGATGCCGCGCGGGCGCGACTGGATGAAGACGAACGCCGTCCTCTTCCCGTTCATCAGCTGGCGCGACGACGGCGCGTGGAGCGTCTGGCCGCTCTACGGCGTCAACTGCCAGCGCGAATCCGACCACCGCTATGTCCTTTGGCCGCTCGTCACCTGGGCGAGCTACCGCGACGACCGCGACACGGCGGGCGCGGGGTCTTCGTGGATGGTCTGGCCGCTCTACGGGCGCATCCGCCGCGCGCGAGAGACGCAGGATTTCTACCTGCCGCCGTTCTTCTCCTTCGCCGAGACGTTCGCCAAGGGTGAGGAGCGCCGGCACCTGTCGACGCGCGTGCGCTGCCCGTGGCCGTTCGTCGACTACGAGTCGACGCCGGCGCGCTGGCGTCTTTCCGTCTGGCCGTTCTGGGAGCGCAGTATCGACATCGACTACACGCA
>Ga0310695_10008576_pt1 | contig 15726 bp, 12 predicted proteins | sample RumenRJG_04DNA_FD_203882 | JGI IMG/M metagenome (GOLD analysis project Ga0310695, IMG submission 203882) | Bovine rumen microbial communities from Lethbridge, Alberta, Canada - RJG_04 (v2) (version 2) | ecosystem: Host-associated > Mammals > Digestive system > Stomach > Rumen | place: Canada...
TTTTTAAATAATAAACTACATAATTAATAATATTATTTTTACTTAATTATTTTAGGAGAAAATATATGTCAAACCAAGAGATTCCTAAAGACTATGATTTTAAAAAAGAGAAAGTTTGGGAGCAGAAATGGGAAGATGAAAACATCTACAAATACATTGGAGATGGATCTCGTCCTAGATACATAATAGACACTCCCCCACCATACCCAACAGGGGCCATTCACTTGGGCCACGTATTGAATTGGGTTTACATTGATATGAATGCAAGATACAGAAGACAGAAAGGATTTGACGTCCTGTTCCCACAGGGATGGGACTGCCACGGTCTTCCGACTGAAGTGAAAGTTGAAGAAACTCACGGCATCAAGAAAAATGATGTTTCAAGAGCCAAGTTCAGAGAATACTGTATCGATTTGACCACTAAAAACATTGCAAGCATGAAAAAGGACATGAAGGCAATGGGTTATTCACAGGACTGGACCCGTGAATTCGTTACAATGAATCCTGAGTACATGAAAAGGACCCAATATTCCTTTTTGAAAATGTATGAAGACGGATTGATCTATCAGGGAAAACACCCTGTAAACTGGTGTCCTCGCTGTCAGACAGCTATCGCTTTTGCGGAAGTCGAATATTCCGATAATACCACATTCTTAAACTATGTCAACTTTCCTCCGGCTGTTGAGGATTCCTATGATGATATCGTATCTTCACAGGCATCAGGAAAACAGGCCGACCCTGAAGAGGAAGGTATCTTAATAGCTACAACAAGGCCGGAACTGATGTCTGCATGTGTGGCTGTTGTGATTCACCCTGAAGATGAAAGGTACACTCACCTTTTAGGCAAATATGTTGAAGTGCCTTTGTCACACCAGAAAGTTAAAATCATTGCTGATGAAGAGGTTGACCCTGAATTCGGTACAGGTGCGGTAATGATTTGTACATTTGGGGATAAGACTGACGTAAGCTGGGTTCAGAAATATGACCTTGAAGTCATTGATGTCATGCATGATGACGGCACATTGACCTCTGCTGCCGGAAGATATGAAGGAATGGACCTGCAAAGCTGTAAAAAACAGACCATTGAAGATTTGGACGCTGAAGGCTACCTCCTGAAAAAGGAAGAGGTTGACCAGAATGTCGGACAATGCTGGAGATGCAAGACTCCTGTTGAAATTCTTCTCAAGGAGCAGTGGTTTGTTGCGGTCCGTGATCTGATTGAAAAGACCAAGGTCGCAGCCGATGAAATGAAATGGGTGCCTGAACACATGAAATCCCGTATGATAAACTGGGCGGATTCCATGGAATGGGACTGGTGTATCTCAAGACAGAGAATATTTGCAACACCTATTCCTGTATGGTACTGTAAGGACTGTGGAAAAGTCATTCTTCCTGACGTTGAAGACTTGCCAATAGACCCAACAGTCGACAAGCCAAAACATGCATGCGAATGCGGATGCGAAGAGTTCGTACCTGAAGTTGATGTGCTTGACACATGGATGGATTCATCAATTTCACCGCTATCAATTGCAGGATGGCCTGATGAAGATTACATAAATCATTTCCCATCAAATATCCGTCCGCAAGGACACGACATTATCCGTACATGGGCATTCTACACTACACTCAGATGTATTGCATTGACCGGCCAAAAGCCGTTTGACGACATTGTAATCAACGGTATGGTGTTCGGTGAAGACGGAAACAAGATGAGTAAATCCAGACCGGAATTTGTGGTCGGACCTGAAGAGGTAATTGAAAAATACGGTGCAGACCCATTGAGAACATGGGCTGCAAACAGTGTACCAGGATCTGATGTAATATTTGATTGGAAAGACATCAAGCACGGATTCAGGTTCCTCAGAAAATTTTGGAATGCATTCAGATTCATCAGCATGCAGATATTTGATGAGGAAGTTTCATATGAAGAGGTCAAGGATAATCTTGGACCATTGGACCTATGGATATTGTCAAAGCTGAACAACTTGAATAAGACTGTTGATAATGCATTTGAAGAATATAACTTCGCACAGACAATCACTCCAATTGAAAGGTTCTTCTGGCATGACTTCTGTGACGAGTACATTGAAGCTGTTAAATACAGGCTGTACACTGACGTTTCAGATGAATCCAGAAAAGCTGCTAAATACACATTAAGGACAGTTGTGGAAACATCCTTAAAATTAATGGCTCCTATTGCACCGTTCTTTACAGAAGAGGTTTATCAGTACTTCTCAGATGATTCAATTCACACAACATTATGGCCTGAAGTATATGAAGAGTTAATCAGTGAGGAAATGGAGAATAAAGGTGAAACCACAGTTGAGCTGATTGATGAAGTCAGAAGATTCAAGTCAGCATCAAAAATCCCATTGAATGCGGAACTCACTGAAGTAAACGTCTACACTTCAGATGATGATTTGGTTGATGTATTCAATCAGTTTGATTCAGACATTAAGGGAACCTTGAAAATAAAAGATTTGGCAATCACCTCAGGCAAACCTGAAGTTCATGAAAAAATCATCGAAGTGGAACCTGACATGTCCAAAGTCGGACCTACATTCAAAGGGGACGCCGGTAAAATCATTGGGTATCTGAAATCAACCGACATTGAGGAAATAGGTTCTGTTTTAGAGGAAAATCATGAACTGGCAATTGGTGATATTGTAGTTCCTGAAGATATGCTTAATGTCAAAAAGGAGATTGTTGGTGCATCCGGTAAGAAAGTGGATATCCTTCAATCTGAAAATCTGGACATGATTGTTGAAGTAATCAGATGATTGCTTCTCCAATTTATTTTTTTTGGCTTTGTAGAAATCCTCATTTTTATTGAATTTGAGTTGATCGATAGATGTTGTAGATTGTATTTTTGAGTTTTGTTTCTTTATTTGATAATTGTAGGCTTCTGCTTCGGTTTGTTCCGTTGAATATTCTTTTTATTACACGAAATATTGATTCAACGTTGTTTCTTCTTGAATAGATTTCCTGGTTGAATTGTTTTTTACTTTTTAGCCGATAATGTCCTGTTTTTGCTCTGGTTTTTAGTGGTATTTGATCTTCTGCTTTTGCTTCTTCGTTTATGCATTTTCTGATGGGTTCTGTATCGTATGCTCTGTCTGCAAGGATGTATTTTGGTTTATATTTCTTTATATTTCTTATTGCTGCTAATGCAAAGCGGGTGTCGAATCTTGGGCCTCTTTGGGCTGCATAATGAAGTATTAATCTGCTGTCAACATCGATTGAAATATGGTTTTTTACGTAGCTTTTTCTTTCTTTTCGTCTGATTATTGCGTAATATTTGTCTGCGTAGTCGTTAGTGAATCCACTTCCATCTAAAGCAATTATTTCACCATTTATTTCATGATTTAATAATATTTGTTTATTTAATTCTTGCAATATTGATGTTGGAAGTCTTTGAAAGAATTTCTGGAGTGTTGTGTAGTGTGGAATCTTTTTTAAGTGTAAATATTTCTGTATGGTATCAGATAACTCCAATAAATCTGTTATTTGTCTGTAGGTGCTTCGAGTATATATTTTCACTGCTAAAAGTGTGAATAATGCAGGTTGTGTGAAATCATGCTTTGAAAAATGGCTTGAATACTTATTTAACACGATTTTTGAGTATTTAAACACATATTTAATGAATTTCAACAGTTTATTTGGCTTAATGTCATTGTTAATTTCTTTGATTTTTTTGAGTGCAGGCTTTTCAAAACCAAAATCCGAAAGATTTAATTGCTTTGAAAACAAACAACTAATTGGAGAATAGGTATTTTCGCGTTTCATATTAATATTTATTCTCCATTTTACTATATATAATTATATATTGCTTATTTTTTCTAATCGATGTGAAATTTCAAGTGTAAATCTTAATACAGAATAATTAGACAATTTTAATAGATTATAAGTAAAAATAGAAATAAAAATAAATTTTTAAAAAATTTTTGCAAAAATCAAATAGGATTTCTACAAAGCCTTAAAAAATTTTCATTCAATAGATATTTAAACTTTATGATATTTTTTCATCAAACACTCTTATTAAAATGGGTTTGAGCAATAATTCGCAAGTATAATCAACAAAAAATTAAAAAATACAGACTTTGTGCAAATGTAGTCAAAAAATAGGGATATATAACAACAAATGTTGTTAGATATCATAGATATTTACTGCATTTAATTTGATTTCATCTTTCTTTTTGTCATATCCTTCTTCAAGATAAAATGATACTTTAATGCCTTCACGGTATTTGTTTGGGTCGCCCTTGAACTCAAATCTGTTGAAGAAGAAATCTTCGCCGTCATCACGTTTGATAAATCCGGTTTTGCCGTGAGGCATAATCCTTTTTATTGTTCCGTAATTCGGCTGTTGGGTTTTGAATTTCAAATCTTTCCAATAGCCTTTCAGCTCTTTTTCGATTTTCCAATACTCTGTATTTTCAGTATCCAAACCTGCATCTGCGATTTTTTCTTCCAGGGATTCATCAATGTTCCATTCATTGTGCAGTCTTATTGAATAGATAAGGTATGAGTGTTTCAGAGCAATTTCAGGTTCGTCCTCTTCAAGCAAATCTTCAAGCAGTGAATATAATTTGATTTTCTTGTCGCTGTCTCCATGGCTTAATGCGGCTGAAACGGCATATTCAAGAGATTTGTCCTCTTCACCTTTAAAGAAATAGTTTTCGGCAATTTCCCATTGGATATACCAGTCCTTTTTGAACTTATAGATGTCCTTAAGATATTCAATGGCTTCGTCATATTCTCCCAATTCCCTGCATGACCTGGCAATCCTCCATTTAAACCAGATATCGCCATTGTTGGTAAAGTTATTCAATTTTTCCAGTGCTTCTTTTGAAACGGCCAAACATTCGTCATAATCTTCCACTTCCTGAAGGGATTTGGAAACCCAGTTGTAGTATTTTTCCTTATTTGATGCTATTTTAACGTCTCTTCCATCGCTTGTTGTGAATGAGGAAGTCTTTGAACTCAAATAATCTGGATTTAACTTGTCTGCCCAAATGAGGATGTTTTCATAGTCGTTATTTTTATATAAATGATCAAGAAGCTTCATCATGGATAGGGTGTATGCGCAGACTCCGTCCTTTTTGGAAAGGTCTTCCTGCGGAACTAGCTGTGTTATTGTATCCACTGCTTCAAATAACTCTGTTTCATCTTCAGGGTTTTTCACATAAAGCTGATATAGTGCCCAACTGTAGAATCTTTTGTCCCAAATTGTAAAAGCTTCAGGATGGTTCATATAAAGAGATTCGTATAAATCCTTTGCATCTTCGTATTTTTTGCTTTGATAATTCTTTTTTGCTTGAGCTAAATCTTTTTTGATGTTTTCACTCATTGTTTCACCACACAGGATGTATATGTGTATAAATTGTTATATGAATTATTTAAATGTTGATGTTTTATCTTCTAATTTCATTTCCAAAACAATATTGTAATCGCTTTAAAATCCTATTTCTTGAAGTAAATATTGTCTTTAACTTATTAAAAGTATATATGTAAGTTATTACATAATCAATAAATGGAGATGGGCTTTAATTAATTTTTTTGGTTGAATAATTGATTCCTCTTGTTGTGTTTTAAATAGTGATTTAAGTTCAAAAATTTCTTTGTACAATGGATGGCTCATCTCCATAATTTTTACTAAAACATTTTAGTCTTCCGCTTAAAAAAAGAAAAAACAGATTATTCATAATTGAATAATCATGTGTTTTGTGTGTCTTCCTTGATTTCGCTAAACCAGTCGGTTTTCATGATGACGTAATACATTATTGCGCACAGTATTATGTCAAAAACGATTGATAGAACCGCATCGTTAAATTGCGGTGATGAAGTTGCTGACCTAAGTCCAAACATGATGAATAAGGAAATGGAAAAATTATTCGCTGTATGCATGGCGGAACTCACTTCTATACCATTTGTCTTCCATGTTAAAAATCCAAAAATAAGGCCTGAAACAAATACTTCAACGAGCCCTAAACTGTTATATCCATGGGACACTGAAAATATTATGGCCTGGAGCACTATTGCTAAAACAGGTATTTTGAACCATGATCCGAAGGTTTGCATGATTAGGCCACGGTATACAAATTCCTCTGCGGTACATTGAAGAGGCACTAAAATTAAGCTTGCAATCAAAAACAGTATTGAAAAATGATAGGTTCCATCGGCTCCGTTGATGACAACATCTATTCCTTGAAAAACCATGAGCGCTATGAATGGAATAATCAAAGCCTTTAAATAGAGTTTAAAATTCCATCCTCCACGTGAAGATGCATAGGATGAGAATGGTCTGTCCCTGACAATTTTAGTGGCAATATATAGGGCTGGAATCATGACAATGACTGATAAGTCTGTGAAAATTTCTCCCAAGTTGGTATTTAACACCTCATATCCTCCTCCGGTAATTATGTCCATAGCACTTTCGCCATAAATGGCACCGAAAACAACCAGGAGTATCAATTGAAATATAAGCATTAATATTAAACCTATTATGAAAACAAGTATTGGTTTGTACCACCTATATTTTTCAAAAGTTTTTGGATATGTAATAAAGTCGGTTATTTTATTATTTTCTGTCATATTTTATTTTATTATTATTTAAATGTATTAAAATCTTTTCTTATCCAATGATTTTGAAAAAATAGATATTTATTTATTAAATTATCAATATATCAATAATTATCAAATTAGTGAATAAATTTTAGTTATTTTCAATATCTCTGCTATTCGTTATGGTGGTAAGGTGAGCATAGCTTTAAAGTATTTATTGGTGATGATATGGGAGATACAAGTCAATGGAATTCGCAGTTGTCCTTTTTGTTTGCAATGATTGGAGCTGCTGTTGGATTAGGAAATATATGGCGTTTTAGTTATGTTGTCTATTCAAATGGAGGAGGAACATTCTTCATCCCGTATCTGATTGCCATAGCCATATTGGGCATTCCTTTTTTGATATTGGAATACGGTATTGGATACAGCTTTAAGGATTCCTTTTCGAATGTAATGAAAAGAATCAATCCCAAACTGGAATTCGTTTCATGGATTTTATTACTATTTGTTTTCATTGTACTTATTTACTATATGGTGATATTGAGTTGGGATCTGACCTATCTCACTTCCAGTGTCACATTTTCATGGGGAAGTGATGTGGCGGCATATTTTGTGCAAAATGTTGGTGGAAGTTCCAATTTATCAAATCTAGGTTCTTTAATAATTCCTACAGCAATTGGTGCACTTATAATATGGGTTATTGTATGGTTCATATCCCATAGGGATTTGAATGAGGGAATCGGAAAGATTTCAAAGATTTTAATACCTGCCCTCTTCATTATTATGATTGGCATAGTGATTTATGCGCTGACACTTCCTGGAGCCAGCATAGGTATACAAACATTGCTGCAGCCGGATTGGAGCAAATTGACCGATATTAATATTTGGCTTGCGGCATTTTCCCAGATTCTTTTCTCATTGAGTATGGGTCAGGCCATTGCCTTGACTTATGCCAGCTATTTGCCTGAGGGCTCTAAAATAAATGACAATGTACTGCTTGTTGTTTTTGCAAATTCCTCATTTGAGGTCTTCACCGCTTTCGGGATATTCTCAATTTTAGGGTTCATGTCATTTTCAACAGGAACTCCGATGGTCCAATTGGTCAGCGAAGGCACCGGTCTGATATTTGTTGTTTTCCCAATGATCTTTAATATTATGGGCATTATGGGACATATACTGGCACCATTACTGTTTTTAGCAATACTGTTTGCAGGAATCACTTCAGCGGTTGCAATATTTGAGCCGATGGTAAGCTCAATGGAAGATAAATTGAATTGGTCTCGTAAGAAAACCGTAACGCTGCTTTCCATAATAGGATGCACATTTTCCTTAATGTTTACAACAGGAATAAGCAGTTATCTTGTGGGCGTTGTTGACGGTTTTGTGAACGAATTCGGGATACTCTTTTTAATTGCGATTCAGTGCATCATTTTCGCATGGATATATAATGTCGATTCACTGATACCTGTAATTAATGAAAACAGCAGATTCAAGGTAGGACCCCTTTGGAAAGCTGTCATAAAATATGTTTTGCCATGCTTTTTAATAGTAATGTGGTTGATTGGAGTATATGGTCTATTTATAGATGTTGATTCATTTGAAGCGATTGTATATATCATCATAATGGTTTTGGTTTTAGTATTCAGCGGAATCTTAACTAAAATCAATTCCGATTAAACAAATTTGGTTGATTGGTGCATAACTGCTTTGTGCAGTCGGTTTTTTCTTAAACAAATGAAATTAAAAAAAAAGAAAAATAGAAGCAATCAAAAGATTGCTTATTTAAGTTTCTATTCCAGATATAATCTTATTCCTTGGAATATTAAACCTACACCTATAAGGACTGCTGCGAAAATAGGCTGGTCGATTGAAAATCCTCCAAGAGCTATGGCTATTATACCTAAAATTATAGTCAATACTGAAGCAATTTTTGATATTTGTGAATCTGAAATAAGTCCAACAATACCTGCTAAAATCAATATGATACCAATGACATAGAATTGTAATGCAAAAAGGACTGATAGTGCTGTAATATTAAATGCAAATACTACTCCCACTATAATCGACAGTATTCCAATAATAATATTAAATGCAGTAAATCCAGCTAAGATTAATATTATACCCAAGAATATTAAGCTTACTCCAATGAGAAGGGATAATGCTGCAGTACCAAATATAGGGAAAATTATAAAAATTAATCCTAAAATTAGGGATAATATTCCAGATATTTTATTTGATTCCATATTTTTTCCTCCAAATTTTGTTATTTTCAGATTTTTCAACTGAAAAATATAAAAATTCAAAAAGCATCACGCTTTTATCATATTTAATTTTTCTTTTTTACACTATTTAATAATTTTTAATTTAGTATAGTTAAAGATAGAATGCCTAAAATTTTTCATATCTTGTTGTATTATTTTTTTAATTTAGCCAAATTCTCTTTTAACAGTTTATAGATGTTTTCAGCACCAATGATTTCATCATCACTAACATTCCAACTTGAAGGGTACAATATGAACGGTTTGGATTGGTCTCCACCGGCTCCACCATGGCTTCCAACCAATTCTTCAAAAGCGCATACCTCATCTGCCTTTTCATCATAAAAACTGTTGACCAGGATGTCGGGAGTATGTTCAAATGAGCTTGTTCTTTTCAAATGTCTTACGATATTGTCTCCGAATCCTTCAAGAGGGTTTTCACCTTCAATTTCGCCGCTGTCAAGGTAATATGTTCCGTTTTTTCCAATAGCCAAATCGCCGTGTTCCTGTGATTTAACTAAAATAAAACCGACATATTCATTGTTTATGATTCCAGGTATCAGTTCAGGGAAATAGTTGTTCAGTTCCTCGTATGTTAATCTTTGGCTCCATTGTGTCAAATAGATCATTGCAAGATTGCCTGAAGCCAATACGATGACTTCAGAGTCGTTTAATTCCTTCTCTTCTTCTTGTTCTTTTTTAATTTTTTTCTTTTCTCTAGAAAATGGAGATGTTCCTGCAAAGTGGTCTTCATCTGAATTCAATTTTGCAAAAACGGTCATGTCTTCAGGAAGTAATGATTTGACAAAGTCTTCAAATGTTTCACCATACCTTTGGGTAAATGTGGCACCGTTTGTCTGACCATGGTCTGATTGGATGACAAACTGATAGTCCCTAGGACAATACTTGTTTGCATCGGTTAAATGCTTGATTTGCTGATCCATTGCCCTTAATGCAATCCATGCATCACTGTCCCTAACTCCTGAGTGGTGAGCTATTTCATCATAACCCAGATAGGTTGAGTATGCAACGTCAACATCTCCAACCATCATGTCTCCGATTAATGTTGAAGTGTTGATTTCTCTCATGAATACGTTTGTGGCCGCCCTTGTTGGAATGTATGCTATTCCCCGTTTTATTCTCGGCCTGACGTTTCTTATTGAATGTGTGATTTGAGACCAGATTTCCCGTATGATATCTGCAAGAAACAGAGCAATTATACGTGCAAAATTACTTGGATTGGAAAATACGGAATACCATGCCTTATTGTATAATTTTTTAAAGTCCATTATCTTACTGAATGTAAATATTACGTTGTCGGTATCTCCTGAGAACAAATTTGATCTGCTTGCTCCGTTATCAACAAGCAATCCGTTTCCGTCTGAAATTCTCTGTTCCAATTCAGGCACTTTAGTGATTCCTGAACATTGCATCATCTGATTGCCGTTGCTTTTTTCTATCCATCTGAATGCAACAATTCCTTCATTATTTCCATGAAGGATTCCGGCTTGGCTTGCACCGGTTTGGGAAGACAGGTCAGTTTCCCACATTCTAAGATTGTAATCGCCACTTTCAATCATCTTTTTCATGGTGGGCATCTCTCCTCTTTCGACCGCTTCACGTAGAACTTCGTAGGCAAGCCCATCGATTTCAACAATTATTACTCCAGGATAATCCTTAATTTCGTTTTTTCTTTTCTTTTCAGCATCCCTTAAAACAGACCGGTAATATGAGCTGTCGTCATTAATTGTTATTAATGATGAGAGTATGGTGGTGACAGCCGCCATAGCCAAAGGAGCAAGAATGATTGCGGCACCTTTAATCTGTATATCAAATATTGGGGCGAAAATCTGAAGAAGAATTCCATTTAATATTAATACTCCTACACCGAAGGTTAAAACTAAAAACGGCATTGCTATTCTTGTTAAAAGAGGCCAGAACAGTGAATTAATTAAACTGATGAAGAGCACTAAAAATATTATGTCGTCAAATTGGCTAACTTCGGCTCCCAATCCCAATACGCTTATCAAGTATATTCCTAGGACATTTCCAATAAATACAATTAAACTTCTTTTCAAACTTCTTTTGGGGCTTTGTTTTTCCTTAATTATTTCCATGGTAATCATTTCCTCCTTTCAAAATCTTCAATCACTTATATGGGTAACTTTTCGGTGTATTGTTCTATTGAGTTTTTAGCATCATCCAAGTTGATTCCTGTTTTTTCCTCCACTGTGGATTTAACATCGCTTAAATTGGTATTGTTTGTAAAATCATTTACTTTTGACTGCAAATCTCCAGTCAGGTTTTTTACGTTGGAAATGGTATTGGATAAATCCGTATCGTTCGGAAATACATTTTTGTACTGTACCGATTTGGCCATGTGAACTGCCACGTCCCTGTCCTTGCAACATATTATGATATTGTCGTGAGTAGTTTCATTAGACAATGGGATGCAATAGAATTTCCCATTATAATTTAATTTTATCATGTTAAATATGCTAATTTGCAATATTTCATCAGCATTTATTACATAACATGTATAACCATCGATGTTTTGATATTCTCCATTTTTTATCAAATCATTCAGGCTATTGAAACCGTATTCACTTACTTTGATAATGTTCTTGTCATCGTGACTGTTGTATGTAACCAGGATTCCCTTGTTCCAATTCCATACTTTGGCACCCTCAACATTTCCCCTATATTTAGTTTGATTTGCGGGAACCTCTATGGTTGTTCCGTTTGGAGTAATGTCAATTCTCTCATAAGTTACTGAGGTAAGCATTATGAAAATGGCGCCTGCTGCAATGATTATTAAAATTATTATTCCGATTATAATTAGTTTTTTATTGTCCATTGGCCATACCTTCATGATTTTTCTGAGAATAATTCTTTAGAACCAATGTTTATTGATTTGATATTGCAACTATCAAACACGAATAAAACAATCATTAGTTAATTAAAGTTTGTGTTTTATAATATTTATAATGTGAATGAAATTTTTTTCAGTTAAACAAAATTATTAAATATTACCTTTTCGATAAATTATTAATATCTCTTTTAAAGAGTATCAATAAAAATGTTAAATGGGTGATAAAATATGAATGTAATGGAAATAATTAAAGATGCTTTTGTATTTCCATCAAAAGATCTAAAAAACTTATTAATCTTTATTGTACTGTCAGTAGTGGCAAGTGCATTTGCTTTTGGAGGATTTGTATTATATATTGGAGGATTCATTGTCCCTGAATGTTTCATGTGGGGAGGAATGGCTTGCATTGTTTCAATGATAATTGGATGGATAATGTCAGGTTATTTAATCTCCATTATCAAATCTGGAATTGATCAGGATGATAAAGTTCCTGGATTTGTATGGTGGGATAATTTCATCAATGGTTTCAATAATTTCGTTGTCGCAATCGTTTACTTTATTATTCCTGCTTTCATTGTTTTTATCGTAGCATATCTTACAAATGTTTTCGGTAATTTCATGATTGTTGCACAAGGAATAATGCTGCAGGCAGAAGGTTCATATCTAGGATATTCTACCAGTTTTATGTCCGGTGCGATTTCTCAGGCACTTATCAATTTGGCGATTTCTTTAGCAACCACCGTTGCTATTGGTGTAATTGTATTTGTAATCTTTTCATTCTTCCAAACTATGGCTCAAGCAAGATTGGCAAATACCGGTAGTCTAGGTGAAGCTTTAAACGTTATGGAAGCAGCCAAAGACCTGAGAAGAATTGGAATAGGCAAAGTAATAATTGTTGTCTTATTGATTATTATAGTTGTTGCTGTTATTAATATGATTTTATCAATCATACCGTTTTTAGCAATTCTTTCAATTATAATAACTCCATATTTAGTAATCTTTGCTCAAAGAGCAATTGGATTATTATATTCTGATATAGCTTAATTTTTTAAGCTATACATTTCTTTTTTTGATTCTATTTTTGAGCTTGATCAATATCATTTTCAATTTTTTTAATAACTCTAGCGGGAACTCCGAGTGCCAGGGAATTGTCAGGGATGTTTTTAGTAACCACTGCACCGGCACCAACAACCACATTGTCGCCTATGCTTACACCAGGAAGAATTGTCACGTTGGCACCTAACCATACATCATTGCCAATTCTGATTTCAGATGCCTGCCCCAAATGTTCACGTCTTTTTTTGGGGGATAATGGATGGCCAACGGTTGTTATTGTAGTGTTTGGACCAATCATTACATTATCTCCAATGTACACTTCTTTGATGTCAAGTATTGTCAAATTGAAGTTTCCAGTAAAATTGTTGCCGATGAAAATGTTTTTGCCATTGTCGAAACAAAATCGCTTTGCAATCCACACTTTTTCACCTACCGAACCCAAAATTTCGGTTAGCACTTCATGCTGCTTGTCCAAATCGTCTTCTGCAAGAGAATTAAAAATGTTGGCATTTTCGATTGCATTCAATTTCATTAGGGATATTTCCTCATCGTCATAACAGTATTCAAGTCCGGATTGCATCTTTTCTATTTCTTTCATAGTTAACTATATTATAAATTTAAATTAAAAATAATTAGTGATACAATGATTCTTAAGTTAAAAAATATTTCAGAAATTGGTGGGGTAGTTAAGGCACCACCATCCAAAAGTTATTCACACAGAGCAGTGATTTTAGCTTCATTGGCTAAAGGAACTTCTAAATTGTATGATATGCTATATTCAGAAGATACATTATCCTCAATTAGAGTATGTGATGCGTTAGGTGCTAAAATAACCAGAACTGATGATTATTTGGAAGTTATTGGGACTGGAGGTAAATTACATAATTCTTCTACTGAACCAATTGATTTAGCAAATTCTGGAACTACCTTAAGATTAATGACATCCGTTTCAGCCTTAAGCGATAATGAGGTTGTTTTAACCGGTGATGATTCCCTTCAAACCCGTCCTATGGGTCTTCTTATGGATGCATTGGTGCCGTTGGGAGTTGAAGCTTGCTCTTTAAAAGATAATGAAAAGGCGCCGATTTTAATCAAGCCGGGATATGCTGGTGGTGAGACCAATATCATGGGAAATGTCAGTTCACAGTTCATTTCATCAATACTGATTTCATCTCCATTGTCTAAAAAGGGTGTAAGATTGTATGTACTCCCTGAATTCAAATCAAGACCTTATGTTAATATGACATTGGATATCATGAGGAAATTTGGTGTCAAAACTCTAAAAGGTTATTATTTAAAGCATGAAGGCTGCGATAAGGAGCATCAGGGTTGCAGAATTGATGAATTTCTTGTAAGGAAGCAGAATTATGTTGCCTGCGATTATACTGTTGAGGGAGACTATTCTTCAGCGTCCTATCTGCTGGCATTGATTGCAATTAACGGCGGAAAAGCCAAGATTAAAAACCTGTTCAGGGATTCCAAGCAGGGTGACAAGTACATTTTGGATATTCTGCAGAATATGGGCGCTACAATCATCCGTGGTGAGGATTATGTTGAAATCGCTTCTGAAGGAAATCTGAAGGCGATTGATGTTGATTTGTCAAATGCTCCTGATTTGCTCATTACAGTTGCAGTGCTGGCGGCAATGGCTGAAGGCACAACCAATATTACAGGTGTTGCCCATGCAAGGGTTAAGGAAACCGACAGGATAGATACGACCTGCAGGGAATTGGAGAAACTCGGATGCAAGTTGGCTGAAAGGGAAGACGGCATGAGCATAACAGGTGGTGTAAACTCTGGTGTTGTCGATTCGCATGGAGACCACCGGTTGGCGATGGCATTTTCACTGATTGGCCTTAAGCATGACATTGAAATTACAAATGGTGAGGTATTTGATGTGTCTTTCCCTAATTTCATTGAAGCGATGGCGGAACTCGGATTTGAACTGGAGTTAATAAAATGAATAAGGAAGAACGTGTAATCAAGTTGATTGAAGAGTTGGAGGGTGTTTTTGAGATAAGGACTTTCCTTGATCATGACCCATACAAGGTTTTGATTAGAACAATATTGTCCCAAAGGACACGGGATGAAAATACAGACCAGGCCACCAATAATCTGTTTGCCAAATATCCTGACATTTATGCTGTCGTTGATGCTCCGATTGATGATGTTAAGGAGCTAATCAGACCTGCCGGTTTTTACAATGTCAAGGCAGGCAGAATTCAGGAAGTTTCACAGATTCTGATAGATCAATACGGCGGTGAGGTTCCTGATACAGTCGAGGAAATGGTCAAGCTTCCGGGAGTTGGCCGAAAAACCGCAAATTGTGTCATGGTATTTGCCTTTGAGCTTCCGGCAATTCCGGTTGATACTCATGTTCACAGAATTTCCAATCGTCTGGGGCTTGTTGACACTAAGGATCCGGAAGAAACTGAAGTTGAATTGTGCAAGATTGCTCCTGAGGAGTTATGGATTAAACTGAATGATTTGATGGTCCAGTTTGGCCAGAACATCTGTAAACCTATAGGTCCTCAGTGTGAGATTTGTCCATGCAATGATATCTGCGATTATTTCAAGGAAAATATTTAACTAATTTTTAGTCATACCAAAACATTTATTAAGTAAAACATTGTTATATAACAATAGTTATTATAACGAATGTTATATAACTTTAATGTAACCCCTTTAATATGCCCTAAAATAAAATAAATAAATAGGAGAAAAAATTATGGCAAATATTCCAAAATTGAAAAGAGGAGTGCTCGATAGCATAACCGATGCTATTGGAAACACTCCAATCGTAAAGTTAAACAATTTGACTGAAGAATTAGAAGCAGAAGTTGACGTAAAAATTGAATCATTCAACCCAACCGGAAGCGTAAAGGACAGGGTAGCGGTTGCAATGATTGAAGATGCGGAAGAAAAGGGTCTTCTCAAGCAAGGATCAACAATCATCGAGCCAACCAGCGGTAACAC
>Ga0310695_10008577_pt1 | contig 15725 bp, 18 predicted proteins | sample RumenRJG_04DNA_FD_203882 | JGI IMG/M metagenome (GOLD analysis project Ga0310695, IMG submission 203882) | Bovine rumen microbial communities from Lethbridge, Alberta, Canada - RJG_04 (v2) (version 2) | ecosystem: Host-associated > Mammals > Digestive system > Stomach > Rumen | place: Canada...
TATATATAGATTCTTATCAAAATCTCATTACACTGAGCTAAAGAATAAGAATTGTGACGCACGTATATATGTTTCGTGTAAAAACAAAGAGGTGTGTTTGGGCTTAATTGATTGTATGGTTGATAGGAGAAATAAAGTCTTTGAGCAGGATTTAAAAAGTGCTTATCTAATAAAATGGAAATCTGGATATTTTAATTATTACCAGAAAGAAGATCTGGAGTTTGATGCAACCATTAGACTTTTTGGTATTCCTTCTGATTATGCTGAAGTAGAGGAAGAAATAGGTGAGCCACCTCAGTATATGGTTAAGAAGATTTTAAAAGTAAGATATGTTAACAGGTAAGCTCAATAAGATATAATTTCCTAAATTTGCACTCGGAGATTACGTTCACCGAGAAGAACGCTTATATAAGAAATATGTACGACGCAAACGGACAGAAGCTCAAGATGGTGACCTACGCCAGTATGCCGCTGGTCATTGGCAGGGCAGCCCCGGCAAAGGTCAGTGCCAGAGCCAAAGCGGTACTGCCTGAACACGTTACCGACTCACTGCTTCGCGACAACAGCATAATGGAAAGGTTAACGCCAATCTATGAATTGATCGGCGTTCCCGGACAGACCACTTACGACTACTGCGGCAACATAGTCTATAAGAACGGCGTTCCGACGATATACAGTGAGGATGGCTTTACCACTCTGGCGAGGATGCGCTTCCCCGAGTTCCACTACTACATCCGCGACCACCAGGGCAACATCCGTGGCGTGACCGACGGTAGGGGGAACATAGAGCAGCAGAACGACTACTATCCCTTCGGGGGCATGATGGCGAGCAGCACAGGCGGAGCCGTGCAGCCCTACCGCTACACTGGCAAGGAGCTGGTCCGCTTCCAGGGCCTTGACTGGCTGGACTACGGTGCGAGGTGGTATGATCCGGCTACGCTGAGATGGAATAGGGTGGATCCGATGGCGGAGAAATATACATATGTCAGTCCATATTCTTTCTGTCTGAATAATCCTATAAGATATGTTGATCTTGACGGAAGAGCACCTGGTGACAAATTTAAATATCCTACATTGGCAGCATTAGATTTCGGCATGATTTATAATAAATTGTCTATCCTTGAGAATAAGGAATATGCTTCATTTATATATAAAATGCTGGATAAAAATGGAAATGTTTATTATACCTATGCAGGTCCAGCAAGAGGACGTCAGAACAGTGTAACTCAAAAAGGTTTGGACTATTCTAATATAAATGTAGAAGAAGTTAAAGGCATTGTTGCAACAATTCATACTCATGCTGATTGGAGTCGTATAAGTTTAGATGTCGATAAAGACTGGAATAATACTTTTTCGGGTGATCAGGGGAATCCTATAAAGAATAGGACGTGGAAAGGTGAAAAAAGAGCTAATGGAAAACATAAACCTGATGACATAAGTGAATCAAATAGAACCAGAACTTATTCATACTTGGTAACACCGAATGGCACACTTAAAGGATATGATCCGAAAAGTGGAAAAATTACAGTATGGAGTACCAGTTTGCCAAATTCTGTATCTGTTAAAAAAACAAGGTAAGTTCATTATTTAAAATGATAATTAACATATTCAATCTGCGATGAAAAGGTGTTTTTTGTTATTTCTAGTAATATCCTGCATTAGCTTTGTTCAATGTACTAAGAGATACGGCGATGGCAGTGCAAGAATAGTGATAGGGAATGATTCTCTTTTTATGTTTCTAAAGTTAAAAGAGGATTCTTATTTTTCGAGTGATACTTATTACTATATTAATAAGCAGAGAACCATGCTTTATTCTATAGAAATAACCCACTATAAGAGTGGTGATGTCAGTGATACACTAGAATATACAATAGGCAAAGATACCATAATCAATGAAACATCAGGCAAATTGTATATTGTCAAGAACAATCTTATAATTGCAGAGAAAATAATGGTGCATGGAAACTACTTTGGATATGAATACGACACGAACAGACAACTGGTAAGAGATGGTCATTTAGACAAGAATGGTAATATCAGGAATTATCTGTCAAAGCAATATTCCTGGCAAAACGGGCGTGTTGTTTCTGGTTCATTTGTATATGACCATTTATATTCAATAGATTATAAATATAAGGACAGTGGTTACATTGTTAATGGGGGTATAGGCTGTTATATTTGGGATTTCTTTGACAGAGAGCATATCCCGTTTATTGTTCTTGGATATTTTGGCAAGATTCCTGAAGGTAATCTATGTGAAGTGGTATATGCTGCAAACAAAAAAGAAAGCATCAAGAGGACATATTTTGACAATGAAATTGAAAAGGGTAAATTTGTACGTTCTTTTTCTATTTATCGAAACTATGGTAACGATAACCCGTATAACTTTCGCCCAGATGTGAAGTTCACGTTTTTTCCTTAAGGCCCGTGACGAAAGATTTGAGCCGTGGAATAGAGGAAATAAGATATAATTTCCTAAATTTGCCCTCGAAGATTACGTTCACCGAGAAGAACGCATATATAAGAAATATGTATGATGCCAACGGCCATAAGTTCAAGATGATTACCTACGCCAACATACCGCTGGTGATAGGCAGGGCAGCTCCGGCAAAGGCCAGTGCCGTCAATAAAGCAAGGGCAGTAGGTCTTATCCCCGACTCTCTGGTCTATGACACTCCCTTTAGGAACCAGTTTATCCCAGGCTTGGAATTGATCGGCGTTCTCGGACAGACCACCTACCACTATTGCGACAACATAGTATACAGGAACGGTGTTCCGACGATATACCGTGAGGATGGCTTTACCACTCTGGTGAGGATGCGCTTCCCCGAGTTCCACTACTACATCCGCGACCATCAGGGCAACATCCGTGGTGTTACGGACGGAAGTGGTAACATAGAGCAGCATAACGACTACTATCCCTTCGGGGGTATGATGGCGAGCAGCACAGGCGGAGCCGTGCAGCCCTACCGCTACACTGGCAAGGAGCTGGTCCGCTTCCAGGGCCTTGACTGGCTGGACTACGGTGCACGGTGGTATGACCCTGCCACACTGAGGTGGAATGGGGTGGATAAATTGGCTGAGAATTATACACCCGTCAGTCCATATGTGTATTGTTTGGATAATCCTATAAATGCGATTGATGTTGATGGTAGACTTACTATCTTTATAAATGGTTTTCATGTGGGAGATGGAGGATCATCGAAATATTGGGATGGACTTGACATGGCTATTATGAGCTATATTAATGACTATCATTCAATGTATATTGATGGTTCAATCGGAGGGATAGCCAATTCTATAGTGGCTAATTCTCCAAATTTGTCTGCTTCGCAATTTGGTAATTCTTTTGCTGTTGGTGATAATTTATCTCGTATTAAGGGGAATTCAAATTTCGAGTACGAGAATAGATATGCCTATGGAAAGAAAAGAGGCTTAATAATGGCAAAGGGAATATTTGAAGGATTGAAAGAAGGTGAAACTATAAAAATCGTAACCCATAGTATGGGTGCAGGCTATGCTAAAGGTTTTATTAAAGGACTGCAAAAATATGCGAAGCAACATGACATTGATATTAATAAACTTTTAAAGGCGGAATTAGATCTTGCGCCTTATCAGCCATCCCACCAAAAAGTATTAAAAACCGATCCTCATACGACGGTTATATCTCATCGTTATGATAATGTAGCTGGTTGCGACCATATTGAGGGAGCAGAGAATCATATAACAAGGAAAGATTTATTATATTTTTTCAATATTACAAAGGAACATTCAGTTAGGAGTTTTTCTATAAGTGAAATTAAGGCATATTGGAAACTATAGTAGGCATGAGAGATTTTCTGTCAACCATTTTTATCTATATATTAGTCATTGGGGCGTTAGTTACTCTTATGACTATAATATTTATAGCTCCCAGTATTCGTTTTTGTGTATGGGAAATGCCTAAAGGCACTCGTCCAAATACGGTCAGTGACATAAGATACAAGGAGGATAAAGCTCAGATCGTAAATTGTTTCTTAAACAATATAGAGTATTACAGAAAACACAGTCAGGCTTCTGAATACTCAGCATTTTATTCTCACTACTCCCAACGTGAAAAGGATGGCATTAAGGGAGTTCTGCAACCGTCTCCCATTTCAGCATATGCTGAATACAGTATAGCCGTAGACACAATTGTCTATGACAAGCTTGGGACAAAGTGCATAGCCTTTTTGTATATAAGGACAAATCACATCGATTATAAAGGATGGCGTCGAAAACGTGGTGAGGGAAAGGAATTTGATGCCTGTGCTATGGCGGGTTTCAGGAGTAGCGTGAATGATTCGTTGTATCTATATCCATTGACTTCTTTTATGGTTTTTGAATATGATTCACCCTTTAAGGCTGTCAGGGACTTGGAGGAGTTCTATTATACAGATTCTGGTTGTAGCAGCACTCGCTTCACAGCCCCACATGGTTCTAACTCCCATTGTACTTTGGGTGATTCGTGCTTCTTTGAGAAGAGTTCTCTCTTTAGAGTTTTTGACTCTGATCAGTCAAAAGATTCGGTTAGCTTTTCGGGGCAAGCTTACAACTGTCAACTTTATTATGATTCTGGAGTGATAAATAAGTATAGATATCCTTATATTAAATAGCATTTAGAAATGATGTTATATTATCAACGCTATTCAACGGTGACGGATTGGCCATCAACCTTTGGCCGTTTTGCTTGCAAAGAAATTCTATTTCCTTCATTTTATAAAAGGTTGAAGAATCATTTATGGCATTATGAAATGTTTAAACACCAGTATTATATGTTTAGAATAGTAATCATACTCGCTGTGCTGTTCACGCAGACACTGAGTAATCACGCTCAGGACTTCACTTCCAACCTCCATGTTATACACAAAGATATTTCATTGCATACTGTCTTATGGCAAACAGAAAACTTGCACAGTATTCCACAACTTAACTTTTCTATCACGAATTTCACCTGAATTTCACTAAAAAGAAAAAAGAGAGTCGCGAAATCTTCGTAACTCTCTGTTTTTCAGTGTGGACCAGCCAGGGCTTGAACCTGGGACCTCCAGATTATGAGTCTGTTGCTCTAACCAACTGAGCTACAAGTCCGGCAATCGGTATTCCGATGCGGATGCAAAGGTAATATATTTTATTTAAAAACAAAAAACAGGAATGGAAAATTTGTGTTTTTTCTGCAATTTACTTATTTTTGCGACTCATTTGACGGGCTGCAACAGCTTGTTTGCAGCCTTTTGATGCTAAACGACCGTCGGAATGTTGCAGAAAGAGATACGTAATATTGTTTTTGACCTTGGTGGAGTGCTTTGCGGACTCGATGCTCAGCGGTGTGTTGAGGCTTTTCACCGCATCGGTGCTCAGCGTATTGCCTATTACGTGGAAGAACACAGGGTGGAGGATTTGTTCCTGGAAGCTGAGCTCGGGACAATTACAACCGGCGTTTTCTGCGACCGTGTGCGTTCGATTGTAGGTCAGCCGTTGCCGGATGATGACATTGTCTGGGCTTGGAACGAGTTGCTGACGGGTGTTAGTAGTGCTCGCCTTGAGGCTATTTGTCGCTTGGCGGGCAAATATCGGCTGTTCTTGCTGAGCAATACAAATGTCATGCATTGGGCTAAGTGCAAGGAAGAATACTTCAAGACCAGTGTCAATGGGCATACTCTGTCAGCAGAGAATCTGTTCCAGCGTATCTATCTTTCCTTTGAGTTGCATCTTGCCAAGCCGTCCACAGAGATTTTCCAGCATGTGCTTGACGATGCCGGATTGTTGCCTTCGCAGACCCTTTTCATTGATGACTCTCAGGCTAATGTCAGAGCCGCCTCGCAGTTGGGTATGCTGACGTACCATAATAAGAATATTGACGATTGGCTTACTCTCATTGTTTAAGTCGATGGCGGTTATTTCATAAGTGCAGAAAGAAGTGGAGATAATCAATATAACAAAAGGATTTGTTCCGTCAGAAGTGCCAGCCGTGAGCCAGGTTGCCACGATTGGTTTCTTCGATGGCGTACACCGAGGCCATTGCTCGTTGCTCTCTCAGGTTGTCCGTCAGGCGGCGCAGCGCAACAGGCAGTCCACGGTGGTGACGTTCGACATACATCCTCGGCAGCTTGTCAATCCCGATTTCCAACCTCTTTTGCTCACCACGCTCGATGAAAAGCTTCAGCTGCTTTCCCTGCAGGGCATCGACCGTGTGGCTGTGTTGCACTTTGATGAGCAGATGGCCAGTCTTTCGGCTCGCGATTTTATGTCTGTTGTGTTGTCGCGACAGCTCAATGTTGATACGCTTGTGCTTGGCTACGACAGCCGCTTCGGTCATGGTCGCACTGCCGGCTTTGCCGATTATGAGGCTTACGGTCACAGCATGGGGATAGATGTGCTGCGGGCCACTCCGCTTTTGTCGGATGACGGAACGCCCGTCAGTTCATCCTTGGTCCGAAACCTGTTGCTCTCTGGAAATATAGCTCAGGCCAATGATGCCTTGGGACGGCGATACAGTCTTACCGGGAACGTGGTTGATGGCTTCCACGAAGGCCGCCGCCTCGGTTTCCCAACTGCCAACCTTGCCCTTGCCGACCGTCAGCGGCTTGTTCCCGGCAGGGGAGTCTATGCTGTGTGGGCAGAGCTGACTGGGTGCGGCGAGCCTATGCCGGCCATGATGAACATCGGGACACGTCCTACCTACAATGGCAGCAGCCAGACACTCGAGGTGCATATCATCGGCTACGAAGGCGACCTTTACGGTCAGGATATTACCGTCATGTTTGCAGAGCGCATACGCAGCGAACAGCCCTTCGACAGCCCTTCGGCTCTTGCCAGCCAGCTACAGCTTGACCGCAAGGCTTGCATCCGAATACTCAATAATCTGAACAAATAACTATCAAGACATGAGCAAATCAACAAGATCAATTCTCGACATCATCCTTTTTCTCGTGGCTTTCGTGGCTATTCAGGCCGTAGCAGAATTTGTCGCCGCATTTATCTTTGCACAAATCAAGGGCCTGTCTGTGAACGCCGTCGTGCAAGGAATGGCATCAGGCAGCTTCAGTTCTGTACTTGCCATATCCACAGTGGTCAGCAGCCTTGTCACGGCAGTGGTGTTCGCCTTGCTGCGATGGACTCCCATGTCGCGCCACTGGATACGCACCCGTCCTTGGGGTGTGCTCTCGTGGGTGGTGCTTCTCTCTTTAGGCATTATACTGCCAGCCGAATGGCTCTATGAGCGGTTGGAGATAGCCATGCCCATGCAGACTCAGGCTTTGTTTGAAGGAATAATGAAGGAGCCGTGGGGCTATGCAGCCATAGGCATCATGGCACCAATAGCCGAAGAGGTGGTGTTCCGTGGAGCCATACTGCGCGCGCTGCTCAATCTGACGGGCAACCGCCGCCACTGGGTAGCGATAGTATGCTCGGCACTTATCTTCGGACTTGTCCACATGAACCTGGCGCAAGGCCTTCATGCTTTCCTCATCGGACTGCTCCTTGGCTGGTTCTACTACCGCACGGGCAGCATCTTGCCAGGCATTGCCCTGCACTGGGTTAACAACAGCGTGGCCTACCTGATGTTCAACCTCATGCCCGAGCTTGCCGACGGAAAGCTTATCGACCTCTTCCACGGCAGCGACCGCACTATGTATCTTGGACTGGCGTTCTCGCTTTGCGTGGCTCTGCCATCGATGTTCCAGCTCGCCCTGCGTATGCGGCGGTAGCTGCTCAGCATAACGAATGAGTCCCGGAACCTTCTGCTCAGGTTCCGGGACTCTGCTTTTAGTATGTCATGAAAAATTTTGAGAGAATAGAAACTTCACAGCTTCATGGATTGTTTTAATGAAAATGATTTAATTGTATTATAGAGAAAGCATAGAAAATTTCGTTATTTGACTATCGTCCGCTCCGGTTTTGCCAGTCCGCTGCTCAGCGTGTCGGCTTTCACGGAGTCGGTCTTCACCACAGCCACCGATGCTCCTTTGTGTGGAGTCTCCACTTCTGCCACGTTTGCGGCAGGTTGCTGCTCCTCGGTGAACGCCATCTGCATGGCATTGCCCAGAGTGATGATGATTGCTACGATGGCTGCTGCCTTGAACAGCGGCATCAGGCGGCTGTGCAGGCTTATCACGCGAGCCTTCACCGGCTGCTCCTGTCCCGTCATGGCGAGTATCTTCTGGTCGAAGTCGTCGCCCAGCGGTTCCGAGAGCTTGGCTTTCTGCTCGTAGGAGAACAGACTCTTATAGCGCAACAGGCTCACCGGTATGTTGTCCTGACTGAAGAACGTGCGCAGAATGTTCTCCTCTTCCAGTGAGGTCTCGCACTCCCAGTAGCGTTCCAACAGTTGCTCTATGTATTTATAGTCCATATTCCTCAAGTTCTTGAAATTGTTTGCGTATTGTCTGGCGTGCTCGGAAGATGCTTACTTTCACCTGTTCCTCGCTTATGCCGAGTATGTTTGCCACTTCCTTGTAGCTTTTTCCTTCGATGTCGCGCAGTTGCATACAGCTGCGTTGCTTCTCGGGAAGTGCATCGATGAGTGCTCTCACGGCCTCGAGCCTGTCCTTGGCTATCAGCTTCTGCTGCGGGTTGCTGTCGGCCACCATCTCTCCGCCGTTGTGCTGTTCCAGCGAAGCCAGCTGGTTGTCCTTCAGGCGCAGCCTGTCGAGAGCTTTGTTGCGGCAAATCGCCATGCTGTAGGCTTCTATCGAGTCGATGCCCGGCCAGCTTTCGCGACTGTTCCACACTTTTATCAGCGTGTCCTGAACCACATCCTCCGCCTCCATCTCACTCAGCGTGATGCGCAACGCAAGCCTGTAAAGCTCGTTCTTCAGCGGCAGTATGTCGTTCTTAAAGCTGATTTCTTTCATCTTGCTCTATTTTGTTGACGATTAAGTCGGGGGTGAAGTTACAGCTGCTGACTGCTATTTAACTTTCATTAACCAATCCGCTCTCTCATGGCAATCATTTGGCCGTCATGCAAGCCTTAGCTTATAGTGGTATGAGGGCAGAATCCTGTAAATGAATACACCTTATATATTTTTTTTTATAAGCTTCCGAGTCTCCGTTTCTTCTGTGGCGCCGGTAGAGTGGGGTAGTGAGCAGCTGTTTTTCTTGCTGTCCTCCATCCCCTTAGCGGTCAGTGTCAGTCTGCTTATTGGACATTCATGTCAGTTGCAGCCATCCAATACTCTGTATCTGTCAGTTGGATGGCTGCAACAGCTGTTCTTTTCATTGCGATGCAACGGATTGCGGTATCTTACTTCAGGGGTATCTCAGGATGTTGCACGGCCAGAGGCATACCTTTCTGTGCCAGATAGAACATATATAGTACCACTGGCTTCTTGCCGCGGTTCTCGCCGTGGTGTATGGTGTTCACCATTTCCACTACTGCCTCACCTTCGTGAACAACCTTTTCCTTGCCGTCCTGACCAATGATTGTCAGCTCGCCCTCAACCAGCACGCCATAGTTCATCACGGGATGGTGGTGCCAGCCAAGCTTCTGCCCTGCTGGGAATACGTATTTCACAGCCACCAGCTCTGGCTTGCCTTGCAGATAGTCGGGCAGCTCCACTCCGTCCCAGCTCTGGCTTGTACGTATCAGTTCGGTGTTCACGACTTTACCTTGCGTTGTGCCTGCGCTTGTTGTCTTGCACGAGGTCATCATGCCTGTTGTGCCGACTGCCATAAAGATGCCTAATGCCAATGTTGCTCTGATTTTTTTCATAATAGTTTCGTTTATTTTATTGTTGTCTGTCTGCGTTTTGGGTTCCTTAATTTGAGTATTTCGCTTTCTCAGCATAGTTCCGTTAAAGCGTTTGCCGTATCCGTCTATGTCTGCATTTGTGTTACATCGGAGCCAAAGTTACAAAAAACGAGTGTAATGCAATGAAAAGGAGCTTGCTTTTTTCGTGCATTGCCGAGTGAAAGTAACTTTTACCAAGTTATTAACATCACTGCAGCAGTGATTAGAAAGGCAAATCGTTTATAAAATCTTCTTTGAAAAAATAACTTTTTGGTTCAAACAATTCCATCTTCGCAATATCTTTTATCTTTGATTTATAACTGCTGTATACCTTGAAGTTGTCGATTTCTATGCGACGGTTGCGACTGATTTCGGAAAAAGGTCTTTCGCGTTCGATGCCGAGGTATCGACGACCAACGAGGTTGGCTGCTATGCCTGTGGTCGAGGAACCTGCAAATGGGTCAAGCACCCATCCGTTTTCTCCTGTGCTTGCAAGGATAATACGCACAAGCAAGGCTAATGGCTTTTGAGTAGGATGTTTTCCACATGACTTTTCCCAGGGGGCAATGGCGGGCAGTCGCCATACGTCGGTCATCTGCTTATCGTCGTTCAAGTGCTTCATCAACTCATAGTTGAAATGGTGTGGACGCTTGGCATTCTTTCGTGCCCAGATGATGAACTCGGTCGAGTAAGTAAAGTAACGGCAAGAGATGTTGGGCGGCGGGTTGGTCTTAGCCCATGTCACGACGTTGAGAATCTTGAAGCCCAATTCAGTGAGACTATTGGCTACAGAGAAGATATTGTGATAGGTGCCGGAAATCCAGATGGTTCCGTCCTCCTTCAACTTGTCGCGGCAAAGGCTTATCCATCGCTTGTTGAATTCGTTGATTTCCTCGGGCGTGCCACTTCTGTCCCATTCCCCCTTATTGACTGAGACGATTTTCCCAGCCTGCACACTGATTCCGTCGTTGGAAAGAAAATATGGTGGGTCTGCGAAAATCATGTCGAACTTGAAATTGAACTGCGGGAGCAGCTCAAAGCAATCACCGTTGAGGAGGGTGAAGTCACGTGACGCGGAACGGTAGTAAGGGGTAATCATAGGTCGTCCATCATTTCCTGGAAGCTTTTCCATGAGAATGCTCTGCCTGCTTTTGTCGGGTAGTTGACATCTTCCTGTCCCCAAATCCATTTGTATGCTTTGATGAGGGCTTCTGGCTCTTCTCCTGTTTGAAAGTTCAAGCTTCTAATATCACTAATAAAGTCTTCGGGCTCCTCGCCATTATATGTTTTCTCCAGATATTTCAACAACTTTGCTCCTTGAATTATGTCCTCAGATAATTTTTCCCTGACATCTTCAATGATTTGGTTGTGTGAGATTTGCCAGAGGGAATTATCTGACGGATCGAAAATGAACACCTGTATGTCTTCTTTGTAAGGCTGTCCGTATGCTCTCTTTCCACCAGGCTTGGTGATGGCAATCCTTCGTCCGTCGCCAAGCTGTTCCACCTCGTAGCCTCTATACTCAACGTCAATGATGGCTTGTGCAAAAGCCTTACGCTCCATATTCCTGATGTGGAGTTTCTTCAAGTCGATGGAGTGATTGTATTTGTTCTTTATTGTCGCCATGATTTTCTGTTCTTTACGTTTATGCATTTTCTAATCCGTCAAGAAACCCTCGGAGTGTCGAGAGGTTATATATGCTCGGAATCGTGTAGTATGCTTCCTGCAATTTATTCTTGGCTTTTTCCCAGCCTTTGCCGTCGGTGACCCACAGAAACTCGAAGCCGTCAACGGCATTGATTTTTGGGGCAAGTTCGGTGAAAGAACGTGCGGTTTCGTTGAGTTTGCTGCCGCCATCGCTGTAGAAATTCACTTCGGCAAGATAGGTCTTTTCCTTTGCCTCAATCACGAAGTCGAAACGTTTCTTGTCTGTGCCAAGGGCCTTCGTGATGGCAGGCCATTCGCTCGAATAGACTTCCTTGCGGTATCTCAATCCGCTGCCCTTGATGATAAGTTCTACGGAGTCCTCCATAGCGTCGCCGCTTCGGTTCTTGCGGGCGTTGGAGTCGAGGCCGACTTCCACGCCGAAAACGTAATCAACGAGGTTCTTGACGTTTTTGTCCTTGAAAATCTTGGCAAGGCCTGTGCCCTCTATAAATTCCATCACGCCATCGAGCGTTGTGAGGTAACTTTCAAGCAGAACGAACTCGGCATCGGCGTTGATGACCTTCTTCTTGTCGCGCTTGCGGCACGCAATGAGAATTTGCAAGACCTCGAATACCCGCTTGTCGTTGTTCCAAAGTTCCGTGACAGCCGCTCGCAAATCTTCCTTGCCGAGCAGATAGTTGAGTGTGTTCAGTTTGATTTCGATACTGGCTACGTTTGCTTTCACTTTTGTAAAATCAGTCCAATAACTCAGCGTTGCATTGGTGTCGGAAAGTTGTGACAAGAATGTCTTGAATTCCGCTTCTGTATGTGCGCTCATAATTTATAATGCAAGTTTATATTGGTTGTCTGTGATTTCTTTTTGAGGTTTTGTCGTATAGTTTCTAATCAGGAGTTCTGTAAGTTTACCTCTTTTGTTTGCATTTGCATTTACCATTCGAGAGGCATAAACACGCTGAATATTAAAACCACTATAGGTATCCTCAAAGAAAGTATCTTCAGGATTATTTGCCGAACAATCTGAGTTGCTGAGCATCCATTTGATATTTTCTCTTTTACTCAATTTATGACAGAAGTCTGCGAGGTCGTGTTGTCTGTCATCGTTAAAATCTTCCTTGACGTAGCTGTTGAAACTCGAGGTTGTACTAAGCGGGCGATATGGTGGGTCGAAGTAGAAAAAATATAGTCCCCAAGCATCTAAACACTTTTCGGTTTCCTTAAAGTCGCCATTAAGGATTTGTACGTTATATCTATTAAGTAACTCGCTATCTGCATAGATTACTTTCTCATTGCATATCGTCGGGTTGGTGTATCGGCCAAACGGAACGTTAAAGAATCCTTTGGCATTCTCACGGTAGAGACCATTAAAACACGTTCGATTTAGAAATATCAACAAAGCCGTTCTGTCTATACTTTTTAGTTTTGACTCGTTGAAGCAGCGACGCATTTCAAGGTAGAATTCTTTTCTCCCTTCTTCCGTGGTAATTGACAGATAATGCTGCTCGATGTTCTTTAAGCGATAGACAAGTCCTTCTGGTTCTTGTTTAATAATTTTGTATGCATTCGTTAAGTTACGATTTATATCATTGATGAACACCTGTTTAATGTTAGGAAACTTTTGAAGCATGAAGAATAGCATAGCACCGCCGCCAACGAAAGGTTCGATGTATGTAAAATCTTCTTCGTATAGCTCATCTGGCAGCTGCTTTTCAAGCTGTGGAAGAAGCTGTCCCTTTCCTCCAACCCATTTGATAAATGGCTTCGCTTGTTCTTTTTCATTTAGGAGAATCATATGATCTAATGTTTATGAAATAAATATAACCAGATCTAAATTATTTTATTATTTGATATTTTGTGATGAACTTTGCTTCAACAATGATAGATGGATTTAAATGGATTAAGACAGAGCAAATGCTCGAGGATTTACGTCGTGATTCCGATAACGAGCATCAGTATGCTCTATGGTTAGGTGGGATGTTGCAAACGACCCACTGGCTTGAATTTGAGTCTTCGACTAAGATGTTTGTCGATTCAATGGATTGGTCGGACTTTTGTCGGTATACAGAAACCGAGTTCCTTGAAATCTATACAGGGCGTTGGTGGAAGAGGGAACGTTAGGCAATTCCTCTATCATCTGACCCAATCCACCCTTGCCCTGTCCCTGCAAGTTGGAAGCCAGCCGTTCTTCCTCGCTTACCAGTTCGCGAAGCGAGTGGCCTATCAGTTTCTGACTGTATGCAAATATCGAGGCGATACTTGTTTTGTCGTAACCTAATTGTTCTGTCATAGTAAATGTCAGTTCCGTTCTACGTTCGCATATCGGGGAATGTCTTTTGGTTGCAAATTTACTATTTTCTGTGGGATTATAATCAGTTTGACAGAATGTCTTTTTTGTTTTATGGTGCGGCTGCCAGCGTGATTTGAGCCGTAAACTTTCTCCGGGGGCTTTGGAGTAAGCTTACAGAAGCCTTGGAGCATTGTTACAGAGGCTCTGTAACAATGCTCCGGGGCTGTTGGAGAAAATTTACGGAGGGCTTGGGAGAAATGTTAAAATGTGGTTCCGCTTCCGATAAAAGAGAATCCGATTGCCGCCCCCTTACCTATCACCAATTATGGCGGGGCAGGGGACGCGAGAGGATGGCTCGCCAGCGGCCAGATGTCAGCCGTTCGAGATTACGGTTCCCTGATTGCCAAGCAGTGCTGTTGCCTTGGTAATCACCACTTTGCCCACTCCAGCCTCCACAGCTTGCAGCGCGTTCTCAATCTTTGGTATCATTCCGCCGGCTATCGTGCCGTCGGCTACGTAGCGGTCGAAGTCTTCGCGGTTGATGGTTGCTATCACGCTGTCCTCGTCGTCGGGGTCGCTCAGCACGCCCTTCTTCTCGAAGCAGTAGACCAGGCGCACGTCGTAGAGTGCGGCCAGGGCCTTTGCCGTTTCACCTGCCATGGTGTCGGCGTTGGTGTTCAGCATACTGCCTTTGCCGTCGTGGGTCAGCGGCGACACCACGGGTGTGATGCCGGCCTCAATCAGCAGGCTGAGCTTCTGTGCGTCTACGTGTTCCACGTCGCCAACGAAGCCGAAGTCCACGGTCTGCCCCTCGCTTATCCCCTCCTGAGGGGAGGAAACAGTCACTGGCGGTCGGCGGTGGCTCAGGATGACGTTCATGTCGGCACCCGTCAGGCCCAGCGCATTTATCTCGTGCGCCTGCAGCAGTGCCACGATGTGCTTGTTCACCAGACCGCCATAGACCATCGTCACCACCTCGAGCATCTTCTCGTCGGTGATGCGCCGTCCGTTTACCATCCGGCTCTCAATGCCGAGTGCCGTTGCCACGCGTGTGGCCCTTCTTCCGCCGCCATGCACGAGCAGCTTGCGGCCTTCGATGCGTGCGAAGTCGTCGAGCAGGCGAGCCAGCTGCTGTTCGTCTTCGACTACGGCTCCGCCCACTTTTACTATTGTCAGTGTTTCTTTCATATTTTTGTTGAGCCCCCCTCAGTCCCCCCGAGGGGGGAGGAAGGGAGAATTTAAGCCCCCCTCAATCCCCCAAGGGGGGAAGATGGGAGGAATTGCGTTGTTGTTAAGCCCCCCTCAATCCCCCCAAGGGGGGGGGAAGGGAGGAATTTTGTTGTTGTTAAGGAGTAGGTTTTCTCTCACTCGGAGCAGGCGGATGACATATCCGCCTGAACGGAGCCCCACTCAATCTCCCCTCCCTTGGGGAAAGGCTACGGGTAGGCGAGCCTTGCTCGGGTAATCGACGAAGTCGCTTCGCTTGTCGAAGAATGGGGTTGGGGGTGGGTGTGTGATTGGTGTTCTCTCTCCCCTCCCTTTGGGAGGGGTCGGGGGTAGGCTTTACTCCAGATAAGTGTAGCCATAGAGCCCTGAGCGGTAGTTGCTGAGGAACTCCTTGCCCTCTTCGAGCGAGATCTTGCCCTGCTTCACGCTCTTTGTCACCCAGGTCTCGAGCTGGCGCACGAGCTTCTTCGGGTTGAACCGCACGTAGCTCAGCACCTCTTCCACGCTCTCGCCGTCGAATATCTGGTCGATGCTGTAGTGTCCGTCCTTCACCGAAATGTGTACGGCGTTGGTGTCGCCGAATAGGTTGTGCAGGTCGCCCAGTATCTCCTGATAGGCTCCCACGAGGAAGACGCCGAGGTAGTAGGCCTCGTTCTTGCGCAGCGTGTGTACCGGCAGCACGTTAGATATGTGGCGGCTTGTCACGAAGTTGGCAATCTTTCCGTCGCTGTCGCAGGTGATGTCTTGCAGCGTGGCGTTGCGTGTGGGCCGCTCGTTGAGGCGCTGTATCGGCACGAT
>Ga0310695_10008578_pt1 | contig 15725 bp, 13 predicted proteins | sample RumenRJG_04DNA_FD_203882 | JGI IMG/M metagenome (GOLD analysis project Ga0310695, IMG submission 203882) | Bovine rumen microbial communities from Lethbridge, Alberta, Canada - RJG_04 (v2) (version 2) | ecosystem: Host-associated > Mammals > Digestive system > Stomach > Rumen | place: Canada...
TGTTAATATAAGTTTTTTAGACATTTAGTTCTGAGGGATTACTCGGGATTCTTGCTGTGATAGAAGTCGAGGGGTTCGCCGTTGATGGCGTCCTTGGTGTGGTTCATCCACACTTGACGGATGCTGGGGAGTTCCAGCAGACCCTTCTCGATCATGGTCGAGTTGTTGCACTCATAGCCCATGTGGTGGAAGTACATCTTCCAGGAGGTGTCCTCAACCTCACCCTCGTCGTTGTAGGTGAACTTCTCGCCGTCCCAGTTGTCGTCATCGTCACCAGCCATGTCGTTGTGGCCGTGGTCACCGTCGATCGACATCAGCGGGTGGCAATATACCTTACCGCTGGTGATGCCAGCAACCATCATGCGGGTGTGGACGTTGGTCTTGAAGTTGCCGATCATGTCAACAGTGCCCACAAAGTAGTTCTGGCTGTACTGCTGCAAGGCCTCCTCGAGTTGGGTGTAGCGGATGTTGGCCTTGTAGGTGTCATAGTTGTCGGGGTTACCGTGGCCCATAAAGGCAACAACGCCCTCGCTGGCCTTGTCTTTGTAGAGTTTGTTCAACTCGCTGGCAACCAGATTCACATCGGCGTCGCGGTCCTGCAACAGGGGCACACCCAGTTTCAAGGTCACGCTGGACAGGTAGTGGTCATCGATGTCACCGTTGGAGTTGTTGGCAAAGTCCTTGATGTAGTTGATCACGCGGGTGTATTCCTCACCGGGAATCACCTGCAGCGATTGAACAACGATTTCGCTGTAGCGCACGCCATCCTGGGCAAATGCGTTGAGCCAGAAGGGGGGAGCATAGAAGTTGCGGGGATCAACGTTCTCGCCGGCTGCAGCGCGGTTGATGCAGATGGCTGATGAGAATGACAGGAACACGTCATAGCTGGGGAAAGCCTGCTTGTAGGCCTCTACGGTGGCGTCAAACGCGTTGTAAGCCTGCTCCCAGGTCGAACCGAAGGCCACCAGCAGAATGACCTTGGAGTTCTTCTTCTGGGACTTCACGGTCTCGTTGACGGCTTTCTGGTAGACGGTGTAGTTGTTCTCGATGGGATCGTTCTTGTCGTCGTTGCAAGAGGTGAAACCCATGGTCAGACAGATTGCCAGCATGGCAATCAATAATGATTTAATCTTCATCATTGTTTTGGCGTTTTGAGTTAAAGTTAGACTTATATTTATTAGAAAGTTTCTTTCCTTGATTGAAGCGTATGGTCAGCGACACATATCCCGTGCGGCCCGGCGTGGTCGTGCCCAGGTGCAGGCCGTGAGGCGTGCGGTCGCAGTAGTTGAAGATGTTATCGACACCCGCCTCCACGCGCCAGACCGTTGACTTGAAGTGCCCCAGGTCGTGGCTGGTGGACAGGCGCCACGTCTGGTAGCCCTTGCCGTTGCCGTCGTCCTGGTAATAGCGGGTGCTTGACATGCGGCCGTAGATGCCCAGCCCCAGGCGGTAATCGGGCGAGAAACGGTGCCCCCACGTGGCAAACCAGTTGCCCTTGTGGTGGGCTGTGCCGTCGATGGTGACCTCGTGCATCTTGTCGTGATTGGTGTCATACTGGTGTGCATCGGTGTCCAGGTAACTGTAGCCCAGGCCGAAAGAGAACTCGCGCCACTGGTAGTTGACGTTCACGTCAATGCCCATGGTTCGGGCATCCTCGATGTTCTGGTACTGGCGGGTCTTGACAGGGTCATACTGGATGATGTATTCGTCAGGTGCCTGATAGTTGGGGATGGTCACCAGGGCAATCATGTCCTTGACCTTATTGTAATAGCCCGTGACGGTCACACTGAGTCCGCGCCAGCCATACTCACCGCTTACCGAGAAGTAATTGCTCGATTGCGGCTTGAGGTCGGTATTGCCCAGGTAGAGGTAGGTGCCGCTCATCTGGCGCACGTAGCGGTAAAACAGTTCGCGGATGGCCGGGGTCTTGAATCCCTGGCTCCATGTGGCACGCAACCGCCATGGATTGCCGATTTTCCACATGGCCGACACCTTGGGCGTCAGTTTGATGCCGAATTGCTCATTCTTGTTCAGGCGCAGGCCAGCCGTGATGTTGATGTTGTTGATGAGGCTGAATTCGTCCTGCAAGTAGGCCGCTGCCGTCCAGTCGCTCGCCTTGCCGCCCTTGACTCGCGTCGGGGCCTTCAACCAGTCGTAGCGGTATTCCAGACCGGCGCTCAAGCGATTCTCCATCGGCAGCGAGAACACGCCCTTGAGCGTGGCCATGGTGCGCTGCTGGTCGCTCTGCAACTCCTTCTGGTCAGGCAGATACGGGAAATAGGGGTAATAGGGCGTGCCGGCGCTTTTCTCGTAGTCCTCGACCAGCGTCGTGGCAGTATAGTAGTAATAATAGGCGTGACGGTTCCAGTCCACATCCAGCGAGATGAAATCTGTCTTGTTGCGCTGCCACTTGCCGCCCACGGCTGCCGAGCCGTTATGATACTCCATGTCCCATGTCTTGACGTCATAGTGTGGATGGCGGCCGCTCACGCGGTAGATGCGTTTCCAGTACAACGTGCCGTCGGCATACAGTTCCACGTCCTTGACGGGACGGTAGGTCAGCCGCTCGGCCACCTGCCAGTTGGTGTGGCGGTTCACGGTCTTGTTGCGCGAGTCGGTAATCGGCGGCTCCGAGCCCTCGGTGTGTTCTACCGCGGTGTTCTGCCAGCCGTCGCTGTGCTGCAACTGGAAATTGGTGTAGGAACTGAACTTGCCGTAGTTCAGCGCCAACCCGTTGTGCTGACGCACGTCACCATAACTGCCCATGCGGGTCGTGTTCTCGACGAGCACGCCCTGGTCACGGTGCTTGCGGGTGATGATGTTGACAACACCGGCGATGGCGTCGCTGCCATACAGCGCGCTCGACGCACCCTTCACAATCTCGATTTTCTCGATATTCTGCGGGTCGATCAACGCCAGGTCATTCTGTCCGCCCACATCGCCGTGAATGCGCTTGCCGTCGATAAGAACAAGGATGTATCCGTTGCCCAGTCCTCCCAGTTGCATCTGCGAGCCCATGTCATCCTCGCCAAAGGCAAACGACGCCGTGAGACCACTCAGGATGTCCTCGATGCTCTTGCCCGAATAATTCTGCAGCATCTTGCTGGTGATGACCTCGGTCTGTACGGGCGCGTCCTTCAACAGGTGCTGCGTTCCAGTACCTGTAACTACTACCTCTGGCAGACTGTCCTGTCGCCAGACCTCACTTTGTGCATTGACAGCAACAACCGCACACCATGCCAGCACCATTGCTGCTGTCAGTCTTTTTTTCTTTCTCATGTCTGCATTCCGTCACACCTGTTCCTGGGTGAGCGTACTTAATGGTTACTAAACCTTATGGCAGGTCTTCTGACTCTCCCCGGCTTGTCTCACCTTCCCAGCCTGTGTCGTGTTGAGGCCAGTGGTTGTTTGAGGGACAAACCATCTGTCATGGGGATTACAGCAGCAGGTACTGTTCCGGATTTTCACCGGATTCCCTTTCATCTAGTGTGGCCCGTGGCCACCTGATTACCATAAAAAGCGCCGCAAAGGTACTACTTTTTTTCATCATGGCAACACCTTAACCCAAAAAAACACAAAATGATGCCACGTTTTGGCCATAAAGAATAATCATGGTACAACAGGATGCGGCATTGTGGCGCCAAACTATCCATTACTTTAGGCCTATTGGTCATTTTGTAGAATTGAAATTGGGCGGCGTCAAGCGATAGACCTCCTCGATAGAACGGCAATCTGTAGCAGGTGGTTCCAATGCAACGATGAGCATCGGGAGGCACGGTGAAGAAGATGTACAGGAAAAAAATCCTCATCATTTGAAAGAATGTTGCCATTTTCAGCGTAAATGTTTATCTTTGCCATCACAATACCAGCCGAACGAGGCCTTCAAGCCCAACTTCCGCATCCTCATCACAAGAATGATAGAACCTAAAAAGAATATGGTATGAAACGATTGCTTTTTATCTCCCTCACATTGCTAATAACGTGTATCGCATCCTACGCCGAAGATGCCTTTGAGGTTGAGCATATCTTTGAGCGGCAGGAATTGCCACAGGGCAGCAAGTGCCTTGACCGATACGATAATGTCAAGGAGGTTAAATATGTCCTGATCCCGATCGAATTGGAAAAGGGAACGTATGAGGCCGAAATCAAACGGATTGACAGTAACCTCTATGAACTGAAATTCGGGTATGACGATGTGATATACATCGAGACCAACTACTGCTACAAATATACAAGTTATGGCGATAAAGCCATTCTGATTGTGAACGACCGATACAGTTACAAGAAAGCAAAGGTGGTTTTCATGTAAAGCGCCAGCACTATGCCGTTACCTTGTCGAGGCCCTTGACTGAGGCTCACCCGATAAAAGGTGGGGGAAATGAACGTGGTCGAAGACCACAACAAGGCCGACGGCCTTGGCGAGGTCTTCGACCTCACTACAACCCCCAATCTTTTTCATGGCGGCCCCCATTATTTCGGGAGAACCAGATTGGATTATTAATAAAATAAAAACTGCTTAATTCGCTGTTTTATAGCCAATTAAGCAGTTGTGGTTGTGGAGCATAGCGCTTTCTGGAGCGATATGGATTGACACCCATAGGATCGATAATGTTCGGATTGTCAGTTGCTTAGATTAAGCTATCGATTCTATGTATATCGATGAATACCCCGTTATCCCGTAAAAGGGGGGAATCAATGTACCCCCCAATAAATCGACCTTGCTTTCCCGCGCAATCACGCGTTTCTTTTTACTCAAAGTTATACGAATTTGATGCGCACGTCATCGATGGAAACTTGTCGGATGGTGTGGTCGTCCTTGGACGTTATCGTGTCATGAGTACCAGCGCTTCATGAACAATAAAATCGTGATTAAGTGAGCGTAATGCCATGCTTGCATGAGCATTGTCGAACGAGAACGATTTATCCAAACCACCGAAAAAATGTTAAAATGAAGTGTTTAGCAATATTATTTCTACCTTTGCATCGCTCAATGATATATAAACAAGAAATCACTTAATCAGAATTCACAATTTAATATTTTATGATTCACACAATGAAAACAATTAATCTATTGATTTTATTATTGTCGTTTACTGTAGGGCTGGCATCTCTTACATCATGTAGTGATGATGGGCCTGAGCCTGTGGCCAAGGCTCCAGTCTTCAATATGAATGAAAGCTTCACAATCACCGCAACCTGCCCAAACAGTTACAAGGCATTTATTAACGGCGAGGAGAAAACACTGCCTTATTCAGTTACCCAAACTTATCAGCAACAGACCATTGTGGTGTCGGGTTACGGCTATGGCATCAATTTACAGAATAGTGATACGGTTGAGCAGACTTTCGAGGTACCTGCCATAGAAGATAATCATGAATATGTTGACTTAGGGTTGCCCAGCGGCACGCTGTGGGCTACGTGCAACGTCGGTGCCAGCAGCCCAGAAGAGTACGGCGACCACTTCGCCTGGGGCGAGACCTCTCCTAAGGATTACTACGACAGTAGCACCTACAAGTGGTGTTACTATGATAATAACGGGTATTGGCAGTTGACGAAATATGATTATTCGTCATTTCCGACTATTGAAGGAGACGGCAAGACCGAATTGGATCCCGAGGACGATGCGGCTTACGTCAATTGGAACCCGTATTGGCGCATGCCGACCAGTGACCAGATTGAAGAGTTGGTAAATTGCTGTTCTTGGCAGTGGACGCAGCGCAATGGCGTGAACGGTCAGTTGGGGACCGGGCAGAATGGCAACACCATCTTCTTGCCCGCCGCCGGCTACCGCTGGCGCGAGTCGCTCAGCAACGTAGGCTCGGTCGGTCGCTATTGGTCGCGCTCGCTCTGCTCGTACGACACCGCCGATGCCTACCTCCTGAACTTCTATTCGTTTAACGTGTACAACTGCTTCAACTTCAACCGCTTCAACGGTTTCGCAATACGTGCTGTGCGCGTCTCGCAGAATTAGCAACCAATGAAATAAAAAATAAGCGGCTGAACTTCAGTCGCTTATTTTTGAATTGTGGAGCATAGCGGACTCGAACCGCTTACCTCAACACTGCCAGTGTTGCGCTCTACCAGATGAGCTAATGCCCCAAATGCGACTGCAAAGGTAATACTATTTTTGGAACTGACAAATTTTTTGGAGTGATTTTTTGAATTTTTTTTGTTTTGATGATGATTAGGGCTTGGATCGATGGTGGGTGGTATGTGTGGCAGGTCTTGGGAGAGGATAGAGAAAAATGGCAAAAGTCCACTTTTTGTGCCTGATTTCGCAAAATAATTCCGACTCAAGGTGCGGAAAATTCAAAAATAGTTGTACTTTTGCAAAAAATTGGTAACTATGCCTGCAATGGAGTTGAAAGATAGACTGCAAAACATGTCGCGCAAGGTGGAAACCCTGCGCAAGCGGTATGTGTCGCTCCTGAGCGAGAGGAGGGAGATGGCTCGGCAGATTGAGCGTCAAGAACTTGAAATAGCCAAACTGGAGAAGGAATTGGAACAATTGCGCATTGACAATGAGTTCTTGCGTGTGGCTCATTCCGTTCCCAGTAACCCCGATTCGGTCGCTAAGTACAAGAAACAGGTTGCCAAGATGGTGCGGGATATTGACCGTTGCATTAAACAATTGAACGCTTAACAAGACTCTCCAGACGTTATGGCCGACAATAATAAAGTTAAGATATGGATTCAACTTGCCGATGCTAACCAAATCGCCTTGAGCATCAATCCTGGCGAGGAGGAGACCTATCGGAAGGCGGAGGAACTTGTCAACACGCTGTGGAGCAAGTGGATGAACCGCTTTAACGACACATCGAGCGATGTGCTGGCCAGGGTTGCTTTCCAGTTTGCGCGTCTCTACCTTGAGACATACGGTGAAAACCGACAGGTCAATGAGTTCCTGACTGATTTGGATCAACAACTTGACGCCATGATTGGCGCCGATGAGTGACGACGTTGTGGCCGCTTGCCGTGCCCCGATCGCTTGATTGCTGAGCGTTCTTGCTGACGAGGCTGTGCCGCAATGCTGAAATATTAAGAAATTAGGTTCCTGCACCACTTTAGTGTCGATGTGTCATGTCGCTGACAATGGGCGATGTGGACATATTGTGCTGGGTGGCGCTTTTTGTTAAATATTTATTAATTAACTAATGATAATAGTAACTGTTATTGTAGCCATCCTTGCGATGGCAATTGGCTGTGCAGCAGCGCTGTATTTCTCGCGAAAGAACGCCAAGTCGCATGCCAACGAAATCATTGAGAAGGCCCGTCTTGAGGCCGAAGTTCTCAAGAATAATGAGGTGATGAAGGGCAAAGAGGCCGGCATGACCATCAAGAGTGAGGCTGAGAAAGAGGCCAACGCGCGATTGACCAAAGTGCAGACGAGCGAGGCCAAACTCAAGCAGCGTGAGATGTCTCTCAACCAGCAGCAGGGCGAATTGCAGCGCCGCCGCAACGAAGTGGAGAACCTCAAGGTGAATGTTGATAACCAGATGGCTGTGCTGGATCAGCGCAAGGCCGAGGTTGACAAGATGGAGAAGAGTGTGCGTGACACGCTGGAGCACGTGAGCGGCCTGTCGGCCGAGGAGGCCAAGGAAAAACTCATCGAGTCGTTGAAGGATGAGGCCAAGACCAATGCCGCCAGTTATATCAACGAAATCATGGATGATGCCAAGATGACGGCCAACAAGGAGGCCAAGCGCATCATCATCGAGACCATCCAGCGCGTTGCCACCGAGACTGCCATCGAGAATGCCGTCACGGTATTCCATATTGATAATGATGAGATCAAGGGCCGCATCATCGGTCGCGAGGGCCGCAACATCCGTGCTCTTGAGTCCGCAACCGGTGTCGAGATCGTTGTTGATGATACCCCCGAGGCCATCGTGCTGTCGGGATTTGATCCTGTGCGTCGCGAGATCGCGCGCCTGGCGCTTCACCAACTGGTGAGCGACGGCCGCATCCACCCGGCTCGCATCGAGGAGGTTGTTGCCAAGGTGCGCCGCCAGGTCGAGGAAGAAGTGATCGAGACTGGCAAGCGCACGGCCATCGACATGGGTATCCATGGCTTGCATCCCGAACTCATCCGCCTGATTGGTAAGATGAAATACCGCTCGAGTTATGGCCAGAACCTGTTGCAGCACTCGCGTGAGACCGCTAACCTGTGTGCCATCATGGCCAGCGAGTTGGGCCTTAATCCCAAGAAGGCCCGCCGTGCCGGTCTGTTGCACGATATCGGCAAGGTGCCCGATGATGAGCCCGAATTGCCGCACGCTCAACTTGGCATGAAGTTGGCCGAGAAGTATAAGGAGAAAGCCGACATCTGCAACGCTATCGGCGCTCACCACGACGAGGAAGAGGCTACCAGCCTGTATGCTCCCATCGTGCAGGTGTGTGATGCCATCAGTGGTGCACGTCCTGGTGCCCGCCGCGAGATTGTCGAGGCCTACATCAAGCGCCTGAACGATCTCGAGCACCTGGCGCTGTCCTATCCTGGCGTTGTCAAGACCTATGCCATCCAGGCCGGTCGTGAGTTGCGCGTCATCGTGGGTGCCGACAAGATCAGCGATGCCGAGACCGAGAAACTGTCCAACGAGATTGCCCAGAAGATCCAGGACGAGATGACTTATCCTGGTCAAGTACGCATTACCGTAATCCGCGAGACACGCGCCGTAAGTTACGCTAAATAACGACTGCGTACCACAATGGACGAGAATAAAAACAGTCTAGTGAATTTGCCCGAGAGCAGTGATGCCTGTGTGAAATGTGGCACGGACGGCTGCGCATGCTCTTGTGGCAACGATATAGGTCGCTGCAACCTGACCAGCACCAACTGGCTCGAGGACGTTCCCGACAACGACTATGAGATTGTTGAGGTGCTGTTCAAGAACACGCGCCGCGGATTCTACCGCAACAGCGCCCACATTCCCCTCAAGCGGGGTGACTGGGTCGCTGTTGAGGCCAATCCGGGGCACGACATCGGACGTGTGGGGCTCATGGGCCGTCTGGTCAAGAACCAGATGAAGCGCGTGAACCTGCGCAAGGATGCCGAGATCCTGCGTGTGTTCCGCAAGGCCAAGCCCGCCGACATGGAACGCTATGAACAGGCCAAGGCGCGTGAGGAGGACACCATGATCCGTTCCCGCAAGATTGCCGTTGACCTGGGCTTGAAGATGAAAATCGGCGATGTGGAATATCAAGGCGACGGCAACAAGGCGATATTCTATTATATTGCCGACGAGCGTGTGGACTTCCGCCAACTCATCAAGGTGCTTGCCGATGTGTTCAAGATCCGTGTCGAGATGAAGCAGATCGGTGCACGCCAGGAGGCTGGACGCATTGGCGGAATCGGTCCTTGCGGCAGGCCCCTGTGCTGTGCCACGTGGATGTCGAGTTTTGTGTCGGTTGCCACGAGCGCAGCCCGATTCCAGGACATCTCCCTCAACCCCCAGAACCTCGCAGGCCAGTGCGCTAAACTCAAGTGCTGCATCAACTTTGAGGTGAACACATATGTCGAGGCCATCCGCCAGTTGCCGGCCAAGGATGTGCATCTCGAGACCAAGGACGCGACTTACTACTATTTCAAGGCCGATGCCCTCAAGCGAGAGATCATCTATTCGACCGAGCGCAATGCCCCGGTCAATACTGTGACGCTGACCGCGGCCGAGGCATTTGAGATCATCGCTCTGAACAAGAACGGCATCAAGCCCGATAGCCTCAAGCCCGAGGGTGACGGCAAGGAGAATGCGTCGCCATTTGGTGACCTGCTCACCCAGAACAGCATCAACCGCTTTGACAAGAAGAAAAAGAAAAAGAAGAAGAAAAGCGGTGGCGGCGACAAGGCATCAGCCGACAGTCCCGCCAAGCCCAAGGCCAACGGTGAGAAGGACACCAGCAACGGTGACGAGAAGCGCCCTCAAGAGAAGCGAGCCGACCGTAAGCCCCGACAGCCCAAGCCCAAACGCCAACAGCAGCAGCCCAATGCCGCCCCTGCTGGCGAGCGACAGCCCAAGGGTGAGAAGAATCCTGCAGGAGAGAAGCCCCGTCGCCCGATGAAGACGTTCAAGCCTCGCCAGCCTCGAGACGGCAATTCACAGCAAAACGCTAATGTTCAAGGCAAGCAAAATAATGCTGCTAAGGAATAATCTTCCGCTCTTGGGAAGACTACATAATATTACGGTGGCAATGACAATTCTCATTGCCGCCGTTATGTTCATCATGACATCCTGTGAGCGCAAACCCGTGATGGCCCACGCACGATTTGTGCATCTGCCCCTGGCTGGCTGGCAGCAAGGCATGCCATTGACATTCCTGCCCGAGTATGACGACTCGACGCTCACCTATGACATCACACTGGCCATCAGGCATGAGGAGAGTTACCGCTACAGCAATCTGGCGCTTGGCGTGGATGTGATATCGGCCGATTCCACTGTCAACAGCAGGCAGATAGACATGCGGCTTGCCGATGGCTATGGCAATTGGACGGGTGGGGGATTCGGCACGTTGTATCAAGATAAAATACTGATAGCCGGTGATGTCAAGCCCAGCGAGGCTCGGTCGGTTGTCGTTTGGCAATCGATGCAGGGGTGTGACACGCTGCGGGGATTGGTGAATCTGGGGATCATTGTGACTCCCAGGTGATAAGTGTCACGGAATTCCGTAGAACTCCACAACAAAAAATTTTGTCAATTCGTTAATAATTTATAATTTTGCCGCATCAATAAACCGTTATCATGAAGATAGATAAAGCCCAAGCCAAGCAAACAGGCATCCAACTGCTCAAGTATGGAGTGATAGGCGCGTTGAACACGCTCATCACCCTCGTGGCTTTCTATCTGTTAAACACCGTGTTGGGGCTGTCTTACGGTATCTCAAACGTGACGGGTTATGTCCTGGGCGTGATCAACAGTTTTGTATGGAACCGCAATTGGGTCTTCAAGACCAAGAATGATGTCAAGCGCGAGTTGCTGCTGTTCGTTTGCGGTTTCCTGATCTGCCTGGCATTGCAGTTGTGCGTAAGTTGGATCCTGCTCGAGGGTCTTGACTGGAAGCATCTGCCCGATGACATCATCCCGTTCTTCCCGATGAAGAAGGCCGGCCAGAACATCGTCATGATTGTCGCCATGGTGGCCTACACTCTGGCCAACTACATCTACAACCGCTTTGTCACCTTCCGTGTCGATCCTAGTGGCACCCCGGGCAAGAAGTGATCAGATTGTTTTATCTATCCCCCCATAACATTCCTATTACTCACCATTGGGCAAGTAACGTGCAGGTTCTACCTTGTCGTGATGCTGCTTACTCCTTGACGTGGGATTCCAGGTCGATGAGGAATTGTTTCTTGTCGGGGCCGGAGGCGTAGCCGCCTAGGGAGCCGTCGGCGGCGATGACGCGGTGGCAGGGGATGACAATGGCAACGGGGTTGTTGTGGTTGGCCTGTGCGACCGCGCGGGACCCCTTGGGGTTGCCCATGCGTGTGGCCTGCTGGCCATAGGAGATGGTCTCGCCATAGGGGATTTTCTGCAATTCGGCCCATGCACTCATCTGGAACTCGGTGCCCTCAACATGGAGTGGCAGCGAGAACTCGCGACGTTTGCCGTCGAAATACTCGCCAAGTTGAAGGATGCACTGCGAGAGTAGGGGAGTGACGGCCTCTACAGGCTGCAATTTCAGTTTCATGGCGATTTTCTCGACTTCGGCTTCATTCCAGCCAATCAGGGCGATGCCGTGAGGGCTCGCGCCGATGTGGAGGGTGCCCACAGGAGTCTCCATCGCAGTGTGGCACAGGTGGCCGGCGTGGACATGGGTAATGCCCAGTTCGGTTGCCTTGTCAAGCATGAGACGGTAGGCCGACGCATAGTCATTGCTGATTACACCGTCGAGAATGGCGTCCTTGATGGCATCCTTGATGTAACCGACCGGTCTTGACGGTGCGAGACCGAATGTCGTCATGATTTCCTCTCCATCGACGGGTGGCTGGAAGTTGCGCACACGGTCTTTCTCCTCGATGTCCACCAGTTTGCGCTTCACCAGGTCAAAGTTCTCGCGGAACCGTTGCACCTTGTTCTGGTTCTTGCTGGTGATATCGGCCTTGCACAGGGTCATCAAGTCGTCGATGTCGTCGCCCGCGTCAAACAGCAGCCGCCGCACGGCACTGTCGGTCACCTCGTCCTCGACCAGGGCGATGGGGCGCATGTGCAGCCCCACGAGTTTCTTGACATACTTCATGTGGTCGTTGAGCGGCAGGCGCATCTTGGCAAAGATCTTGGGCACCATCTTCTCGCCGATGAAGTTGTGGTTGTGGAATGTCCAGCCCTGCTGGGGATCCCAGCGCTTGGTGCGTGCCTTGCCCACATCATGGAGCAGAGCGGCCCATCGCAGCCACACGTCACTGCTGGCCTGCGCCACGTTGTCGAGCACTTGAAGGGTGTGCATGAAGTTATCCTTGTGCCCTCGGCCATTGACCGTCTCGACGCCCTTGAGCGCGGCAAGTTCTGGAAAAATCAGTGGCAACAGTCCGCACTGGTCGAGCAGCAGCCAGCCTCGTGAAGGCTGGTCGCTGCGCATGATCTTCATCAGTTCCTCGGCGATGCGCTCGCGGGTGATGATGCGGATGCGCTCAGCATTGCGCTTGATGGCCTCAAAGGTATCAGGATAGATATCGAAGTCCAGTTGAGTGGCAAACCTCACGGCGCGCATCATCCTCAGCGGATCGTCACTGAAGGTGATGTCCGGGTCAAGAGGGGTGCGGATGATGCGGCGCTCCAGGTCACCGATGCCGTCAAAGGGATCCAGCAACTCGCCATACCGCTCCCTGTTCAGGCAGATGGCCATGGCGTTGATGGTAAAGTCGCGGCGCTTCTGGTCATCATCGAGGGTGCCGTCCTCCACGATGGGGTTGCGGCTCTCACGGTGGTAGGACTCGCGGCGTGCGCCGACGAATTCCAGTTCCCACTGGCGGGTCTTGACTTGGGCCGTGCCATAGGTGCGGAAAACGGCAAGGTGCGAGCGCCGTCCCAGGCGGCTTGCCACACCACGTGCGACCTCGATACCGCTCCCGACGGTGACAAAGTCCATGTCGTTGCTAGGGCGCTCCAGGAAGATGTCTCTCACGTACCCCCCGACGACGTAGCACTCGCGATGCAGTTCGTCGGCGACACTTCCTACCAGTTTCATGACAGGCAGATTGACATGTTGCTCAATTTTCAGACGGTCAATTTCCATTTTTTGATTATTTAGGCTGCAAAATTAGTGCTTTTTTTGTGCTTTTTTTGCGTGAGTGCCCAAAAATCATTACTTTTGCAACGCAAAACCCGCCTAGTGGCGGCCCTTTGCACTAAAGAAATCTATTACACCCATATCTTCTGAAATCTCCCGAATTCAATCATCAAGAAATGTTGGCACGCTATCCAGTATGAGCCAATCATTGTGTAAAAGATTTGAGGTGTTGAAGATTTTGCTTGCTTTAATTTTTGACAATCAATAACAACAAGAATGCGTGCGCGAGAGTGCACACTGATTGGACCACAAGGTGAATCCCGTCCGGTTATTCTTGTATTTTACAATTTTATATATGTACAATATTAATCAATTAAATGAGATGAGCGATGAGCAACTTCGTGATCTCGCCAAATCGATGGAAATCAAGCATGTTGATTCTACCGATCATGATGCTCTTGTGTTTCAGGTTTTAGATAAGCAAGCCGAGACAGAAGCCGCCAACGCCACAGAACCGACTAAACGCCGTCGTGAACGCATCCGTCAACCGGCTGCCAAAGCCAATGGAAATGAGGTGACAAAGGATGACGCTGTCGTCGCCAAGAATAAGAACCAAGATAAAAAGAACGATAAGACCAAGGCTGAAATCAAGTCCCAACCCAAGGAACAACCCGCTGAACCCGCCGTTCAAGAAGAGGCAGCGGCAGTTGAGCCTCCTAAACGCAAGCGTGGCCGCCCCTCGGCAGCCGAAAAGGCCGCTCGCGAGGCTGCCCTGAAGGCTCAAGCCGAGCAGGCCGAACAGGTGGAGCAAGAGCCTCAGGCCGAAACGGTTGCCGCCGACGCAAATGTAGCCGAAACGCCCGCTGTGGAGCCGGCAACGCGCCGCCGCGGTCGCAAATCAAAGCAGGCTAACGAGGCCGTGCCCGAACTGCCCTTTGCCGAGGATGCCACCCAAGTGAAAGTGGAAGAACAACCCGCCTCTGGTGAGGAAAATCAGCCTGCCGAGGCCACCGATATGGAACCTGCCGACCAGCAGGAGGCTACCCAAGAACCGTCGGCTGACGAACCGCGTGAGCGCGAGGGCATGTCACTGAATTCCTTCTTCAATACAAGTAGCGGATTCACTTTCAAACCCCGCACCCAGCAGGAGAAGGAAGAGGCTATGCGCCGTGCCGAGGAGGAGCGCCGCCGCCAGGCCGAGGAGGCCGCTGTGGCACCCATCGTCATCCAGGAACCCAAGGTGGTCAAGGAAAGCAAGAAGAGCAAGCGCAAGAACAAACAGCAGCAACAGCAGCAGATCGCCGAGGTGAATCCCTATCTGGACCAGCCTTACAACTTTGATGGCATTCTGGAGGCACAAGGCGTGCTGGATATTGCCCCCGAGGGCTATGGATTCCTGCGCTCGAGTGATTATAATTACCTCACTTCGCCCGATGACATTTATGTCCAGCAATCACAGATCAAGGCCTACGGTCTGAAGACCGGAGACGTCATCGAGGGAACTATCCGTCCGCCCATGGAGGGTGAGAAGTATTTCCCGATGAGCGAGATACGCTTGATCAATGGACGCACACCCGCCTATGTGCGCGACCGCGTCCCCTTTGAGCATCTGGTGCCCCTGTTCCCCGACGAGAAGTTCGACCTGGTGAGCAAGACCCATCCCACCGTATCACAGCGCGTGGTTGACATGTTCTCGCCCATCGGCAAGGGCCAGCGTGGCCTGATCGTGGCTCAGCCCAAGACCGGTAAGACCATGCTCTTGAAGGAAATCGCCAATGCCATCTCGGAGAATCACCCTGAGACTTACATGATTATCCTGCTCATCGACGAGCGCCCTGAGGAGGTGACCGACATGGCCCGCAGCGTGAATGCCGAGGTCATCGCATCCACCTTTGACGAGCCGGCCGACCGCCACGTCAAGATTGCCGACCTGGTGTTGAGCAAGGCCAAGAGGCTTGTCGAGTGCGGTCATGACGTGGTCATCCTGCTTGACTCCATCACGCGACTGGCGCGCGCCTACAACACGATTGCTCCGGCATCGGGCAAGATCCTTACCGGCGGTGTGGATGCCAACGCCCTGCAGCGTCCCAAGCGCTTCTTCGGTGCTGCCCGCAACATCGAGGGTGGCGGTAGCCTCACAATCATTGCCACCGCATTGACCGAGACCGGTTCCAAGATGGATGAGGTCATCTTTGAGGAATTCAAGGGCACCGGTAACATGGAGTTGCAGTTGGACCGCAAACTGTCGAACAAGCGCATCTTCCCCGCTGTCGATGTGATGGCTTCAAGCACTCGCCGTGATGACCTGCTCTTGCCGCAGGACACCCTGAACAAGATGTGGATCATTCGCCGCTTCTTGAGCGACCGCACCTCGGTCGAGGCCATGGAATTTGTCAAGGAGCGCATGGACCGCACCCGCGACAACGAGGAGTTCCTGCTCACCATGCAGCAAGGTTAACATTATCATATCAGATTTATTGAGGACGATGGGACGCATCATGGGC
>Ga0310695_10008583_pt1 | contig 15715 bp, 10 predicted proteins | sample RumenRJG_04DNA_FD_203882 | JGI IMG/M metagenome (GOLD analysis project Ga0310695, IMG submission 203882) | Bovine rumen microbial communities from Lethbridge, Alberta, Canada - RJG_04 (v2) (version 2) | ecosystem: Host-associated > Mammals > Digestive system > Stomach > Rumen | place: Canada...
TTTGTGGCGGTATTGTCTTCAAGCGTTACGCTTTGAGCCTGTCCGTCGATGGTGATGTACATTTTATCCATAGTTGTTTGTTCTGTTGCGAAGTCTAGTGTCCCCTGCCAGTTCTCGATGAGCGAAGCACGCCTGGAGTGGTTGCTTGCGTTTATCCATAAGGCTTCACCCATCCAAGTGACGTCGGGCAACAGCCGTTTGGCATCTGCCACTACACCGCTAATGCCGCTCGAGTGGCTCGAGACAATCAGTCCGACGTGCTTTCCTGCCATTTGCGAAGCGCTTTGGAACAGGTAGGCCTGCATGATGGCAGCCATTTGGCTCCACCAGAGTGGCGTGACGATAATGATGTTCTGGTATTGGCCGAGCGAGGTTGTCACGGGGTCGATGGCTGGATAGCTGTTGGCATCATCGGGATTGTCGTTGATAGCGTTCAGCAGCTCAGTGCCAAGCGCATAGCCGTTAGCCTCGTACCGCAGTCCCTTCTGGGCAGGCTGAATCTCCAGCACGTCAGCCTCAATCCTGCTGGTCAGCGTGTTTACAATCTCGCGGCAGTTGCCCGTATAACTGTAATAAACGACAAGCGTCTTACCAATATTGGCAGCTGCCTCAGCTTTCATATCAGTTTTCACTTCGGCTTTCAGTTCGCTTTCATCAGAACAACAGCAGAACAACATTGCTGCCAAAAATAATAGCATCTGTTTCATTTGTCTAATTTGAAATCTCGCTGCAAAATTACACAAATTATCTAATATAAGCATTACACATATTGGCTGAATGTTTACCAATTTCGCAGAAAGTAAATAAAAATGATAAAATTCATACCATTATTAGACTTTTTTATGTATCTTTGCCCTTGCTATGAAAAGAATTCTTAGAGTTGACAGTCCAAACGACTATGCCCGATTCGTCGAAGCACCAGAACTGCATCCGCTCGTGAGCATCATCCACTACGACGAGTTGCAGCCCTTCCGTCACAGCCTGAACAACTATGGCGTCTATGGGCTGTTCATCCAGCGGCAGTTTCCCTTCAATCTCTCATACGGCATGAGGAAATTGCAGGTCAGTGATGCCTCGATTATTGCCGTCGGACCAGGACAGATAGGCGGCTTGGAAGACAACGGCGAGCGCATCTCCTTGTGCGGTTGGGTGCTGCTATGGTCGCCCGAACTGATGCACGGCACCGAACTGGAACGTCAGATAGACCGCTACCAGTTCTTCTCGTATTTCTTCACCGAATCGCTTCGGATGGAACCCAACGAATGGCTCAGCATCACGCAATTGGTTTCTCAGATGCGGGAGGAATTGGTTCATAAAGAGGATTCTCCTTCCTTGAGAAGCATCCTGTTGGCGTATTTGCGTCTGATACTTGAATACTGCAACCGAATCTACCAGCGACAACTCTCCGAAGAGGATAGGGGAGAGGCCGACCTGTTGAAGCGCTTCCACAACTTGCTGCAAACCTATTTCCGCGAGAACCGTCAACTCTCGAACGGCCTGCCAACCGTCGCCTATTGTGCTTCGGAACTGGCCTATTCCCCTCGCTATTTTGGCGACCTCGTCCACAAAGCCACCGGCGGAACAGCCATTGGCTACATCCACAATTATGTCATCAATCAGGCCAAAAGTCTGCTCATGCAGGGCCATAACATCAGCGAGACCTCCCGTCTGCTCGGCTTCGACTTCCCACATCATTTCACACGCCTTTTCAAGCGCATTACGGGCCTCACGCCTAGTGAGTTTATTGGGAAATAATCAAATTTAGTGCTCGGTTACTCTGCACATTTCTCCACCAGTCGTTTGCCCAGTTCGTAGGCTTTTTCGAGGTCTATGGGGAACTGCGTGTCGCGCACCTCTGCCTTGTGCGGCTCGCTGAATGTGGCGGCATCATAGCGGTCGTAGTTCGAGAACTGATAGGTGTCGTATGAACACAGTATCTCTGTAGGACCGAACACACCAAGTTGCTGGGCGGAAGTGTCCATGAGAATAGGGTAGTTCATCTGGCGATAGATCTCTTCGTTAGGGTAGTTCATCGTATAGATGGTAGCCGAACAGAGGCGCTTCAGCACGACAGGCTTGGAGTAGTCGGAGTAGTTGACTGCGGGAAATTCCAAACGCTCCATAAAGGCACGAAGGGCTGCCGAGGGGTAGCCGCAATAGTTGGGCGAGCCGCACACCAGCACGTCAGCCTCCACGGCCTTCTGGAGTATGGGCTGCAGGTCGTCCTTGAAAGAGCAGACACCCTTCTTGCCACCTTTAACCTTACAGGCGAAACACGACATGCAGCCCTTGTAGTTCAAGCTCCGCTCGTAGAGGTTCACCAGTTCCACCTCGGCACCAGTCTCTCTGGCACCGTCCATAGCCCGCTTCAGCAGCTGTGCCGTATTGCCGTTCTTGCGTGGACTTCCGTTGATAAATAGTGCTTTCGTCATAGTTTTAGTTTTAACTAATTTCAGATTCATCTTGCTGCAAAGATACGAAAAAAATATGAAACCGCAAAGCCGAGCACAAGAAAACACAGGCGAGCAATTACGCCAAGATGAGCTTCTTCATGGTCCGAGCGATGTTCCTTTTTGCTGTTTCAGGCTTCAGGGCTTCCTCGAGGGGCAAGTCCGGCGGATTGATGCACATAACCTGCGAAAAGCCCGCTTCGAGCAATCGTTCATAGTCTTTGATGCGACCGGCAATAAGGACAACCGGAACGTCATTTGCCCGCTGAAGAATGCCTTGGGGCAACTTGCCCATTAGCGTCTGACGGTCGGCAGAACCTTCACCTGTGATGACAAGAGAAGCCCCAGTAAGTCGCTCTTCAAAACGGACGGCATCTAGCAGGAGGTCAATCCCGGAACGGCAATCGGCATTCAGATATTGCAGGAAAGCGTAGCCCAATCCACCTGCAGCCCCAGCACCAGGTACCATCTGACGGTCGTAGCCAAAGCGCAGAGCAGACTCCTCGGCAAATCGTTTGGCCCGCTCGTCCAGTTCAATAACCATCTCGGGTGTAGCCCCTTTCTGTGGAGCAAACACATGAGCTGCTCCATTCTCGCCACAAAGCGGATTCCTAACATCTGTAGCAATAGTGAAACGGACTTCCCTCAAAGCCCGAATATCTCCCCACGAGCCATGAGGAGCAAGGCTGTCGGTAATGGCTTGAAGCATTCCCATGCCGCAGTCGCTTGTGGCGCTTCCGCCCAGCCCCACGATGATGTGTCGGCATCCCTTGCTCACAGCATCTGCCACGAGCCTGCCTGTCCCGTAGCTTGTTGCCACCATCGGGTTGCGTTCCTCTGGGCAGAGCAAAGTCAGTCCGCTGGCTTTTGCCATCTCAATAACAGCCGTATCTCCATTTATAAGATACTGTGCCACAATAGGCCGCATCAACGGATCCCTCACGCTGACGTCCACCAACTTGCCGCCCATAGCCGGACAAACAGCCTCCAGCCATCCCTCGCCGCCATCGCTCACAGGAATCTGTATCACCTCAGCCTCGGGCACCTGGGAAAGGATGCCTTCTGTGGCAGCCTGATTCGCTTCAGCCGAAGTCAGACATCCCTTGAACGAGTCGATAATGACGAGGAACTTACTCATAACAGCATAGGACTATTCGTAATACTCAATCTGCAACTCATCACTCACGTTGAAGTCCTCGAAAGAGATTTCTATATTTTTTAAATAAAAATGTTTTTTTACCTGAAGTTGTTAGTCTTGCCTCCACGCAGCCATGAAACATGGAAGCAAAAGCGTTTGCAAAATTACTACGACTTTCGAAATTTTGCAAGCATTCCCGCAGAAAGTTATCAACACCTCCAAAGATTTTTCTCGCAAAACTTTTGCAGTTTCAATAAAAACACTACCGAATACACAGGCGTCGTGGTTATTCCAGAATCAGTCACATACCATAACAAGACCTACAGCGTGACAAGCATTGGCACTTCTGCTTTTGCAAGAAGCAGTAATTTGATTTCCGTCACTATACCTGAGAGTGTGACCGGAATAGGCGGTTCTGCGTTCTTGGGCTGCCGTAGTTTGACAGTCGTATATTGTTATGCACCAGAGCCTCCCAGCGTGTCTACAACGGAATACGATGGCTCTTGGGACGGTTATCCGTTTGACCAAAACTATATAAAGGAACACACGACTCTTCATGTGCCGGCAAGTTCTTTGGAGAAGTACAAAACCGCTTTGCGCTGGAGCGATTTCTGCAAAACGTTCCAATAACAGGAACATCTGTTAATACCATCCCGTTTAACGGCAAATCAAATTACTTCGACCTCCAAGGCAGACGACTTCCCCAAAGCCAACGCACGGCCTCAACATCATTCGCTACTCGGATGGAATGAGCAAGAAGTTCATGGTTAAGTGAGAGAAGAATTAGGTTACTTAAATTCTTCCGAGCGTGAATGAGCTGACGAAGTCAAGTTCATGGCTAAGTGAGAGCAGAGCCAATCAAACTCAACAAACAAGTGATTGCCCTCGTTCCTTCATGGATTGGGGGCTCTCTTTCTTTTTTCTTTTCTTTGCAGTTAAGTTTGCGATTTACTCGCGAGTGGTTTTGCAGATGTCCTGCACGACGAGCCCGGCGAGGGTCATGCCGAAGATGGCTGTGATGTGGGCAAGGGAACCGTTTGTCTGCACCTTGCGGAAGGTCTGGCTGCCGTCCTGAAGGGCTTCGCCGAGGTTGGGCAGGGGTTGTTCTTCGCTATGAACACAGAGGAACTTGCGGGCAGGGAACGTCTTGTTCCTACGCATAGCCGACCGCATCCGCGCTGCCAAAGGGTCGCCCTGTATCTTCCAGAACTCCGAGACACGCACCTTCGTGGGGTCTATGCGCAGAGCGGCTCCCATGGAGGAATATAACTTTGGAGTTGTTTGGGGGCAACCGCCATCATTTTGAATTTTGATTTTTGAATTTTGAATTGGTCTTGTTGCCTTTATGATGAGACTTATCTTGTCTTTCAGCGAGTCGATGGCGTCGATGACGTAGTCGTAGGTTTCTAAGCAGAAGTCGTTTGCCGTCTCTTCGCTGTAGCTTTTCTGCAAGGCAATGATGTCGGCCTCGGGGTTTATCTCGAGCAACCGCTTTCGCAGCGCTTCGACCTTCGGCTGGCCTATGGTTTTGGTGGTGGCCATGAGTTGGCGGTTGCAGTTCGTGATGCAAACCACATCGCTATCGACAAGCGTCAAGTGCTCGATGCCTTCGCGCACCAGGCATTCGGCGCACCAGCTGCCCACGCCTCCAACGCCAAAGATGATGACCCGCTTGCTGCGAATCCGCTCCATCGTCTCGCTGCCAAGCAAAAGCTCGGTGCGGTTGAATAAATTATCCTTCATTTTACAATATTATATGTAAGGGGTTGGCGTTGGTTGGCCAGAAACTCGTCTATTACATTCTGCCACTGCGCCTCGGAGCCAACGTCGTAAAGACTCCATGCTGAGCCGAAGAAGTATGTATAAGGTGCTCCCATGTAGTTCTTCACGATGCCAATCGCGTGGTTCAGTTCGCCCTTCAGCACTTTTGTCTTGCTGACGCCATTGGGGAACAATGTCGCCACATAGATTTGCGACTGATGCAGGTCCGGTCGGTCGGTCGGGTCGGCATAGCGGACGTAGTTCTTACCCAAGGCAAGACCATCGTTGCCATGCAGGACGATTCCTGCGGCTAAAGCTGTTGGCTTCTCGATGCCGTCGTACCAAACCGTCATGCGGTTGAAGTGCGAGCCTCGGTCCAGACTGATGAGCCGGTGCTCGGTGATGCCATCGGCAGTGGTGCCGTATGTCAGCTCTGCCGTGAATCTCAGCGGACCGTTGTCGAGTATCTGGCATGTCTTGTAGCAATAGGGAAACACGAGCTGTCCGTCGCTCATCAGTGCAGGTGCCCCACAGCCTAAAGAGGCTCCCACGCCATAGGCATCCATGCCGTTGCCGTGATCCAAATGGAACGAGGTGCTTCTGTCTATATCGGCAAAAGCGACCTTTTGCCCTGCTTTCCGCAGAGAGTCTTCCATCAAGTTCCCTTCGCGGTCTTTCATGTATCGCTCCTCCACGACCAGTTCCGGGGTGTTCTTGACCCACACATCAATACCAAACGAACGTTCGCCCGTCTTCTGTAGTGCAGGGCCATAGAGGCGATAGGCCGAACGGTCGTTCTCCCATGCAAGGTCATCTTTGCGGATAGGGTAGACCTTGCCTCCGACGTATGCCTTGGGGGCTGAAGGCTTGCCTTTGCTGATGGTAAATGAGGCTTTTCCGTGAGGTTGTACCGACACAAAGAGCAACAGTTTCCCGTCATGAGTCTTCTGGCAGTCAACCTCCTGCCCGGCCATGTTCTCTATCACGATTGGTTCGTCGGGACTGATGCCCAACTGCCCGCAAACGGCCTGCATGTCCACTTCTGCCACCTCTTGTCGCTGCCGGTCGCTCGCGTTTTGAAAGGTGAGGGTGAGTTTCTCTGTCTGCAAGTATCTGCTGTATTCGCAAGCTGCCAACAGAAAGGCACCTACACCAAAGTTCGCCTGGCTATTCGCATCGACAGTCTGCCCAGGTATGGCCCGTTCGCCGATGGGTTGTACGTAGCCCACCTTTCCGTCCGTTTGCAGAGCGACTTCAGAGAGATAGTGCCATGCTTTCTCTATAGTTGGAACAAACTTCTTTTTCGACAGATAGCCGTTGTTGACGCCCCAAAGCAGGCCGTAGCAGAAGAATGCCGTGCCGGAGGTCTCGTAGCCAGGAGCTTGTTCTGGGTCCATCATCGACCTTGTCCAGTGCCCTTGGGGTTGCTGCAGCTCTTTGACTGCTTGAGCCAGATTAACGAATTTCTCTGCAAAGAATGGTTGGTGGCGATAGTCCTTAGGCATGTCCTGCAACACTTTGGCAAGGCCTGCAAGCACCCATCCGTCGCCACGCGCCCAGAAATCCTTCTTGCCGCTGGCGGTGGTGTGCTTGGGATAGACATACTTCCCGTCGCGGAAATAAAGACCGGTCGAGCTGTCGAGCATGATGCTGTCGCTATAGCACAGGTTCTCGTAGAGCTTGTCCAGATACTTTGTGTCGCCCGTGAGCAAGTACATTTTCGTCATAACAGGCATTACCATATATAGCGCGTCGGCCCACCACCAGTAGTCGTTGGCTTTTGAGTCAGCCTCGTAGCCCATCACTTCTTTGGCACGTGCCACTTTCTGCTCGGACTTTTTGTCTGCGGCGTCGATATTGTAAAGGTCAATGTAAGTTTGGAAACAGATTTGCCAATCGCCAAAGAGCACATAATCCTGTCCTTCGCCGTACTGCCGGTATTTCCATTTCTTCGAGTCCGGCTCCGTGGCACCTTTCCAATGATTATGTTCAGCCCAACGGACGCTATAGTCCAACATCTTATTGTCCTTCAGCAACTTATACGCTTCGATATTGCCCGTATGGTAGGCCGCTTCGTCCCAAAAGGCACGCACTTCTGCAGGATTGTTGGTTTGCCAGTAGGTGTTTACCTTCCGGATGAGGTCCTTTACCTCGTCAGTAGTCCATTGTCTTGCCTGAGCGCTTAAGGCTGACAGGATAGCCAATAAAAATAAAAATTGTTTCATGGTATGTAAGTAATATGTTTCTATTTGAGTTCCACAACCGTAATGCCTGTGCCGCCGAACTGGACGTGCTCGTCGTGGTAAGAGACAATTCCGGGGATGGTGTGCAGGTATTGGCGAATGGCTTGCCGAAGCGCTCCTGTACCTGTGCCGTGCAGGATACGGACGCGCGATGCGTTGACCAGCAAAGCGTCGTCGATGAAGTAGGTGACAGCCTGCAAGGCTTCGTCGGCTCGCATGCCCCGAACGTCAATCTCCTGCTTGAAGTCGAGGTGTTTCTGCCGGATATTGTCCTGAGTTTGGCGGCTTAAAAACGAAGTCCCTTCTCTGTTCCCCGCTTGGGGGAGTGCTTCTGTCCTTTCTAATCGTTTGAGGTCAACAAGGGTTCGCATTACGCCAAAGGTAACTGTTGCCTGCTTGCCTTCTATGGCCGTTATTGTGCCAACAGAGGTCTGCCCTTTGATGCGAACGTAATCGCCGACGGCAAGAGGATTAGGGATTTGAGGATTAGTGGTCAGCGATTGTTTGTTTTCTGATTCGCTTATTTTCTTGTTTTCTTCTTTTTTCTTAGCCTGCCTTTCCGCATGTCTCTGCCTTCGAGCTTCTATTTGTTGGCGCTTCTTCTCGACGTAGGCGTCAAGCTCTTCCTGACTCATTTGCCCAACCTCTTCGCGGAAAGTCTGGAGTTGCTGACGGGCAGAACGCGTCCGTTCCTTGTCCGCCTGCGCTTCTTTAATCTCGCGGATAGTGTTCTCAATCTGAGCGTTTGCCGCGGCGATTATCTTATCCGCCTCAGCTTTTGCCTCACGGATAATCTCCTTTCGCTTTCCTCGCAGTTCTTCAATCTCCTTTTCATAGTGCTCGATTGTCTGCACCATTTGTTTCTCCTGCGAATGAATCGTCTGGCGCTTGCCTTCCCAATAGCGTTTGTCGCGCGTAATGTCGAGCAGGTACTTGTCGGCATTCACGTACTCGCGCCCAACGAGTTCCGTGGCATCGGCAATGACGTCTTCTGGAATGCCAATCTTTCTGGCAATCTCTACGGCAAAACTACTGCCCGGGTTGCCTATCTGCAACTGGAAGAGCGCTGCCATCTTCTGCCTGTCATAAAGCATTGCACCGTTCACGACGCCCGGCGTGTCCTCTGCAAAGTGCTTGAGGTTCTGGTAGTGTGTCGTGATGACACCAAAGGTGCCTTTCTCGACGAAACGTTTCAGGACAGCTTCCGCAATGGCACCACCAATCGTGGGTTCCGTTCCGCCACCAAACTCATCTATTAATAATAAGGAGGAAGGTGTGCAACCTGCCATCATGCGTTTCATGTTGAGGAGGTGACTGCTGTATGTACTCAGGTCGTCCTCGATGCTTTGTTCGTCGCCAATATCGATGAAGATTTGGCTGAAGATGCCAGCCCTCGATCCGTCTGCCATCGGGACGGGCAAACCACATTGCAACATGTATTGCAGCAAGCCAACAGTCTTCAGGCAAACACTCTTGCCACCAGCATTCGGTCCGCTGATGATGAGGATGCGTTGCCGCTTTGTCAAAGCGATGGTAAGTGGCACAATCTTCGAGCCTTGTTTTTTTAACTTGGCTTCTAGAAGCGGATGTCGTGCCTCGAACCAATCGACAAGTGGGGTGGAATATATCTCCGGCGAGCGTGCATTGATTCCTTTCGTCAGCTGATGTTTGGCGATGAGGAATTCGATGTCTGCAAGGAATTCGAAGCCTCGCAACAACTCCTTCAGGTTCGGACGAAGTTGCTCTGTGAACTCCCTCAAAATACGAATGATTTCTCTCTTCTCGTCGGCCTCCAACTCACGAATGCGGTTGTTGGCCTCCACCACCTCAGCAGGCTCTATGAAGACCGTTTTACCCGTAGCACTTTCGTCGTGAATGATACCCTTAATTCTCCTTTTTAGTGCTGGAGCAACAGGAATGACGAGACGTCCGTCGCGCATTGCTGGCGCGACATCTTTCTCCACAAGTCCCTCAGCCTGAGCCGATTTGAGTATGTTTGTCAAAGTTCTACTGACACTTCCTTCCGCCTTCTTCAACTCGTGACGAATGGACAAAAGCTCACGGCTCGCTTCATCTTTGATGCGACCGAACTTGTCGAGAATCTGCTCAAGACGCTTCGTGACGGTATGGAACGTGAAAACACCTTCGGCAAGCTTCTCGAGTGCAGGGTATAGGACAACGGGATGGTCTTCGTCCTGCTGCCTAACAATCGCCACCCACGCATGGAGGGTTCGTAGCGTTCGAAGCAACTCCCAAAGCGTCTGCTCCTCAAGGTAAGCCCCTTCGATGCGGATGCGATGTATCTCTTCTCGCAAGTCGAAGAAATCCTGCTCGGGTTGCTCTGTGGAGGTCTGCTGGATGTGGCTCAGCTCGGCAAGTTGCTGATGCAAAGTCGTGACAGCTTCGTGGTCGGCAAGGAACTGCATAGCATCCACACGCTCATGTCCCAAAGGACTGATGCAGTAGCCGTGCAACATGGCCCGAACCTCGTTGAATCCTATCTTTTCTTCTAAACTCATAATCAATCTGTTATGATGCTCCGCAAAAGTACTCCAGAGAAGTTGCCGAACTTAACGTGTTAACTTTACAAACTTAACGTGTTAACTTCGCAAACTTAACGTGTTAACTTTACAAACTTAACGTGTTAACTTTACATACTTAACGTGTGAAGTTTTCAAAATCCTCGTGAGGAGTAAATATCTCCGTGCAGGAGTTGTGGCAGAAACGTGCATAGTCGGCTACTTCAGGTTCTTTTCGGGATACATTGTGTTCCACCAGGTCGGGTCGTCCTGCAGCCAACGTGCGAACCAAGCCATAATGCTGTCGTGCCAACGGATGCGCTTGTTGTAGTTCAGTATGTGGTGGTTCTCGCCTTCGACTGTAATGAATGCGCACTCCCTGCCTAGCAGCTTGAGGGCGGTAAACATCTGTATGCTCTCGTTGATAGGCACGTTGGTGTCTGCGCCGCCATGCATGAAGAGGATGGGCGTGTGCACTTTGTCGGCATTGAAGAGCGGGGCGTGTCCGCTGTATAGTTCCATGTTGTTCCAAGGGTAGGAGTGTGCCGCAGACGTTGTGCTGTAGGAATACCCCCAATATCCATAGCCCCAGTAGCTTGCAGGGTTGCTTATGCCGGCATGACTCATAGCGGCAGCAAAGATGTCGGTTACGGTTTGCAGGTACATTGTCATGAAACCTCCGTAGCTTGCTCCCATGCAACCTATCTTGTCGGCTTTCACGAACGGATGTTCCTTGCAGAATTGCTTGGTGCCCTGAATGATATCGTCGGCAGTGTAGTCGCCGTAAGCATTAACGTGACGCGAAGCAAACTCCTGACCGAAACCACTGCAACCTGATGGCTGAATGAGGTAAACCACATAGCCCATCGCTGCCCATTCCTGGAAATTGTAATAGCTGTCGAGCAAACGCCCAACAGGAGAGCAGCCGCCGTAGTAATAGACGAGCATGGGATATTGCTTTGTCTCGTCGAAGAAAGGCGGCAGGAAGTAGCAGCCGTAGATGGTGTCGCCGCGCTCTGCCTTGAAGTTCCAGTCCTCACATTTGCCAAGTTGGATGTCCTTGAGTCTCGTCGGATTGAGGTCGCAGAGAAGCTTCTCCTTGCCCGTCTTCATGTCGCGCAACCAGCAACGGTCTGTGCTCATGCTGCTCTCGCCGATGTAAGCGAGGAAAGGTTTCTCTTCGGAAAGACTGAAACTACTATATATATAAGGTTCGGAGAGCTGAAGCATTTCGGCCTTTCCGTCCTTGGGATTGATGCGATAGAGGCTCTTCAGGTCGCGGTTTTCGCATAGCGCATAAATCATGCCGTCCTGTTCCGACCATTGATAGGAGGTGACGGATGGGTCGAAGTCGCGTGTCGGACAGCTTATCTCCTTTGTCTCGAGGTTAATGAGGAACAGCTCGTACTCGTAACTGCTTGGTATCTTGTCCTTTGGAAGCGTGTTGCCTATGCCGCCAAGAGCCTCGGGGCTTCCTGTCAAGGAGACGTATTTCTCGTCGGGCGAGAACTGGAACGAGCCGATAAAGCCATCGTGACGAACCAGCGTGTCGGCTGTTCCTGTCTTCATGTCGAGCAGGAGCAGGTCGGTGAACTCAAAGGGACGTTCCGTCAGTTTCTCAGAGCGGATGGAGACGAGGAAGCGGCTCGCGTCCTTATTGGGAATGACATAAACATTACGGGCACCCTTGGTGATGGGTGTCGTGATGCCTGTCTCGATGTCGTAGAGCGAGTAGTTGCGGCGGTTGCGATAGCCTGGCTGACGGTCGTCGGGCTCCAGGATTTGGTGTACGTCCTTGTTCTTCTCCTCGGGCACCTTTTCGTCGATGGTGACGATGAAATGCTTCAGGTCGTCGGTCAGGTAGGCGTATCCTTTGCCAGTATATTTGCCAATGAATGTCTTCTCGCCAGTCTTGGGGTCAACCGTTTCGTAGCAACGAGTGCCCTCTGTTTCGCGATAGCTGCGAAGATAGCGGTCTCCTTTTGGAAGCCACCTTTGGAAGCCGTCGAGACTGAACTCCTTGCCCGTCGCGAGGTCGATGAAGATGTCCTTGCCTTCCGTTTCGCCACCCTTGTAAGTGATGTTCTTGTGGATGCGGACATACTTGCCCGAGCTGGAGAGCTCCACGCCATTGATGCGCTCGCCGTGCATCATGTCGGCGTTCGTCCAGTAGCGCTTGCCTTCGGGATTGATTTCGAGAGCCTGCTCGCTCTCAACAGAGACTCGAAGCGTGTCGGGATTGTCGCCTTTGCGAAGCAGCTTGATGCAGACCTCATGCCGACCGGGAACCAGTTCGAAGTCGCCGCCCTGCTCGTTGCCATCGATGAAGAGCTTGTGCTTGCTCTCGCACTTCACATCGACCTTGCCCTTTGCAAAGCCTGTGTTTTGGATGGAAAAACCAGCGAAATAGAAACCCTCGCCATCGATAGAGAAGGGGAGACTTTTTTCCTCTCCCTTAGGGAAGCTTGGGAGAGGGCTTTCCATGAAGGCCTCATCAAGGTCTATCCGCTTGCCTTCCGAGTCAAGAGAGTCGGTCATCAAAGGTGTTGTCATAGGGTATGGACCAGCCAGACGAATCTTGTTGACGTCTATGTTTTCCGCTGCCATCAATGCCGGCAAAGCAATCAAAGATAAAAGTAAGTGTCGCATGAGCGAATGATATTTATTGGTTAAAGTTTTGTAAGGCTTCTGCTAAGGTTATGCATCTGCGAAAGCTCGTCCGTCGCTCAGGGTGACTTGAAGCTTCGTGTATTCCGAGTGGAAGTTGTTCCTGAGGCGGTCCAAGTAGCGGCGGCATTCCCAGTGACACATAGGCAGGTCGTGAAGGAGATAATTGCCGCAGGTCTCGGGTGTCGTGGCTGGAACCTCTGTTTGTGTGAGCATCCATTCCAGACACTCGATGGTGAGGCGGCGCATGTCCTCAACTGTGTAGGAACCTGTCATGATGATATACATGCCTGTGAGGCAGCCCATTGGCCCTACATAGACCACATCGTCCTTCGCCTGCGAGTTGCGGAACCACGTCGCCATCAGGTGTTCTATGCTGTGAATGGCAGCAGGAGCTACAGCGGGTTCTTTGTTGGGTTCGGTGATGCGCAGGTCGAATGTGGTAAATCCTTTATCTACTCGCGACACATAAATGCCGGGCTTGAGATGTGTGTGGTCGATTGTGAAACTTTGTATGACTTCCATGATTGATTAACTTCTTGTGACGTTCTTGACGCCTTTTACGGTTCTGAGTTTCTTGATGAGCTGTTGGAGGCGGCTTGTATCGTCGAGCATGACGGTAAGCGTGCCGTTGAAGAGTCCGTCGTGGCTGTCGATGCTGATGCTTCGCAACAGGATTTTCTCTTCCTTACTTATAACATTAGTAATGTTGTTGACGATGCCAATGTCGTCGTTGCCGATGACGCGAAGTGTGATGGGATACTGGCTGCCACGTTTGCCTGCCCATTTCGCTTTGACGATTCTGTAACCGAAACGTTGGCGAAGTTGAGGGGCATTGGGACAATCCTCACGATGAATCTTGATGCCGCCACCACTTGTGACAAAGCCAAAGACGGCGTCGCCATAAACCGGTTGACAGCATTTTGCCATCTGGAAGTCGAGACCTTTGAGGTTCTGGTCTATCACGAGGACATCGCTATGCTCTATTTGTCGCTTTGCCTTCTCGTCTTCGGGCATCACGAATTGGTCTGCACTCGTTGCTGGAGCAGTCTTTTCGGCTTCTCCATGATCGAAACGTTGTTGCTGAGCATAAGCTTCGAGCACATTATTCATGTCGAGCTTGCCGTCAGCCAAAGCCGCATAAAACTCTGTAACGATTTTGTAGCCCAGTTTCGACATCGTGTGCATCAGGACAGGCTCTTCGTAGTCGAGCTTCTTGTTCTTCATCTTGCGCTCGAGTTCCTCTTTGGCAAGCAAAGCCTGTCGGCTTTCCATTTCCTTGAGACTCTGACGCACCTTTGCTCTTGCTCGAGTGGTCGTAACGATGTTCAGCCAGTCCTGCTTTGGCGATTGGTTGCTGCTGGTCAGGATTTCGACTTGGTCGCCGCTTTGAAGCTTCTGCCTTATTGTGACGTTCTTGCCACCTATGCGGGCTCCTACGCATTGATTGCCGACCTTCGAATGGATGTGATAGGCGAAGTCGAGTACTGTAGCTCCCATCGGCAGCTTGAAGATATCGCCCTTGGGGGTGAAGACAAAGACCTCGTCCTCCTTCAGATCGAGGCGGAACTGGTCCATGAGTTGGGCGTCGTCGTTCGTTTCCAAAGCACTACGCACACCAGCCAGCCAATCCTCGATGCTGCTTTGGCCACCCTTGATACCCTTGTAGCGCCAATGTGCAGCAAGTCCGTGCTCGGCAATATCGTCCATCCTTTCGGTTCGTATCTGTACTTCAACCCATTTCTGTTCAGGACCGAGAACGGTGATGTGAAGGCTTTCGTAGCCGTTGCTCTTAGGTACAGAAAGCCAGTCGCGCATGCGTTTCGGGTTGCTCTGATACATGTCTGTGATGATGCTGAACACCTGCCAGCACTCCATCTTCTCGCGTTCTGGAGGCGAATCGAGAATGATGCGAATGGCAAAGAGGTCATAGACGCCATCCACATCGACGTGCTGCTTCTGCATCTTCTGCCAGATGGAGTGAATGCTCTTGGTGCGACCCTTCATGTGATAGTGCAGACCTGCAGCTTGGAGTTTCTCGTCGAGGGGCTTCAGGAAGCGTTCGATGTAGGCGTCTCGGCTGCGTTTCGTCTCGTTGAGTTTCTCCTTGATATGATAATAAGCATCATGCTCGAGGTATTTCAGGCTCAGGTCTTCGAGTTCGCTCTTCAGTTTGTAGAGACCGAGTTTGTGTGCAAGCGGTGCATAGAGATAAGCGGCTTCCATCGAGACCTGCTTTTGCGCCTCGATGTTCTTTGTATCCTTTATCTGGCGCATGATGCAGACGCGGTTTGCAATCATGATGAGGATGACGCGCATATCTTCTGCGAAGGTGATGAGCAAGCTGCGGAAGTTTTCGCTTCCCACCGTTGCGCTCTTGGCATAAAGTTCTCGGATGCGCATCAAGCCATGCAGGATGTGAGCCACTTCGTCGCCGAAGTCTTTCTTGATTTCGTCGATGGATGCTGCCCCACTCAGGACGGCAGAGTTCAGGAGCACGCTCAGGATGCTGCCTCTCGAGATGCCGATTTCCTGCCCTACGACGAGTGCAGTCTCCATGTCGCTCAGAATCGGGTTGATGCCGAAAGCGTCCCTTTGCAGCAAGCCCTTCTCCGCAGCCCGAACCAGGTAGGATTGAATCTTGGCTTCGTCTCCTTCCTCTATGGCTTCGGCAGCAAGCGTAAAGAGTTGCTTGTGAATGGCCTTCAAGTGTTCCCTTTCTGCATCAGTAATGAACTTTGCAATCTTCATTTCGCGCGACATTATTTTAATTATAGTGCAAAAGTACTAAATTTTTGCCAAATCACCAAATCCCATCGGAATAAAAGTTTCTCTTCTCAGGCTTCGTCTCCAAACAACCCTCAGTTAAAATCAAAACTTAACACGTTAAGTTGGCAAACATAACACGTTAAGTTGGCAAACATAGCACGTTAAGTT
>Ga0310695_10008586_pt1 | contig 15711 bp, 13 predicted proteins | sample RumenRJG_04DNA_FD_203882 | JGI IMG/M metagenome (GOLD analysis project Ga0310695, IMG submission 203882) | Bovine rumen microbial communities from Lethbridge, Alberta, Canada - RJG_04 (v2) (version 2) | ecosystem: Host-associated > Mammals > Digestive system > Stomach > Rumen | place: Canada...
GTTCCATCCGATCGTGAACTTATGATAACGCAACATATCCATCACGCCTACTTCAGGAACGCAAACGCGGAAGAGGTCGGGACGCTGCGTCATGCAGGCACCTACCAGCAAACCACCGTTGGAACCACCCACAATCGCCATCTTCTCCTTGCTGGAATACTGCTCGCTGATCAGCCATTCCGCAGCGGCAATGAAGTCATCAAAAACATGCTGCTTCTGCATCTTTGTTCCCGCCAGATGCCATGCCTCGCCATACTCGGAACCTCCGCGCAGATTCGCCTGTGCATAAATGCCGCCAGCCTCCAGGAAAGGAATGCGGCTGCTGGAGAACCCGGGAGGCAGCGAGATGTTGAAGCCACCGTAGCCATAAAGATAAACAGGATTCTTGCCGTTGCGTTTCAGGCCTTTCTTATAGGTGAGGAACATCGGAATACGGGTACCGTCCTTGCTGGGGTAGAACACCTGTTCGGTGGTGTAGCCGTTCAGGTTGAAATTCACCTTCGGAGCTGCGAAAAGCGTGCTCTTGTCTTGTTGAAGATCATACTGATAGATGGTTCCGGGAACGGTAAAGGAAGTAAAGGCGTAGAAGCACTCAGGCTCTCCCCGCTCACCACTGAAGCCGACACTTCCCACAGAAGGCAGTTTCACCTCACGGATCCGCTTACCGTCGAGACTGTAGACAAACGGATGATCTGAAGCGTCTTTACTATACGTCAGCACCATCTTATCGGCAATCACAGCGACATCAGTCAGCACATCCTGCTCCTCACCAACCAGTTCTTCCCAATCCCGGATGCCAGGTTTCTTCAAGTTTGCCACCATTAAGCGGTTCTTGGGTGCTCCTTCGTTCGTCATGATCAGAATCTTATCACCCATAACTTCTACGGGTGAGTACTCGTAATCCATGGAAGAAGTCATCTGAATAAACTGCGAATTGGGCTGGCGCAAATCCCTGACGTAAAGATGATTTCCCTGACGTTCTCCACTTTCAAAGAGGAACATGACGGTCTCTTCCTTATTCACGCTCACACTATAAAAACGCTTCGGATAGGCAGGATTCTGATAAAACAGCACATCCTCACGCTGCGGTGTTCCCATCTTGTGATAGTAAATCTTCTGCACCTCATTCACATTTGAGAACTCCTTACCTGCTACGGGTGCATCATAGCTGCTGTAGTAGAAGCCGTCACCTTGCCAGGCAGCGCCTGAGAACTTTGCCCATTCTATATGATCGTTGAGCAATTGGCCCGTCTTTACATCCATCACATAAAACTCCTGCCAATCGCTGCCCGAACGGGAAATGGCATAAGCCATATACTTTCCGTCGTGAGAGAAATAACACCCTTTCAAAGCCACGGTGCCATCGGTGGAAAGCGTATTGGGATCAAGGAAGACACGCTGTTCTCCGTCCAAGCGGTCCATCGTGTAGAGTACACTCTGATTCTGCAGACCATTATTCTTATAAAGATACCACCGTCCGTGCTTCTTGAAAGGTGTACCAACCTTCTCATAGTTAGCCACCTCCTTCAGTCGCTTCAGCAGTTTGCCACGGAAAGGAATTCTGGCCAGATAAGCATTGGTCACTTCGTTCTCTGCTTCCACCCACTGGGCCGTTGCCGCGGAAGTGTCATTCTCCAGCCATCGGTAGGGATCGGCCACTTTTACACCGAAATATTCATCCACCGTGTTGTCGCGAGGCGTCTGAGGATACTTGATCTGCGCCTGGGCAGAAAGAACGGAAAAAGTTGTCATCAGAATTAGAATTTGTTTGTTCATAAGCCGTTAAATCATTGATTTTGAGCACAAAGATAAACAAAATTAAGGATGGAGGATTAAGAATTAAGAATTTTTCTTATCTTTGCATCAAAATTATCCAACAATCTACGTAAATGAAACAGGTTGATGCCCTTAAAGAGAAACTGAGACCAATAACCGATAAACTGAAACCTTTGGCTCAGAAAGCGAAGCCATATACGGATAAAATCGGCAGTTATTTCCAGCGTTTTAGCCCCGAAGCTTTGAAATATATCATCTGGGCTGTGATTGCTGTCGTTTCCTTTTCCTTCGGCCTCATCATAGGATGTGAAAACAGTCAAGGTCCCAAATTCCGTTTCTTCTCTCAGGATTTAGGAACCACAGAGGTAATCGACAGTTTTATTGCCGTGATGCCTGAAGGTGCTAACGTTATTGCCCGTTTCAATGATGAGCGCCATTCTCTTTATTATCTGAAAAGCGGTCATCTGATGCGTTTCAATGCCCAGAGCAAAATGCTGGAGGAAGTGACCCCCGAGACGTCCAATGCCAACATGGAAATCTACTACGACGACATGGACGAGCAAAGTGGAATCATCGCCGCCAAACTCTCCAAGGATGAGAAATTCATCCTCTTTACTGCTGTTACACACCGCAGGAACTCAGAAACAGAGCCACTTCAAACGAGGAACTACCAGCTTAACACCGAAAGTCTTAACATGCTGACTTATGATGGAAAAGCCCTTGATCCTCCTCCTGCAAAGAAAGACACGGTGAAAGTTCAGAAACCTCGCCCACGTGTGGAAGAATCTTCCGAAGCTTCTGCGGAATCAGCCACAGGAACTGAAACCACAATCATTCCCGCAGCAGAGCCTCAGCAAACGGAATCCAAACCAGCAGAGCACAAGCCTGCAGAACCTGCTCCAGCTCCTAAAACTCAGGAGAATACCACTACTCCTTCAGAATAAAAAATCGAATAAAATCAGTCGGCTTTGTGATTACAAAGCCGATTGTTTTTTATGAAGTTCTTTTTCCAAAGCCTGAGCCAACTGGTCAGGACAGGAAGTACGTTTGTAACCACAGGTTACACCGCGCAGTTTCTTGATAACATCTTCGGCATACATACCTTCCACAAGTAAACCAACACCTTTGGTATTACCATCGCAGCCGCCTAAGAACTGCACATTATGCAGACGGCCGTCCTCATCGATTTCAAAATTGATGAATTTGGAGCACGTGCCCCATGTTTCATAAGTATACTGTTTCATGGTTATTCTTCGTTAACGTTGATATCTTTCACTATCTTTGGACCCCGAACCTTGTCCTTTGTACTCAGACCTTTTTTGATTTCAATGTTGATGCCATCGCTGAGGCCTGTTGTCACCTGACGGTGCTCGTATGTCTTGTTCTTACCCTCACCCTTGATGACATAGACAAAGGTGCTGTCACCCTTGAACTCGATGGCACTTTCCGGCACTGTCAATACGTGTTTGGCATTAGCCAATTCAATCTCGGCATTGGCACTATAGCCCGAACGGATTTTACTGTCTTTCAATACCCGTACGGCCGCCTTGATCTCAAACTGATTGGCGCCATTACTCTCCACGGCTTTTGGTGAGATATACTCCAGAGACGCATCAAAGGTAAGGTCCTGCAAAGCTCCGATGGTAATCTTCATAGGCATACTCTGCACAAGTTGTCCCACCTCCGTTTCATCAATGTTTCCACGGAAAATAAGGTCGTTCATATTGGCCACGCTGGCAATGGTGGTACCGTCGTTGAAATTGTTACTCAGGATAACGGAATTACCCACTTTCACCGGGACATCAAGAATCACGCCGCTGATGGTAGAACGGACCAGTGTACTCGAGGCATTGGCATTGCTCTTCGAAACGCCGTCGCGTATCACTTGCAGGTTATCTTCTGCAGCAGCCTTTTCATGCTGAGCCTGCTGAAGAGCTTGTTTCTTCTTGTCATACTCATCCGCACTTACCAAATCTTTCTTGAAGAGTTCTTCTTCACGCTGGAAGTCAATTCTGGCTTGTGCCAAATTAATCTGTGCCAGACGCACACGGTTCTCTGCAGAACTAAGCTGCGCCATATCGGGAATCACCTTTACCTTGGCAATGATTTCTCCCGCCTGCACATAATCTCCCGCCTCTTTCATCAAATGCGTGATGATACCACTTACCTGCGGTTTCACATTGACTTCGTTGCGCGGCTCTATCTTTCCCGTCACGATGGTTGTCTTGCGAAGGTCCTCCACCTTTGGTGTGAACTCGTTATAAACCACCTCTTCAGGCTGTGACTTCTGCCACAGAAACACGAAGGTTCCGATGAAAATCAGCGCCACAATAGCAGCCACAATCAATTTACTGTACTTCTTCATATCTATTTTTAATTTATTTTTCCTGGTTTTCTGGAATTTCTGGTTCATTCATCTCTGATGGCATCGACAGGCTTGATGCTCATGGCACGCCAAGCGGGGGCTAAACCCGCCAGGATACCCATCGCACTAATGACCACTACGGCAAGGATGGCTGTCCAGAAATCCACCTGGAAATGAGCGGTGATGATGCCGTCTTCGGTATTTGCCTTCTCCAGCATTTCAAGAATGCCTACAGCAACCAGAATACCGCTCATGCCCGCTACGGCCGTCAGGATAATACTCTCCGAGACAATTTGTGAGAGAATGGTGCGCGGCGTTGCTCCGATGGCACGGCGGATGCCTATCTCTGTAGTTCGTTCACGCACGGTAACCATCATGATATTCGACACGCCAATAGCACCTGCCAGCAGCGTTCCCAATCCCACGAGCCATATCAGGAAGTTCACGCCCTTGAAAAGATTGTCGAGCAACTGGAACAGAATCTCGGTATTGAATACCGTTACTGCCTTCTCGTCCGTTGGATCCACCAGATGGGCATGGGCAATGGTTTCGCGGATGCGGTCGGAGAGCTGGCTCATCACCACTCCCGGTCTTCCCGTCACAGCAATCATATCCACCACATTTCCGCGATTATAGGTTTGCTGCATCAACGTAAGCGGCAGAATGACGGTCGTTCCTTCCTCAGCTCCGAAATTGATGGCTTCGCTCATATTGTAGTCCACTCCGATAATCTGATAATACACGGAGTCGATGCGGATACTTTTTCCACAAGGGTCTTCCCCGTTGGTGAAAAGATCCTTATAGGTCTTCTTTCCAATGACGCACACCTTCCGGTGCTGTGCAATATCCATGTCGTTGAGATAACGGCCATAGTACATCTTCGGCGAGTTCACCCTGGCATATTCCGGCATCGTACCATTCACGGCAATTCCTGTCTTCTTATCTTCGTAGTAGGCATTGCCACCATTCGAGAAGAGTACGGGGGTAATCACATCCAACTCAGGAACACGCTGGCGGAGACGCTCCACATCCTGATAGACCATCTGCCATTGGCGGCCTTTGCGGAATCCCTTATAGGCCTTGGTGGTGCGCTGACTCCAGATCATACCCGTGTTGGTGGCAAAACCCTCAAAGTTGCTGTTGAGCTTCTCTTTCAGTCCCTTGCCTCCACCGATGAGTGCCACGAGCATAAACACACCCCAGAAGACGCCGAATCCTGTGAGGAACGAACGGCTCTTGTTGCGCGTCAGCGTGTCAAGAATCTCACGATATGTATCTAAGTCGAATTTCATTCTGCTCTTAAAGCTTCAATAGGACGGATGCGGGCAGCTTTCATGGCAGGGATGAGTCCCGCCAGAGTTCCCGCAATCACCATCACCATAGTGGCCTCTAAGCACACGTCAATGCCAATCGTAGGATTCACAAACATCGTGGTCTGAAAGAGTCCCGTGTCGATGACATCATGGCCCAAGGTCGCATCCATATATTCATTGGCAGCCACACCAAGTACCATCCCGATATAACCGAAGAAAGTAGTGATGATAACGCTCTCAATGATAATCAGTTTCAGTATCGACCATGGTTTGGCGCCGATGGCCTTACGGATTCCAAACTCACGTGTGCGTTCCTTCACGGTGATCAGCATGATATTAGAAACGCCCACGATTCCGCTCAACAACGTGAAGAGGCCGACAATCCAAAGGGCTGTGCGGATGATGCCCATACCCATCTCCATCTGCAGACTCTGCGTAAAGCGGTTCCATATCCATAGGGCCGATTCATCATCGGCAGCAGCCTGATGACCTTCATTCAGTTTGGCTCGATATTCTTTTTCGAAGGCTTCATTAGCTTCTGCCGTCGGCAGTCCGTGGAAAGAGAACACGATGCGTTCGGGTTGGTTGCTTTTGCCATAGACCGTCTCCAGTGTAGAATAGGCCGTCATGGCATCGGCATTGCCGTTCTGCGGCTCCTTGAAAATACCCACAACTTGAAAGGCAAAAGCACCCACCTTGAGATGCTTACCCACCAGTGAGGCCACATCACGGGTCAGTTCTTTGGCCTGTTGGTCACCCAATACGAGCACTTTTCGTTTCTCCTTCAGGTCGATATTATTGATAAAGCGACCGTAGAGCATGTCTATCTTGTCTATCTGCTGATGGTTGGGATAGACACCACAGAGCCGCGTACTGATATAGTTCTCACCCATACTGATAACGGCCTGCTGCGATACCCGTGCCCCCACCTCGTCGATATTTTCCGTAAACTGTGTCTGCGTGATGGCGATATCCTTGTCCTTGAGTGGCACATAGCGTCCTTCCTTCATGCCCTTGTAAGGTTTCGAGGTAGTACCGCCGAAGATGGCCATGGAGTTGGCAATGAAACGGCTGTTGTTGTTCACCATGGCATTGATAAGACCGTTACCCGCACCCAGCAAAACGATGAGCATAAAAATGCCCCACGCCACGGCAAAACCCGTAAGCGCCGTTCGCAGTTTGTTGCGACGGGCCGTACTCCATATTTCGGTGATGATATCTCTCATTAAAAACGATAACGTTAACGTTAACGATAACTTTTAATTCTTAATTATCTCCCTCTGGTCGATGACGCTAAGCCTTCGGCTCAGGGGGTTCTTAACTCTTAATTCTTAATTCAAATCACTTCATCATGCCATTGATACCGAAGGGCGAAGCATTATGGTCGAGGTTCTCCTCGATATTCCCAATCAGACCGTCTTTGATATGCACAATCTTGTTGGTTTCATTGGCAACTCCACTTTCGTGGGTCACTACAACGATGGTCATTCCTTCTTCACGGTTCAGTTGTTTCAACAGTTCCATTACCTCAACGGAAGTCTTGGAGTCAAGTGCACCCGTTGGTTCATCAGCCAAAATAATCTGCGGACGGGTAATCAAGGCTCTTGCGATGGCCACGCGCTGGCGCTGACCACCAGAAAGTTCATTGGGATAATGCTCTGCCCAATCCAACAGTCCAAGGCGTTCCAAATAGTCCAAAGCCATCTGATGGCGCTTCTTACGACTTACGCCTTGATAGAATAACGGCAGCTCCACGTTCTCCACCGCCGTTTTGAAACCGATGAGGTTAAACGACTGGAAGATAAAGCCAATCATACGGTTGCGATAGTCGGCAGCACGCGTCTCACTCAAATTCTTGATAAGCGTACCAGCCAGATGATATTCTCCTTCATCATAATTGTCGAGAATACCCAATATATTTAATAAGGTGGATTTGCCAGAGCCCGAAGCACCCATGATACTCACGAACTCCCCTTCCTCTATGTCGAGCGAAATGCCTTTCAGCACATGCAACGGCTGTGCCCCCTGATATGTTTTGTGGACATCCCGCAGATGAATCATACTCATACGTGTGTCTCTATTGACGGTTTGCTACATAATAGACGACAAAAGTAAGCATAAAGTTGCATATCGCCAAACATTCAGCGGCAATTAGAAAGATATTAAACTTTTTTGTGAAAAGCAGACTTCGCTATACATCTCTCACCAAAGCCTGCCCCCCCTTACAGGCGTTTTGCAAGAATGGCGCAGAAGCATTGTAAGAATGGCCTGGAAGCAACGTAAGAATGGCCTGGAAGCAAAGTAAGAATGGCAAAGAGAGAAAGCCTATTTGCGATGGCTTTGCAGTACCGCATTTACGCTGCCATATTGATGCAGCAACTGGCGGGCTTCCTCCTCGGAAATGCCGAGCTCTTCTGCAAGAATGCGGATGCTGCGATGAATGAGTTTGTTGTTGGTAGGCTGCAGATTCACCATGCGATTGCCTTTCACTCTACCCGACTTAATCATCAAGGCCGTAGAAATCATATTAAGGATTAACTTGGTGGCGGTGCCCGATTTCATGCGCGAACTGCCCGTGACATATTCGGGTCCTACGACTGTCACAATAGTGATATCAGCCAACTGTGTGATGGGCGATTCAGGATTGCTGGTAAGACAGGCGGTGAACAATCCCTGCCGATGCGCTTCTTTCAAAGTTCCTAAGACATAAGGTGTGGTGCCAGAAGCGGCAATGCCAATGACCGTGTCATGGACATCGGGATGATAAGGCATCAAGTCATTCCATCCGGCAGCCTCGCTGTCTTCTGCCTTTTCCACGGCCGTCCGCAAAGCCTTTTCGCCACCGGCAATCACCCCGATGAACTTATCCTGAAGTCCATAAGTGGGAGGAATCTCAGAAGCATCCAATACGCCGAGTCGGCCACTGGTTCCGGCACCCACATAAAACACCCGTCCACCTTTCTCCATTCGCGGAAGAATACCATCCACAAGCTGCTCAATCTGCGGTATCGATTCTTTCACCGCCAAAGCTACCTGCTGGTCCTCACGGTTGATTTCCGTAAGAATCTCATGCGTGGACTTCTGTTCCAAATGGTCGTAGAGTGACGCTTCTTCTGTAATCTTCCTAAACACCGTTATTTAATTCTTAATTCTTAATTCTTAACTCTTAACTCTTAACTCTTAACTCTTAATTCTTAATTCTTGATGCTTCATCCCAGCACCACATCCAGTACCATCATCAGCGCAAAGCCAATGGCAAAACCGATAGTACCCAAGTTACTGTGCTCGCCTTCCGAACTTTCGGGAATCAGTTCCTCTATCACCACATATATCATGGCGCCTGCGGCAAAGGAAAGCATATAGGGAAGAATAGGCGTCATGATACCTGCCAAAAGAATGACCAGCAAACCGCCTAAAGGTTCTACCACACCACTCAGCGCACCAATCATAAAGGAACGCATGCGCGAGTTACCCTCGGCTCTCATGGGTAAGGAGATAATGGCTCCTTCAGGAACATTCTGGATGGCGATACCCAGAGAAAGCGCCAAAGCGGAAGCTGCCGTAATGCCTGTGCCTGCCTGCAGAGCTCCTGCCAAAACTACGCCTACTGCCATTCCTTCAGGCAGATTGTGAAGCGTGACTGCTAAAGTGAGCATCGCCGTACGTGAAAGCCGCGACTGAGGACCCTCGGGATGATCGTTGCCTAAATGAAGATGAGGCGTGATATAGTCGAGACAAAGCAAAAAGCCCATGCCCAAAAGGAAACCTACCGCTGCTGGCAATACCGACATCTTTCCCATGTTTTCGCTCATTTCCATACTCGGCATAAGCAGCGACCATACGGAAGCGGCTACCATCACACCCGATGCAAAGCCCAACAGCGACTTCTGCAGTCGGGTTGGCATATCATGCCGCATGAAAAACACGAAACCCGCACCTAAAACGGTGCCTAAAAGGGGAATCAGCAGTCCCAACGCAATTCCGTTCATACGGCTCCGTCAAGTGATTTGTTGGTCTTTTGATCGATGGAACGGATAGCGTTCTTATCGAGAATCCACTTACAGGTGTCACGCAGTTTCCCGCTTCTTACCTCAATGGTGTTCTCGCCATCTTTTAAAGTCACGTTGCTAAAGACAGCCCTTCCCAACGAGTCTTTTTTAGCCTTTCCTATCTTCTTGCCATTCACATAGAGCGTAACAGCAGGCTGATTGGTATAGACCTTGATGTCTGTAAGCGCTTCCACGCGTGGAGTATAGCGGCGGGCTGCAATATAAACCATCGGTTCGCTACTCCAATTGGCCTTGTAGAAATAGTAACTGTCCTTCCTCACGCTGCGGTCGTAGCTCACCATTCCCTTGTCGTTGAGTCCCTTCATGTCGCCTTCATCACGGATGCTGGAAGGATTGTCAGCATATTGCCAGATAAACTTACACCACAGATAGGGACGCTTCACCATTTGCATCCAGTTGTCTTCATGAACACGTGCCTGATATTCTTCAAGATGAACGCGGTTGCTGACCATCTTTTCAAAACCATGCTGCAGATGACTGCCTGCCGCTCCATATTCGCAAACGCCCACGGGAATGCCGCCAGCTTCCTGTTTGGCGTTATCCATAAACTCGCCAATGCCTCCGGAAGAATTATACCATCCGAAATATTTGTTCCACCCGAAGACATCCGTAATTCCCTGAAAACCATCCTGACTGTAGCAGATAGCCAAGGTCGTGAGTCGTTGGGGATCGAGTTGCTTGGCACGTTCATTGAGTTTACGGAGGAAGGTGGCTGGCTCGTCATATTTAAAGGAAAGCTCGTTGCAGAGACTCCAGAAGCAGATGGCCGGCGAATTGTAGTTCTGCTTGATCATTTCCTCCAGATTTTCCATCAGACCAGCTTCGAACGCTTCGTTTTTGATGTAACCGGGAGAGGCATAACCGCCAGGACCTGCCAAATTGAGCTCATACCAAAGCACGATACCCAACGAGTCATATTGCTGCACATCATAACGGGAATGGGGATAATGCACAAAACGGACACCCGTAGAACCCATTTCGGCAATGATTTGGGCGTCTTTGCGGAGCGCCTGTTCGTTATAGAGGTTTCCTAAGCCATAGCCTTCCTCATGACGGCAAACGCCATGCAAGTCGAGATACTTCCCGTTGAGGAAGAAGCCCTTATCCACATCCACGGAGAAAGAACGGAACCCCGTCACATCTTCCACGCAATCAACAACCGCGTTATCAGCAAGCAGTTCGGCCCTTACCCGATAGAGGGCGGGATTGTTGCGGCCATCCCACAGATGGGGACGGTTAACGGTCAGTTGTTGTTTCATCACACTTCCACTTACGGGTGACGTTTGTTCGGCCACCACCTGATTCTTTTCGTCGATGATACTGACGCGGAGACTTTTACCTGCCGTTCCTTTCGTGAGTGAAAGAACGGTCTCAATGGTGAGGTCGGCCTTCTGAGCATCCACCTGATTCTGATGAACGTAGATTCCGCAAGAGGCATGATCGAGGGGTGAAATGCAGTCGGGACCCGTAACAATAAGATGCACAGGGCGCACAATACCGCCATACATATTGAAATCTCCTGAAAGGGGAGCCACATCCGTGCGATAGGCATTACTGGCCAGTACGGTCACTTTGTTTTCGCCATCCTTCAGCGCATCCGTAATCTCCAGACAAAAGGCTGTGTAGCCGCCTTTATGACTTCCCACGGTCCTTTGGTTCACGGCCACTTCCGCATAGGTATTCACGCCGTCGAATTTCAGGAACACGCGCTTGCCCTGCATGGAAGCATCTTTCGTGAGCGTGCGTGAATAAAGATAGGTGGAACGGTCGTAACGCATCCCTTCAAAGACATCTTTCAGGTTCCAGCTATGAGGAACATCAACCGTTTGGGAAACAGGACGCTTCGTCACATCATACTGCGGACTGAAGGTCCAACCTGCGTTGAGACTAGTCACGTTGCGTGTGGCAGCAAAGCCGGAAACTGCTGCCAACAGGGATAGGATGGAAAGGAGAAAACGGTTGTACATAAGTTTCTTACTTTTTTGATTTTATTTTATGCGTACAAAGATAAGAAAAAAATCAACAACCCACAAAGAAAACCTTTCCTAATCCAAGAAAATCATTATTTATTGGGATGACTTGAGAACCTTCTTTCCTTTTGTGACGACAATACCTTGATAACCGTCATGCACCGGCTGCCCCGAGAGATTATACGCAGCACCCGATTCTGGCGAAACGGGAGTAAGGACCTCAATGCTGCTGGTATTTTTTCGCTGTAAATAAACTCTCGAAATATAAAGGGTTGTGGCTTTATCGGCTTGAATGGCCACTTGTGCAACACGGGTTACATCCTTCCCCTCAAAGGACAAGGATATTTGCCGGGCACCCACATCTGCTTTTGACGAAAGGTCTTTCGACTTGTCTTCCATCTGAACCAAAATCTGTGTATGGACGACAGGAGGCTGCGCAAATTCAAAGACGATTTTCTCATAGTCAGACCAATCCCGATATCCTACCCAATAAGACAATCCGCCCCATTGTAAGGCATGATATTCAAGAGCACCCGTTTCACTCACGCCCACACGCTCAGATTTATTCCAACAGGCGTTGAAGTTATTTGTGATGACGATAGGCATCAAAGGATCAATCTTGGGAACCTCATCCTCATCGATATTGGCATCAATACCCATGGTCTTCAGCATCTCTTTGGCATAGCGGCGACCCAGTTTGCGCTGTCCGGCCGTATTGAAATGAACCTTATCTTCCATCAGCGTACAACCTGCCGATGAGACGACATGAGCTGTGGGAATAACCGATGGAAGACGGTTAATAGTGGGATTCGCATGACTACAGATGCCGCCCTGATCTTCACTGGCTGTTTCTCCGGCAATAAGGGGCACATCCTTGGCATTCAGGTTCAGTTCTTTGAGCATATACTCATAGATTTTCTTCACTTTCTGCAGCCACGTATCATTATAGGCATCGGTCTCTCCCTGATGCAGCAGAATGCCTTTGATAACACCACGCTCCTGCGCCTGCTTGGCACAATCCATCAAGCGGCCCAAGGGATTACCGCCATATTCATTCACAGCAGCAATCTGCCAGGTATCGGTCATGCCTTTCACATTGGCTTCCCAACCGTCGGGGTCGAAGAGGTCGATGGCACAACCGCCGACAGCGACCACCACAACGCCCACCTGCTTCTTTTCATCGAGGTTTGCCAACATAGCACGGCCAAAATAATCAGCAGGACAAAGTCCCTTTCCGCAACGTGACAATGGTGGCAGGGCATTATACCACTTACCTAATTGCCGGATGCCACAGTCAACGGTGGACATCATCCAAAAACGTTCATCGTAGCTACAGTCCGCGTCCTCAATAGCAGCCTGTCCCTCCATATTGCTTTGTCCAAAACAAAGATAGATATGGAAATCGGGATCGGGCTCAGCCATGGCATTCATGCTTAGGAGGGTGGCAACGGCAACAAGTGCCGTCAGCATGAGGCTTCTTTTCATGATGCAATAAATTGATAGGGTTGCTTATTAGTAGTTATTGTTTCTGGTAGTTATGCTTTGGGTGCCTTCAGCGGTCCGTCGTATTTTCATCATTCAAGATTCTGCATAGCCTCTTTCTCGGCAGCCTTGGCCTTTCTCTCGGCAGCCTTGGCGGCTTTCTCGGCTTCTCTGGCCATACGCTTAGCCTCTTTCTCGGCTTTTTTGGCGGCCTTCTTAGCCTCTTTTTCGCGCTTCTTGGCCTCCTTCAGAAATTCTTTTTCTGCTTTCTTAGCCTCGCGGAGGGCTTCCTTGTCATCAGGATCGGTCAAATCCTTTTGCTTCAACTTATCACCGTTCTCCAAAGCGTCGCGGAGCATTTCCTTGTCAAAGGTAATCACTTTGCCGAAGAGCCCCAGCGAAAGCATTTTATCCTCACCGTTCAAGCGGATATGGGTGGCATTGGCCACAAAATAGTCGTCGAGCTTCAGTTTTAAGTCCATAGCCAGACTGATAGTCGAACGTACCAAGCCCTTCCCGAGATCCGTCAACACATTGTTTCCAAGTCCCGAATCCTCGGCCTTGTCGTCCACATATTCTGCAATGGCTTTCATCATGGCTTCCTTATGTGCTTTCTTGTCCGGTTTCGTGAGCGCCATCAGGATAACCACACCCACGATGAGAATCAAAAAGAGTAGTTTCTTCATTTTTTATGATTAAAATGGTTCAACGGCCACAAAGATACAAAAAAATCGTTATCTTTGCAAAAACTTGAAAAATATATCATGACAAAACCATTTATGAGATTTCTCAAACTGACCATATTGCTGTTGTTTGCAGGGCTCCATACCATTCAAGGACAGGAAGCCGTCACCGACACAGCCATCATTCACCGCACGGCGATGGATATGCGGCTGGTAAGACTGAATTTCGTCTATACCTCCGTAGGCCCCGACGGGCGTACACCGACCACTCTTTCGGGTGCCATTATCATGCGTTATTCTATTTGGACGAAGGAAAACCATGCCAACGGCCTCATCATCTATAACCATCCGACGAGTTGTGAGAAAAACGGATGTCCGTCACGTGATAACCAACTGGATGCGGAAGCTGCCATCGGCTTCACGCACAAATATATTATTGTGGCCGTTGACAACTATGGCTTCGGCATCACCGAGGACCATCCGCAAGCTTATCTGAATCCTGATGTCACAGCCCAGGGAGCCATCGACGGACTGCTGGCTGCCAAGCGGCTGCTTTTCCTCATGGGATATGAATACGAGAACCGTTTGCTCAATATCGGCTATTCGCAGGGAGGACATACGGCGATGGCCGTGCAAAGACTCGTGGACACCCGCTATAGCGACCGTCTGAAGATTCTGCACACCTATGCCGGTGGCGGGCCTTACGACATCATGGGCATCTATGATGAAATGAAAGAAACGGGCGTGACATTCTATCCCTGTGCCCTGCCGCTCATTCTCAGTGGCATTAACGAGACTGAGGGCTTAGGACTTTCTCCCCACGATATGTTTCGCGGTGCATTGGCAGACCATTACGAAGAATGGATTCTCTCGAAGAAATATTCCTCCACCGACATCAACCAAATGATTCTTGACAACGTCTCACCCGACGATATCGTACCCAGTGATCCGCGTGACGGCGTTCGCCTCTCGGCCATCATCAATCCCGACATTATGGATGAAACCACTCCTTTAGGCAAACGGATGAAGACATACTATCAGAAGAACTCACTGGTGGGAACTTGGACGCCCAATCCTGAAACCCACATCTATTTGTTCCACTCCTTGTCTGATGAGGTCGTACCCGCAGTTTGTACCTATAGGATGGATTCTTTTTTAAAACAAAAGGGCGCTGACGTGAAAACGGAGTATGTCAACGACTGGCCCCACACGCCTGCCGCTCCCTATTTCTTTTCACAAGTGGCTTTGCAGATGGTACGCGACACCAACAAGTCCACGCTCCTGGACAAGGCTACCGACAGTCTGCGCGAAGTCACCGATGACATCATTGACGTCCTCGACAATGTATTCCAAGGTATCGGTAAGCTGTTCAGATAAAAAAGGGATTACCGCTGAAAGGCGAGACGTTCGGCTCCATCGAGCAGATAGATGATGCCACAGTAATGGAAGCCGTATTTCGCCAAGGCTGAGCGCATGGATATATTCTTCCGGTGAGTGTCGATGCGGAGCGTATCGGTAAAGGATTCACTCCATGCCAAGACATCTTTCAGGATGCCGTGGACACCCGGTTCGCTGGCAATGCGGTGAATCACATAATAGGGTTTGTCATTCAGCCATGCCCCTTCATAGATCTTTTTATAGGTAATGTCGGGGCCTTTCACAAAGGCAAACGTAGCCACGACCCTACCTTCTTCCTCCAAGAGGTAACTGTTGCCGTTGGTCATGTCCTGCACGATACGTTCCAGAATCGGAGTGGCGTCAGTCCATTGTTCCGTATTCCCTTCGGCACGCATTTTCTTACGTCCGGCATCTATCAGTTCCTGTATGCGTGGCAGATCGTCGGATGTTGCTTTTCGGATGATTCTATTCATGACGCTACAAAAATAGGCAATTAAAATGGAAATGACAAAACCTTTTTATTGATTTCGTGGTATCCGCAATCAGCAGCCATTCTTTGTGACCGAGCAGGACGAGGACGGCGAGGAAACAGGCGAGGATGTGACCCGTGACTATAGCTGGAACTATGCCGATATTCTATGGGATGGTATACAG
>Ga0310695_10008587_pt1 | contig 15708 bp, 11 predicted proteins | sample RumenRJG_04DNA_FD_203882 | JGI IMG/M metagenome (GOLD analysis project Ga0310695, IMG submission 203882) | Bovine rumen microbial communities from Lethbridge, Alberta, Canada - RJG_04 (v2) (version 2) | ecosystem: Host-associated > Mammals > Digestive system > Stomach > Rumen | place: Canada...
TCAGCCAGCCGGGTTCCCCCATTCGGACATGCGCGGATCAATTCCTGTTTGCGGATCCCCGCGCCTTTTCGCAGCTTACCACGTCCTTCGTCGTCTTTGGAAGCCTAGGCATCCTCCGTTCGCTCTTCTTCTCTTTCTCGTGAATCATTTGCGACTACATAGTCTCAAATGTTTTTGCCTATGAAATTGCAGTCCCTTAATCGCAACTCGAAAAAACTCGAATTATAATTATCAGACTTAATCTCTTTTTCTTTACCTCTTTGTGTCTCTCAAACTTGTCAATGAACTGCCGTTTCTGGAGGTCTTTTCCGAAACGGGCTGCAAAGATACGCACTTTTTCGAAACCTCCAAACTTTTTTTTGATTTTTTTTGTATTTTCGCAATCACTATGAGCAAAAAGATTAAACCCGGAGCCCCTCAGGTCACGCCCTATTCCGTGGCCATGGGCCTGATTATGACTGTGTTATTCTCTGCGGCAGCCGCATATCTCGGCCTCAAGGTCGGTCAGGTGTTCGAAGCGGCCATCCCCATCGCAATTCTTGCGGTCGGCATCTCCGGCGCCCTGGGGCGCAGGGAATCCCTCGGAGAGAACGTCATCATCCAGAGCATAGGCGCTTGCAGCGGCGTAATCGTCGCGGGAGCGATCTTCACCCTCCCCGCCATATATATATTAGGTCTGGACGTGAGCTTCTGGCACATGTTCCTCAGCAGCCTGCTGGGCGGAGTGCTCGGCATCCTCTTCCTCATCCCCTTCCGCAAGTACTTCGTGAAGGAGATGGACGGGCAGTATCCTTTCCCCGAGGCGACCGCCACCACCCAGGTGCTGGTTAACGGCGAGGGAGGCGGCAAGGGCGCGAAAACCCTCGCGGTCGCGGGCCTGCTCGGCGGACTCTACGACTTCGCCATCGCCACCTTCGGAGCCTGGGGAGAGACCATCTCCACCGCCTTCATCGGCATAGGGCACACCATCGCGGACAAGGCGAAGGTGGTGCTCAAGCTCAACACCGGAGCCGCAGTGCTCGGCCTCGGCTACATCATCGGATTCAAGTACAGCCTCATCATCTGCCTCGGCAGCCTTCTGGTTTGGCTGATCATCATCCCAGGATTCAACCTGCTGTTCGGAGACACCGTGCTCGACTTCATGGGCAGCGGCATCGCGCAGACCGTAGGACAGATGAGCGCGGATGAGATCTTCCGCACGTACGCGCGTCATATAGGGATAGGCGGCATCGCCACCGCCGGCATCATCGGCATCATCAGGAACGCGGGCGTCATCAAGAGCGCCATCGGCCTGGCCGGCAAGGAGTTCGGCAAGAAGAGCGGATCCGCCGAGGCCGTGGAGGAGAGCGACCGCGACATCAAGATGAAAACCGTCGTGACAGGAATAGTGATCGCGCTGCTCGCAGTGTTCGCCTTCTTCGCCTTCGGCGGAGTGGTGGACAACGTCTGGCAGGCACTCACAGGCCTGCTGATAGTGGCGGTCATCTCCTTCCTCTTCACCACCGTGGCGGCCAACGCCATCGCCATCGTGGGCAGCAACCCCGTCAGCGGAATGACCATCATGACGCTCATCATCACCGCTCTGGTGCTGGTGGCGGTGGGTCTCAAGGGCAACGCCGGCATGGTGGCGGCTATGGTGATAGGCGGAGTGGTCTGCACAGCCCTCAGTATGGCGGGCGGATTCATCACCGACCTCAAGATAGGATACAATCTCGGCACGACTCCCGCAAAGCAGGAAAGCTGGAAGTTCCTCGGCACACTCGTCGCGGCCGCTACCGTCAGCGGAGTGATGCTGGTGCTCAACAAGACCTACGGATTCGTGGGAGAAGGCGCGCTCGTAGCACCCCAGGCCAATGCGATGGCCGCGGTGATCCAGCCCATGATGAACGGAGGAAGCGCGCCCTGGCTGCTCTACGGCATAGGCGCGGCCATCGCCATCCTCCTCACCGTGTTCAAAGTGCCCGCCCTGGCCTTCTGCCTCGGAATGTTCATTCCCCTGGACCTCAACCTGCCCCTGCTCGTAGGCGGCGCCATCAGCTGGTACGTAAGCACGCGCAGCAAGGACGAAGCCGTGAACAACGCACATCAGGAAAAAGGCACGCTGATCGCCAGCGGATTCATCGCCGGCGGCGCGCTGATGGGCGTGGTCTCCGCGATCCTGAAATTCGCGGGAGTGGACTGGTTCCTCGCCTCCTGGAACGATGCCGCCGGCCGCCTCTGCTCCGGAGCCGAAGCCATCGCCATCGTACCGTTCCTCCTGCTGATCGTCTATATGATACGCGCCTCGCTGCGGTCGGAATAGACAGTGCTGGCGGTATAAAGTGCTCCCGGTCCTACAGAAGTTGTAGGACCGGGAGCGTTTTTGGCCTTTTTTGCTCCTGGTCGGTCATTTTTTGTAGGACCGGGAGCACTTGTCACTATTTCGCGAATTCGGAAAGGATGTTCAGGATGACCTGCGACGCCTTCTCCATACTCTCAAGAGGAACCCATTCCATCTTGCCGTGGAAGTTCAGGCCGCCGGCGAAAATATTGGGGCAGGGCAGACCGCGGAAAGAGAGATTGGCGCCGTCGGTGCCGCCGCGGATGGGCTGCACGCGAGGTTCAAGACCGGCATCTGCGATGGCCTTGCGGGCGATTTCCACGATCTGATAGTGCGGCTCCACCTGCTCGCGCATGTTGTAGTACTGGTCTTTCAGCACCAGAGTGGCCGTGCCGGCGCCGTACTTGGCGTTGATAAAATCGGCGCACTGCTGCATCTGCACCTTCTTCTTCTCGAAAAGATCCCTGGAATGGTCGCGGATGATGTAGGCGAAGTCCGCCTCCTCTACGCTCCCCTTGAAGGAAATCAGATGGAAGAATCCCTCGTAGCCCTCGGTGTATTCGGGGCGCTGCTCCACAGGAAGGAGGGAATTCAGCTCCTGGCCGATGAGGATGGCGTTGCGCATCTTGCCCTTGGCGGTGCCGGGGTGCACATTGCTGCCCTGGATATGGATCTTCGCGGATGCTGCGTTGAAGTTCTCGAACTCCAGTTCTCCCGCCTCGCCACCGTCCATGGTGTAGGCATATTTGGCGTCGAACCTGGCCACGTCGAACTTCACCACGCCGCGTCCGATCTCCTCGTCGGGAGTGAAACCAATGCGGATGGGGCCGTGCCTGAACTCGGGATGAGCCATGATGTACTGCACCGCGTCCATGATTTCGGCCACACCGGCCTTGTCGTCGGCGCCGAGAAGCGTCGTGCCGTCGGTGGTGATGATGGTCTCGCCCAAATGACGGAGCAGTTCCGGGAATTCGGAAGGCTTCAGAGCCAGCCCGGGCACACCCTTGAGGGGGATGTCGGATCCGTCATAGTTCTTGATTATCTGGGGTTTGACATTCTCGCCGGAAGCATCGGGAGCGGTATCCACATGGGAGATGAATCCGACCGCAGGCAGGTCCGCGGCCACATTCGAATGGATGCGGCCCATGACGTATCCGTATTCATCGAGTTCAGCCTCTACTCCAAGTTCATTCAGCTCCTTGCACAGGAGTTTCAGCAGGTTCAGCTGCTTGCTCGTCGAGGGCTGGCTCTCCGATTCCTCGTTGCTCTGGGTGTCGATTGCCACGTACCTCAGAAATCTGTCCAGAATCTGTTCCATCTGTATCATATTTTGGTTTGTTCTTTCGTGCTTCGCGCGCCTTCTTCTTCGCATACTTCTTCCGATAGCGCTCGACATACTTTTCCAGCTTGCGGGCATCTTCCTCATCCTGAATGCGCTGCTTCTCCGCGACCTTCTCGTCATGCTTCTTCTTGCGCTCGAGTTTCTTCTGCTCCTTCACGGCCGCCTTTGCAGCATCGATGGAATCTGCCGCAGCCCAGCGCGCTTCGCGGGCGGCGACTCGGGCCTGATATGCGGCCTCGCGGGCTTCCGCCTTCTCTTTCTGTTTCAGCATGCGCAGTTCACGTTCGGTAAGCGCCCGGGGGATGCTGTCGTTGCACGACAAGGAGTCGGGAATCCCGGCAATGGCGGCAGTATCGCGCAGAGCCAGGGAATCGAGCACGGCCGTAGTGTCGCGCAGGGCCAGGGAATCCCGCAAGGCCAGGGAGTCCCGCAGGTCGAGGCTGTCGCCGAGAGCTGTCGAGTCGGGGATGTCCGACTCCGCTGGATTTTCCCGGACAGAATTGCGGGTAGCCTTCGGTCTGTTCTTCGCGGCTTCGAGGGCTGCGTAGACCTTCTTCATGTAGCCCGGGAAATACAGTTCCGTCTGCCGGAAAGAGGTCTTGGGCTTCTTCTCATACTCCTCCCTCTGCGAGATCCGCACCTTGAGGTCGGTGATGTCCTCCTTGCCCTTGGGCTGGAGATCCGGCTTCCAGTCGAAGCCCTTCATCTTGCGGTCGCTCTCCAGCAACTGAGGCAGAGGATAGGCGTCGTTCTTGGGCGAATCGAAGTAATGTATGGTCTGCAGTTCGCCGTCCTTGAACCAGGCGGAGAGCATCTTGCAGTCCACCTTGTTCACGGTAGCGAACTCCTCCTTCTCCTTCAGGAAGAAGATGGCGTTCGCGCCGCCCATGGCATCGAATCGCCTGAGCGCTGAGGTGGTGTCGAAGTAGGCCATCACCTCCGTGGCGCGAATCTGGTCGAAGAGCGTCTGGGTTTCCTGCGTGATGATATAGGCGTTCGACATAAGGCTGGCCCGGTCGATGCCGGCGGAGTTAACCAGCACGCCTATGCTGTCGGCGGAATACTGACGGTTGCCGTCGTTCCAGACCACAGGATTGACGTAGAAACGCGCGATGCTGTCCAGTTCGTTGAAGCGCATGGAGTCGCAGGCGACCTGGATGTCCTTGCGGAAGATCTTGACGTTCCCCACGCCCACCGCGAATCCGACGCGGCTGGTGTCCGGCGGAGGAAGATTCGCCAGGGAATCGGCGACGTGGATGGAGTCCGCACGCGCCTTGGCCAGCGAGTCGGCGAAGGCGTTCTGCACCAGCGCCGCGGAGTCCGGCAGGGTACGGAGGGAGTCCGGAGCCGGGGGCGTGCCGGGAAGAACGGCGGGTGCGTCGGCAGGCACAGGAGCCTGGGCGCCGGGCGTCTTTTCAGGCCCCTTGATTCCGCCCTTCGGCGCAGCTTTCCCCTGGCGGGCGAGCGCGGGATTGCTCTCCGCATTCTCCTCGGCCGCCTTCCTCGCCGCCTCCTCGGCGGCCACGATGGCCTTTCTCCGGTATTCCGACACCGGATCGCTGTGAATCTCCTCCAGCCTCTCTTCCGAGGCCTTGATCACCCCCTCGGGAATGTCGCATTTGCGCTGGGTGTAATATACCAGCCTGTCCGCGCCTATGTAGATGGTGTCCACCTTGGTGCGCTGCACTGAATCCGCCCCCATCACCTTGTCTTCGGTGCGCAGGGCCACGGCCGCCTCGCGCTGCAGGGTGACCTGCTTCAGCGAATCCTCGTAGAACAGCTCGTTGGCGAGCGCAAAGGCATTGCGGGTGGTGTCCTGCACCTGCACGCACCCCTGCATGAGGATATTGTTGGGGATGCGGTAGTAGTACAGGGAATCGCACCAGGATTCCTGCTCCTTCGACATCGCATGCACCATGCCGTTGAAGAAGAAGGTCTCCTCCAGGCGCTCGTACCATCCGCGGTCGGCCGAGAGCATGTTGTCGTCCTTCCAGAAATCTATCTTCTCCGGGAACACCGCGCGGCTGTTTCCGGATTCATAGTCGATGCGGTTGCTTTTGATGAAGATGGAGTCCGTGAACATGTTCACATTGTTCTCGAACTGGAAGAATCCCTTCTTGGCGTCGTAGGAGCCGTCCGAGCTCTCGATTATCTGCCCGTCCTTGTCCTTCATGGCCGCCCCGCGCGAGAAGAATGCGAGGGAGTCCTTGGTATTGTAGTCCAGGAAGTGGGTGCGGAGGGTGTTGTGGCCCTTGTCCTCCAGCTGCACCAGCGTTCCGCGCGCCTGTATGAGGTCTTCGTCGATGATGTAGTCCATCTTGTCGGATGTGAGGATGGTGCCCTCCTGCACCACCCGCACGTTGCCCCAGGCGTTGATAACCCTGGAATCCACGTTCCAGAGGGCCGTGTCGCAGATGAAGTAGGTGTTGTTGTGGAAGAAGGTGGCGTCGATGGTCTTGCGGAAGTTCATCCCGCCCTTCTCTATGAGTTCGAGGGATTTGGCCTTGATGAGGCGCACCAGACTGTCCTTCCGCTCAGTCTTGTTCTGGGCGGACAGGCCGGCGCACAACAGCAGCGCGATGGCAAGGGACGCTATTTTCTGACCTTTGCCTTCCATCCTTCGCGGGAGAAGTCGCAGTCCCCGAACATGGGGTCGATTACTATGTAGGTTTCCGCTATCTTGCCGTCGATGAACTTGTCGATGGCCTCCTTCTGCTTGATGTCGCGCACGTTATCCAGCAGTTCGGTGTAGTCGTTCTCGAACGAAGCCGGATGGGCGGGCAGCACCTTGTCCAGACGGACTATCTTGTAGACGAGATTTCCGTCGCGGCCCTCATTGTCGCGGGATACGATGGGCGCGGATATCTCCCCTTCCTTCAGGTCCTTGACGGCCGCGAAGTCCTCGGGCTTGATCTGGTCGATCTCGAAATAGGCGCTGCCGGTGTGGGGATCCGCCATCTGCCCGCCGTTGGTGCGGGTCGCAGGGTCCTCCGAGCGGTAGAACGCGACCGCCTCGAAGCTCATGTCCTTCTTCTCGATGACGGTCTTGAGGGAATCCAGCTCCTTGAAGGCCTTCTCCTGGTCTTCCTCGGTGTATTTGGGCTTGAGGAGGATATGGCGGGCGTTGAACATGTCTCCCTTCTTCTCGATGACCTCGATGATGTGGAAGCCGTCCGGAGTCTCCACTATCTGGGAGATGATGCCCGGCTTGAGCGACATGGCGGCGTCGGAGAATGCGGGCCAGAAGATGTCGCGGGAGGCCATCCCAAGCTCACCGCCCTTGCGGGAACTGCCGGGATCCTCGGAATAGAGGCGGGCCAGAGTGGAGAATTTCTCCCCGTTCATGATGCGCTCGCGAAGGGCCAGCAGCCTCTCCTTGCACTCCATCTTTGCGCGGGCCCTGTCGGGATAGATGCAGATCTGGCTCATCTTGTACTTGATGGGCACCACCGGCAGCTGGTCCACATCGACAGTGTCGAGGTACTGCTTGACGTCGTAGGGGGTGAGTTCGGGAATCTTCCCGGCAATCTCCATCTGCTCCTGCTGGATGAGGGAATTGTCCTCGAGCTGAGCCTTCCAGTCCTTCCGGAGCTGGTAGAGGCTCTTGCCGAAATAGGCCTCGGCCTGCTCGTCGCCTCCGAGGGCCGTGCGCACGCGGGCCATCTGGTCGTTGAGATTGGCCTCGACCATGTCTGCATTGACGGTCAGGGAATCCAGACGGGCCTGCATCAGGAAAAGCTTGCTCTGCATCATGTTCTCGAGCAGGTTGCAGCGTGTGAGACGGTCGGAAGACTGGCCCTGGGCGCGCATCATCTGGATTTCGTTCTCGATGTCGGATACGGTGATGAGCTCGTTGCCGACGACGGCGACGCTCTTGTCGATTGTCCTGTATCTCTGAGCTCCGGCCGGCACGATGCAGAAAGCGGCCGCGAGGAATGCTATGGCGTATTTAATTTTCATTCTTGTAGATGATGAATTCTTTCTTGTCCTGCGCGTTCTTAAGCAAGTCTTGTTCCAAATCGTTCAGGAGTTCGCGCTTTCTTTCGCTGAGGATGTTGTCCCGGATGGAATTCCGGCAGAATTCCAGCGGAGCCTGCCCCTTGTACTGGATCGCGAACACATAGGCCGCGCGGGTCTCGCCGCGGTCTTCGTAATTGAAGATTATGTACTTGTCCTTGAGTTTGCCGAGCATGGTGCTGTAGTCGGTGCCGAACTCGCGTGCAAGCACGGCGGCATCCATCCAGCTGTCCGAACTGTCGAAGAAGCGCGGCGCCGACACGTAGGCCAGACTGTCCAGATCCTTGAGGTCCTGCCCGCCTTCGGAGGGGAGTTTCTCGAGGATTTCATCGTAATTGGGAGAGTCGGTCATGATGTCGACGAAACGCACCTTGAGTATGGGCCGGACGAGTTCCAGAGAGGCTGCGTGGGCCTTGTAGTATTCGTCCAGCTGCCCGGGGGTGATGAGGGTGTCGAGACGGTCGTTGATGTAGCGCTGCTCGTAGCGGTAGCGCAGAAGCGAGCGCCTGTATGCGTCCAGCTCCTTGTCCACGTTCTTCTCGTCCTTGGTCAGGCGGGACTCCGCGGTCTTCAGGAAGAGGTGTTCCGTCGCCCAGGAATTGATGTACTGCAGGGCGAGGGCGGATGAATCTTCGGGAGATGTGCCGTCGGGGATATATTTGTCCAGATCCGAACGGTAAAGGCGCTCACCCCCTACCTTTGCCACGACCTGGTCGTCGTGCACGATGGAGCTGACGATGTTGCATCCGCCCAGGGCGATGCATACGATAGATATGAGGAGCAAGCAACTTCTTGTCATAACTTACAAATATAGTAAATTATTTGTTGGCCATGACGAAAAAGCGCCGGATCGCTCCGACGCTTTCAGTCCTTCACGGCCGGGATTATTCAGCCTTGGGCTCAGCCTTCTTGGCAGCGGGCTTCTTTGCGGCAGCCTTCTTGGCAGGAGCCTTCTTCTCCTCTGCAGGAGCGGCTTCTTCCTTGGGTGCGGCTTTCTTGGCGGGAGCCTTCTTTGCTGCGGGAGCCTTCTTTGCTGCGGGAGCCTTCTTCTCCGCCTTGGGTTCTTCAGCCTTGTTGCCCTTTGCCACGGCCTCGCTCAGCTTTGTGTAAAGAGCATCGGTACGCTCAAGAATCTCTTTGCGGAGATTGTTGAAATAGGCTTTCTTGGATCCCTCAACCTTGACGGTCACCTTGTCGCGGAGCTCGTTGTAGAGGTCCACTGCATCTTCCATGAGGTCTGCGATGACCTTGTCGTCGGATTTGGGATTCACTGCAGCGCATACGGTGCAGTCTTCGATGAAGGCGCTGAGAACGTAGTCGATGTCCTTCTTGATGTCTCTGAGATTCATAAGCTTTGTGAATTAATTCGGTGCAAAGATAGTCATTTTTCTTGAATATTGATGCGGGGTGTGGCTACGGGTCCATTTGCGTGGCAGGGTAGGCGCATTTTGGGTATTTGGCGAATGCGTATGCAAAAAGGGCAGTTTTGCATACATCCCGCCGGTTTTTGTGGGACTTGTATGCAGAAAAGCCTGTTTTGCATACATCCCGCAGCTTTCTACGGCTATTTCCGTTTGGGCACGCGCTTGGAGAGGCCGATGGCTCCGGTGGGGCAGATCAGGTAGCAGAGGTGGCAGCCGACGCATTTCGCACCCAAGATATGGGGCTTGCGGTCTTCTCCGAAACTGATGGCCTGGTGTCCGCCGTCGCGGCAGGAAACGTAGCAGCGGCCGCAGCCTATGCAGGTATCCCTGTCGATGACCGGGTAAACGACCGTCGAGCGGTCCAGATCCGACGTGCGCACGAATTTGGGCAGTTCTTCGCCCACCATGTCGGCCACGTGCTTGACCCCGCGGGAAGCCATATAGGTCTTGAGGCCGTCGATGAGGTCGTCGATGATACGGTAGCCGTATTGCATTACGGCCGTGCACACCTGCACGTTCTGGCAGCCCAGCTGGATGAAGTCCAGCGCATCCCTCCAGGTAGAGATGCCGCCGATTCCGGAGAGCTGCAGGTTGGGCATGACGGGGTTGCCCGCCATCTCCAGGATGAAACGGAGGGCGATGGGTTTGACCGCCGAGCCGGAGTAACCGGAGACGATGCGCTTGCCGTTCACTTCGGCGCCCAGGGTCACGGACTTGATGGTGTTGATCGCGGAGATTCCGTCGGCCCCGGCGAAATGCGCGGACAGCGCGAACTGGGTGAGCGAGGCGACGTTGGGCGTCATCTTGGGAATGACGGGAATCTTTACGGCCTGCTTGACGTATGCGGTGTAGAAGGTGACGAGTTCGGGATTCTGGCCGACGTCGCTGCCCATGCCCGCAAGGCGCATCTGCGGACAGGAGAAGTTCAGTTCCACTGCATCCACGCCGGCATCCTCGGCCATCTTGGCGAGTTCTATCCACTGCTCCTCCGTCTGACCCATGATGGACGCCACGATGATCTTCGAAGGGTAGTTCTGCTTGAGTCTCCGGAGGATGTCGAAGTCCATCTCCACCGGATTCTCCGACAGCTGCTCCATGTTTCGGAAACCGGAGAAACTGGCGTCGGCACGCTTCACCGCATCGAAACGGGGAGAGACCTCCTCGATCTCCTGCAGGCAGATGGTCTTGTAGAACACACCGGCCCAGCCGGCCTCCAGGGCCCTTGACACCATCTCGTAATTGGTGCAGACGGCGGAAGATGCCAGGAAGAAGGGATTCTCGCAATGCAGGCCGCAGAAATCGATTTCCAGAGATGGCAGTTCCGTCTCCGGAGCGGGTTTCGGCAGCGCCTTGGCAATTTCGCGCAGGCGGACAGGGCGGTCGTAGTGGATACAGGCCTTCTCGGCGGCCTCCAGATCCTCGTCGCTGCAAGCTGCGAACAGGCGGGCGCCCAGATCTATATTGTTGAAACGGACGGCCCGGACCGCACGTGCGGGATCCCCGTGACGGGAGGCAGCGGTACAGGGAGCGTTTTCGCAAAGAAGGCAACGGACGGCTTCCTGCTTGAGGTGTAGTTGGTTCATTCCAGCCAAGTAATTATAAGTGAATAATCTATATCTCTGTGTTCCACCCCTTCGTGGTCTTCGTAGGAGTCGTTGTAACTGTAAATCAGGGATTTCCCGGGCTCAAGGATGCGCTTGTCCTCTCCGCGGCGGAAGGTGATGGCGGAATCACTTATCTCGGTGATGCACAGGCCGATGAACGCCTCGTAGTTCAGGGCCCCGGTCCTGGCCTGGACGGTTTCCTCCCTGCGCTCATCCCATTCGCTGTTCATCAACGCCCAGCCCTTCTTGCTCCAGAAGATCTTGAGACGGATATCCGTTTCCGGGCCTTCAGGCGTATTCCAGTTCAGGCGCTTGCGGCACTCGTCGGCATCCACAATCAACACGTATGCATTGTCCGGGCCCAGCGTATCGCGGAGAACTTTGCCTGCATCGTCCCAATGCTCCCCGGGATGGTCGCCGCACATGGCGCGGAAGGCCCCGAGAATGGCTTCATTCAGCTTCTCCCAGTCCCTATCCCGCTCGTAGGGCGCGCTGGAAAGCAGCACGGCATCCTTGCCAAGATACAGGTTGAAATGGTCCTTGCAGAGCAGGTCCCTGGCGACATAAATCTCCGGACGGATGGTCATGAAGTCGGCCGAAAGGGCTATGTAGTCTGCCTTTAGCGTATAGGGAGATTCCGGCCAGGTGCCAAGCTGCCGGCCGCTGTTCTTGTGAATGCACTTTCCCCAGATGCCGTCGTCGTTGATATAGGGCTCCCTGTTAAAGATCAGCGAAGGAGAATCCGGGCCGTCTCCTTTGATTATCTGTCCTCTGATACAGCCGTCGACTTTTTCGCAGACGGCTTTTGCAGCGCCGCCGGCAGGATTGAATGCTTTGCCGATGATATCCATATTGAAATGCTTTATTATCCGCAAGTTAGCAAAGTGACGGGAAATATGCAAATCTATCTGAAGTACGCCGGGCTGTCCTTGGTATAGACCGCCGGGAGTTCACCTTCGTCGAGGTGTCCGAGGATACGGCGGACGTGGAGGATGTTCCGGCCGTAGTAGTCTTTTTCGCCGGGTATGAGAGAGTTGATGCGCACGAGCTGCGAGGCGTGGATGATCTTATGGTCGCCTATGCAGAGTGCCACGTGCCCGACGGAAGTGTCGCCGAAGAACACCAGGTCGCCCGCCTGCATCTGGTCTATAGGGATTTCAATGCCGCACTTGACCTGCTGGGAGGCGTCGCGGGGAAGAAGGATGCCGTTCATGAAGTAGCAGAAGCCGGTGAGACCGCTGCAGTCGAAATGCCCCGGGGACATCCCTCCCCACATATAGGGGCAGCCCGTGAACTGTTTCGCGGTCGCGATGATGCTGTTCACCAGCATGGAATCCGGCTTATCCACCTTGAACGCGGCCCACTCCTTCATCGGACGGATATGGCCGCTGAGCACGCTACCCTTTCTTCCGTCCGGAAGGATAATGCCTGTCATCTTGCTTTCCCGGTCATATCCGCCTTTGTCCAGACGCACTATATTCCCTTGCAGTAGCTTTACGTTGGGGCCCTTCACAAATACTGGAATGGGGAAATCTTCCGTGCAGATCGCCTTGGGAGCCCTTAGGTACTCTTCCGCCTGCTCGCGGGTCATAGGGGCAAGGGTGGCGCCATAGAGTTTGGTGGCCTTCTGCTCCTCCGGACTGAGTTCCCGGGTAGGGGCCAGCGCCAGTTCGTTAACCCATCCTTCGTAAGGCTCGGGGGTCTTGATCCGCGCCCAGTAGCCCTTGCGCTCCAGCACCTGCACGAGGGTGCCCATGCGGGTCTGGCTCACGCACTCGCTGCCATAGCGGGGTTCGTCCCGCATGAATGCGTCGCTCACGTTTACGATGGCCCACTTTGTATCCTTTTGGAGCGAGGTGGCGGAATGGGTGGTAGCGGGCTGGGCCATGGAGCTGCCCTGGGCGCGGGTGCCGCAAGAGAGGGTGGCAATGAAAAGAACTGTAGCTGCGACTGCCACAACCGTGTTACGTAACTTATTAACAATCATATACTTACTTATTTTGACCCAGCCAAAAGCGGCAGGAGCATTTTATTTAACTTACAGACTTTCTGCCACTTACGCAGCACGCCCACCCTGCCGAGATCTCAAATCCAGCCGATGTCCAAAGACAAAGTTAGAGAAAAATCAGCAATTTGCTATCTTTGTATCCGTATGAAACGATTCGCGGCGATATTTCTGGCCCTGACGGTCTTCTGCGCGGCCAGCCTGCACGCATTGAACGATGCGGGCGGATTAGCCGACGCGGCACAAAGCCCCGCAACGCAAACCAAGACCGTGCAAACCAGCGTCGAAGCTCTTGATTCCAAGGGCGGAGCGCTGGAGCACAGCGTCTGGGGTATACTGGCGGTCAATTTCAAAGGAGATACCCTGGCCAATCTGAACAAAGGCAAGTGCATGGTGCCGGCGAGCAACATGAAACTCGTCACCACGGCGGCGGCCTACCTCAGACTCGGCCGGGACTACCGCTTCAACACCACCATTGCCACCGACGGCCAGATCAAAGACAGCACCCTTTGCGGCAACCTTTATATAATCGGCGGCGGAGACCCGCTGATAGGCGATCTGTTCAGCTATCTCCCTAAGGAGGACGTTCCCTTCAGCAAGTGGAACAAGATATTGACAGACAATGGGATAGCCCGAATTGAAGGGGCCGTCGTGGGAGACGGATCCTACTTCTGCGGCGAGTTGCGGCACAGCGACTGGAGCACCGAAGACGAGCGCAGCAAGGACGGGGTGGTGCCGTCGGGTCTGACTTGGCGCGGGAAGATGGGAGACAGCATCCCGGACGGACCGCTCGCCGCAGCGACGCACTTCCGCCGCTGGCTCATCGCCAACGGCACCCCAGTCTCCGGCACCGCCGCTGAAACAGGAGCGCGCCAGCCCTCGGACGGGCAATGCCCCGACCGGGCTCCCCTTGAGGGACACGGCGGGGCCCTTTGCCTGTCGCGGACGGCTATCGTAATGCCCGACTCCCTTACCATCCTCGGAACGGCGCAGTCGGCCCCCCTCAACCACATCGCCTCCATCGCCAACCACCAGTCCGACAACTTCTGCGCAGAAACCCTTCTCAAAGCCATCGGCAAATCCAACAACGGATCCGACGACTACGACACCGCGACCGCCGCACTGCACCGGGCCCTCTCCCCCATCGGCCTGGCAGGCCCCAGCGCCGGGATGCGCTTCGCCGACGGCAGCGGACTCTCGCGCAAGAACTATCTCTCCCCCGAATTCCTTGTGAGCCTGCTCCGCGGGATGGCCCGAAGCCGGTACTACAAAGACTATCTGCACTCCCTCCCCAGACCGGGAAGGGCGGACGGAACCCTCAAGACGCGGCTCCCCAAGGTGCCCTCCGCCGTCAAGGACCGCATCTACATGAAGAGCGGCAGCATGAACGGAGTGCGCTGTTTCAGCGGATACATCCTCCCCTCGGACGGCAACTCCCAGAACACCATCTGCTTCAGCATAATGGTGAACAACTACGTCGGATCGCAGACTAAACTCGCGCCTGTCCTGGACGCACTAATACTCGAACTTGCAAACGAAAACTGATATGAAAAAGATCCTCCTCACCCTGGCGGTCGCCCTTGCGGTGCTTCCCGCCACAGCACAGAAGCACCTCAGTTTCAACAAGGTAGAAATCAAGGGAACTACCGACGAAATGACCGCAGCCCTCGGCAAGAAGGGATTCAAATACGAAGAAACCAACGACGGCGTGCCGCTGGTGATAGGCAAGTACGCCGGCTACTCCGACGTCGAGGTGAACATCATCCCCGGCGACGACGGACAGGTCTGCGCGATCCGGGCGGAGATTCCCCCGCGCCTTTCCTGGGTGAAGCTCGAGAACGACTACACTTCCATCAAGGCCATGCTCGCGAAACAGTTCGGGAAGCCGGTGGAAGAGGTGGAGAAGTTCGACGGAGGACCCTTCGAGGAGAGTTCCGAGAAGCTGGTCTGCCTCATCAAGAACAAATGCACTTTCCGCAGCGTTTTCGAGAGCGCCGAAGGAAAAGTAACCCTGACGCTCAAGCATCAGGGTCCCATCTGTTTCGTGTGCGTGCTTTACGAGAACGCCCTATAGCGATTCTATCCAGGCCTTCATATCAGGCACCTTCGCCAACGCACTCTTGAAGAGCGCCCACTGATTGCGGGTGCGGTCCATGTTGTGGGCGGGGTACTTGATCTTGTAGTAGGTGTCGCCGTTTATGTAATCGGCGAAGAAACGGACGCACTGCATGTAGGGGAAGAGGCATGCGGCGAAGGGCAGCATCTCCTTCTCCAGCGGGGTGAGGAACACCTTTGCGGACTCGATGTATCCCTTGCTGAAAGCCTTGAATATCTCCATGTTGAATCCGACCTTCGAGGTGTCGGGATCATCCTCCGCCACGAAGTTGGCCGCGGTGCGCAGGAAGTCGCCGAAGTCGGAGAATACGAAGCTGGGCATCACGGTGTCGAGGTCGATGACGCAGAGGACGTTGCCTTCCTTGTCGAACATCATGTTGTTCACCTTGGTGTCGCAGTGGCAGATGCGCTTGGGGAGCTTCCCTTCGCGGAACAGTCGCTCGGCCTTGGTCATCTCCTCTTCATATCCGTATATCTCCTCCACAAGCGCCTTCACCTCGGGATCCGCCATGCGCCCGGCCTTGTCGGCTGCGACCGCCTCCCGGAGCTGGCGCGCGCGGAGCTCCATGTTGTGGAAGTCGGGGATGGTCTCGCCGAGGGTGTCGGGGATGTCTGCGAGCTGGGCCTCAAAATTGCCGAAGGCCTTGCCTGCGAAGTAGGAATATTCCGGGGTTACCGCCTCGAAAGTGAGGGCGTCCGGGATGAACACGGAAATGCGCCAGTAAGTCTGTCCGTCGGTCCAATATGTTTTGCTTGAGCCTTTTACGGGGATGAAACGGAGAACCTTGCGGTCGATGTCGGGCTCGCCTTCAAGCTTTGCGCGGATGTGGCGGGTGACACATTCGATGTTGTGCTGCAGGAGCTCCACATCCTGGAAAATC
>Ga0310695_10008588_pt1 | contig 15708 bp, 11 predicted proteins | sample RumenRJG_04DNA_FD_203882 | JGI IMG/M metagenome (GOLD analysis project Ga0310695, IMG submission 203882) | Bovine rumen microbial communities from Lethbridge, Alberta, Canada - RJG_04 (v2) (version 2) | ecosystem: Host-associated > Mammals > Digestive system > Stomach > Rumen | place: Canada...
ACGGATGCCCATATACAGCACCACCTGATTGGGGTTGCTGAACTGCCGCTTTGTCCATTCATTGACCTCCTTCAGGCCGACGGTGTTGACCAGATGCGTGAGACTGTCTGCGTAATCCCCCGGGGTCGCCAGTGGCTCGCCACGCAGAAAATTGGCCACACACGAAGAGACAATCTCCGCGTTCTTACGGCGGTCGACATTCAGCCGCATGTCGTCAAGAGAGGTTTGCAGTTGCGAGCAGGCACGCTCATATTCAGTGGTCACGAAGCCATAGTCGCGCACGCTGTGCAGCATGTCAACCAAGCATTGGGTGGCTGGCTGCCACGCTCCCGACACAAAGCCTGCGCCAAGGCCGAAACTGTGCTCCACCGAGGAGACAAGGAAGTCGCCGTCGAGCACCGCCGCATTGAGATAAGGCACGTCCTTACGCGTGCTTTTCTCGTCGATACGGGCATTGAGCATGATGGGAACGACAGCGTGGAAGAACTTGTCGCGGTAGCTCGTGGCCGCAGGCCGCCCGTTGCGCATGGGCGAGGGCGTATTGAACAGAATCTGAATGCTGTTGCTCTCGGACTCGGGATCGTCGGCAATGCCATAGACGGGACCATTGTGGGACGGCACGGTGTAATAGACGCGCTCTGCCACCTGGCTGCGGCGCGGAATGTCGGCCCAGAGGCGTGTGATTTCCTGCTCAACGCGGTCGACATCGATGTCGCCCACCACCACGATGGCCTGCAGGTCGGGATGATACCATTTATAATAGTAATCGCGCAGGGTCTGGTATTTGAAGGTGTCGATGATGCTCATCAGGCCTATCGGCATGCGCTCGGCATAGCGGCAGCCCTTGGGATAGACCTGAGGCAGCAGCTGGTCGTACATGCGCAGCGTGGCGTTGTTGCGCGTGCGCCACTCCTCGCGTATCACGCGGCGCTCATCATCGATATCCTTATCTTTGAGCGTGATGTAGCCCGACCAGTCGTGAAGAATGAGCAGACACGAATCGACAAGCGACTGCCGGACAGACGGCACATTGCAAATGTTGTAAACCGTCTGGTCGATGCCAGTCTCCGCATTGAGGTTGGCGCCAAATTTCACACCGTTTTTCTCAAGAAACGAGACGATACTGTTGCTGGGGAAATGCCTGGTGTCGCGAAAGGCCATATGCTCAAGGAAATGGGCAAGGCCGCGCTGGTCGTCGCTCTCAAGAATGGAGCCCACGCGCTGCACGATGTAGAAATCGGCCCGGTTGCGGGGACGCTCGTTATGGCAAAGATAATAGGTGAGTCCGTCGGGCAGATGCCCTACCCTAACGGCATTGTCGCCGCCCTGGGCATTGGCCTCAGCAGGAAAACCGGCCGCGACCGCCATCAGGACGATCCAGAAGAAAAAATGTCGGAACATGATTTATTTGCGAATAAGATGGAAAGCGTATGTCTCGCCCGAGGGCTTGGCAAGTGTGAGGGTAGCCTCTTTGTCCTTAATGTGAAGCAGATTGCCCCTGAGCGCCTCCTCAAGGCTCACGGGCTTGAGTGCGACGCCGTTGACCGCCGCGATGCGGTCGCCGATAGCCGGCATGCCGTCGAGGCCCTCCTTGCTGTCGGCCCACACGCCAGACACGACGGGGTAGCCCTGGCCGTAGGTGATGTCGAGGTTCCATGCCGGTTTGTAGAGGTCAACAGGCTGTGACGAGAATGCCTCGAAGTAGAAAGCCGGGTGCTGGAAGTCGATGGTCACCACGCCGTAGTCGAGCAGTGCCGTGCCCAGGCGCGTACCCGAGCCGCCGATGCTCACCGTGGAGACATTACGAAACTTTGCGGTGCCCATGCGGAAGTCTTTGAGCAGCAGGCGCACACGGTCGGTGACCGACGATGCGCCGCCCATGCCTATGCCGTTGCTTCCCCGGCCATAGCCCTGGATGCTCACCGCCTGATTGTCCGTTCCCATCTCCGACACAAGGTCGAAACCCGGAGACACCAGACAGGCGTCGCCACTGTCGAACATGGCGGTCTCTATCAGGCCGCCGCCAAGGTTGACCGTGACAAAAGGAATGTTCTGGCCGTTGGTCTCCATGGCCATCTTCGCTCGCAGGCTGACGTGCAGGCGGCTCAGATCGTCGGTAATGATGATGCTGTGTTGCCGGCTGTCAATGCGAAGGATGTAGCCGGTGAGGATATCGCTGCCTACAATGCCGTCAACGCCGAGGCGCTCCACGATGTTGCCCTTGGGGATGACGTTAGCCTTGATGTTGCGGAAAGCCACTGTCGTGGAGTCGCCAAGGAGCAGCTCGTTGACGGTGGTCTTGCTCACGGAGAACTCGTTGCCCGCAGCGTCGATGATGCCCTGGCTGCCGATGGTGGCATGCTTGAGCGAGTCGGCCCAGGTCTGCGTAATATAAAAAGGTGCGCCCGTATCGAAGACGAAGCGGCCCCGGAGACCATCCACAGTGGCGTTGATGATCATCTTGCCGTTGACCATCTCGTAAGGCAACCTCACAAAGACCGCAGCCGCCATGCGCCCTGCGGGAAGCAGAAGCAGCGTCAGCACGAGAAGTGACAGACGCACTGCCAGATTACTGATGACTTGCCTCATACTCTTTCAACATTATATAGCCCTCGCCGTCGTTAATGGCCGAGGTCACCTGAGTTGCCACCTGCGGGTCCTTGATTTTCGGCTTCATGCTCTTGAGCCAGGCCACAAACTGCTTCGACTGGCTGAGACTGCCCGACTCTATCGTATGGAGCAGGCAAAAACCGTATATCAGCGGGTCGCACATGTTGTCGGCCGGCATCTTCGTCATGGCCAGCGCCTTGGCACAACGTGTCATCACAGCAACGTCATTGTTGTCGGCCGCTGCCAAATATTCGAGCTGGGTCTTCCTCACCGCCGAAAGGGGAAGGTTAAGACGTTGCAGCTCCGCAGGACGGACCTTGCGCGCCACACTGTCGAAACGAACGGCCGTCTGCTCGCTATATTTCATCAGTCTGTAAAAGCAGGCGATAAGCACAAACTTGTCGCTCACCTGCCGGTATTCCTTCATTGGGACGGGCTTCTGCCTGCGCAGTGCCATCACATAGTCGTGCATAAACGAATAGTCCATGCAGCGCGCGACGCTGTCCTTGCGAAAAGCGGTCAAGTCCTGAGCCTTTGCTGCGGAATACGGCAGCAGCATCAGGCAGGCCAGAATAGCGAGAACAAGGCCGCGGTGTCTTGTTATCATTGTTTTCATTTTGCGCTCTTTTGAATAAGTTTAAGCGTTGCGACGGCATCAAGTATGCCACCAGAGACACAGAGGTCGGCATAGCCGCACTCAACGGGCTTCTGGTTGGCTGCCATCTCGGCATTGGAAGGCCGTGTGACAAGGGAAAGCGGCTTCTGCCTTGCACCGTCGATGATAAACTGCCGCAACTGCGCAGCCGTAAGCTTGGGATAGCGGCTCTTGTAGAGTGCTACAACACCGGCCACCACGGCAGCGGCGGCATTGGAGCCGGTCAGACGGAGGTAGTTGTCGCCCGTGTCGCAGGTGTAAATGTTTACGCCCGGCGCAAAGACATCCACGTTTTTCTTTCCATAGTCGGCAAGACGGAAAGGATCGCCGTCAGCGTCTGACGCAGCCACATTGATGAAGTTGGCGAAGCGGTGGCCGTCAGCTGCCACAGGCGACGGACTGGTCGGCGCGTTGTCGATGTTGTTGCCGGTATCGCCAGCTCCGTGCACGATAAGCACTCCTTTTTTCTCTGCCTCTGCAATGGCCAGGTTGAGGAAGTCCTGGCGGTCGCTTAAAGGCTTGGCCGACGCAAGGAGAATGATCTCCGCGCCATTGTTTACGGCATAGCGTATGGCGTTGGCAATGTCCTTGTCGTAAGCCTCACCCTCAGGCACGGCCCTGACCATCATCAGCCGCACGTTGTCGGCCACGCCGTCGATGCCAATCCCATTGCCGCGCCTGGCACCAATGATGCCGGCAAGGCCCGTGCCGACGGTGGGATTGCCGGCGAGCAGCTGGTTGTTGCCATAATGGTTGTCGTCGAGATTGTTCAAATCGTCACCAATCTCGGCACGCTCGTCCTTGACTTTTGCCTTGGCTTCCTCATAGGCCTGCTTGTTTTTCTCATACGTGTCGTAGCGGTGGGCAAAGCGCTTGCTCCACTTCTCGTTGGCAGAGAACGACCACGTAATGGCATTCACCCAAAAGCCCATCGAATTGATGGAGTCTCTTGCCTCAGCCCCCTGGGGGGCAAGCTTCTGGAACTGCTCAAACGTGAAATCGCTGTCCTTGGGGAACATCTTGTGGAGCCGCCTGTCAAGCTCTTCCATCTGCACGCCTATATTCTTGGCGAATACCATGCTCATGTACAGGCTCTCTACCTTGCTGCCCCTTGCCAATTTCATATAACTCATAAGCTCCTTGTTCTCGGCATCCGTGCGCTTCTTGCCGAGCGCGTTGAGCTGTTCGAACCGTGTCCTCACTTTGTCAAACTGACGGGAAGCCTCTTCACTGGTGTAAGTGATATTGGTGCCGTCGGCCTTGCCAAGGAAGTTCCATCCGTGGATATCGTCGATATAACCGTTCTTGTCGTCGTCTTTCCCGTTGTCGGGTTTTTCTTTGGTATTGGTCCACAAGACGTCTTTCAAGTCTTCGTGTTCCACATCGAACCCACGGCTAATCACGGCCACCGTGACCGGCTTGCTCTTCTTTGGCAACATGGGGTAAGCCTCGGTGATACGGGCGCCAAAGAGAGAGTCGATGGGGTTAAACGTACTCAAATGCCAGTCGAGCGAGGTTTGGGCTTCAGCCGACAAACCGCACATCAAGAGGGCAAGGGGAAGAAAGTGCTTAAAGTTCATTACTTCAAATAATTATAATTCAGATAGTTTCTATTTCAGGTATTTTTTAATCAGGTCATTCAGTCCGTCGTGGGGTGTGGGTGCCTGGTCATCGAGGATGGTCCCGTCAGCACCAATGACGACGTAGCGCGGCACGCCGCGCACGCCGAAGGCCTGGGAAAACTCCGACTCTGTTTCAGGGCAGATAAGGTTGACCAGGTCCATCAGATGGTAGCGGGGAAGCGAATACATCCAATGCTTGTAGGCATCGCGCGTATCGATGGAGACTGTGATGAACTGAATGCGGCTGTCGTCCTTGTACGACGCGGCCAGCGCTGCATAGGAGGGCAGATTGGCGATGCACACACCGCACCACGTAGCCCAGAAGTCGATAACCAGCATCTTGCCCTTGAAGTCGGCCAAACGCCACACCTTGCCCTTATAGTCGGTGAGGGCAAAGTCGGGACACGCCATGCCTTTCTTTACAATGGCCACGGTATCGGCACTGACCGAAGCGGCCGGAGCGGCAGAGGCTTTCTGCATGCCGACGCCCAGGCACAGCGCGACACTGAGCAGTAGAAGAGAAATAAGTTTATTCATTGTTGTTTTATTGTTTATTGTTCAACGTATTGACGACGGCCTCCTTGAGGGCAGTCCGTCTGACATTCTTGGCAACCAAACGACCGTCAGCGTCAATCACCATACAGAAAGGAATGCTGTTGAAAGCATAGGCCTCACGCAGCGGAGAGCGGTTGAAGCCCTTGCTGTCCCACAGGCTTATCCAGGGTATCTGCTCCTCGTTCTCAGCCTTGATCCAGGCCTCCTTACTGTCATCGAGCGACACGCTTACAAAGACAAGGCGTCCGGCATAGCGCTGGCGCAGGTCCTGATAGAGCTGCTTCAGATAGACCATCTCCTTTCGGCACGGTCCGCACCAACTGGCCCAGCAGTCAACGACGACCACCTTACCACGCAGAGAAGACAGCGAGACGGCGTTGCCATTGTGGTCAACGGCCGTGAAGCCGGGTGCCATCTGCCCCCTCGCCGTCTGGTGCAATACGGCAAGGCGCGCCCTCATGGCACGTCCCATGGCCGTGGCTTGCTCCTCAGCGGTGAGCTGGGAGAACAAACGTGCGGCATCCTCATAGTTGTTTGGGAATTTCGTTATGACGAACGATGCCAGCAAGGGTGCCGCGGCCTCTTGCGGACGCGAGGCCATCTGCCGACGGATATCTGGCAGAAGTGCGGTCAAGGAATCAAGCTCAGCCGCATGGCGGCGGTTGTCGGCAACAATCAACTCCTCAATATGGTCGCTGGCCACGGCGGAAGAACTGGCTTTTGCCGCTGCCTGGGCTGCGGCATCTTGTTCCATATCGTAGCGCCTCATCCTACCCTCAAGCAGACTTTTCCATTTCCGCAGCAGCTGCATGTCGCCGTCGGGCTGTATGCTGACCGTACTCTCACCACCGTCGCGGTCAACATACCCTTTCACGGTGGTGGTATCAGCAGGCAGATATACAAGGGCGTTGTAACCGCCGAGACAGAGCCGATAGAGCGCGGGGCCGTCGGACGAAGACAGTTCAAAGGCGCCTCTGTCCATCGTAACCTGGCTAAGGGTATCGCCCGAAAGCGACAACAGCGCGGCCTTGGCACGAATGTCGCCGCCTATCTTACCCCTAACCACCACTTGGGCCGGACACAGGGCCGCTGCCGCCAGCAGCAGGCCGAGACATAATATGTTAGTTGCTCTCATTGCCAATCTGTTGCAAGTCAATGTTGTAATGCCCAAGGAAGTAGTCAACCACAAGTTTATACTTCTGCGCCATCATCGGATACTTGTTGAGATATTTTGTCTGCATCACGCTGTATGGCGTACTGACAATGGTTTGAACGTATTTCATCCAGTCCTGTGAGGCCGCATAGGTATATTGGGTGAACAAGCCTGCCCTCAGGGCAGAGGCGGCCGTATAGGTGGCCGTGTAGTCGGTGAGCGAGGCAAAGGTCGGGTCCATGCTCATGCGTCCGTTTTTCAATGCTTGTTCTATCAGCATGCTGACGGCATCAGTGGTGAAGCCCACGGAGTCTTTCCTTGTCATGGAAAGTATCTTCTCCGTGGCCCCGGCGAAAGCGACATAGTCGAAACCTGCCAGCGTGTTCTCGTCTTCATACTGCGACTCCGGCACCTCACCGTGAAGCGAGCCTGGATTGTGGACGATGCGCCCTGCCAACAGCATCTTCTGTGGAAGAATGGACTTCAGCACTGAGTCGGGAAAATAACAGAACACGCGTTGCTGCAAGAGGCTGATGTGATTGCCCACTTGGGTCTCCTCGCCCTGATAGATTTTATAGCCTGCGTTGGTCTGATCCCTGGAGGCATCATAGCTCCAGCGTATGTCGCCCGTGACACTCCAGAACCAGTCCTCGTCCGAGAATTTATACAAAGGATAGACACCGTACTTCTTATGCCAGTCCATGATGGTGTTGTCGTAGTCGTGGTTTCCCTGCGGCAGAGTGGTCTCATGCACGACGGGCTCATCGCCCTGGTAGGCCTCGGGTGCGGCCTCATCAATGCATGAGAAGAGCAACGTAAGAACGGGCAGGAGCAAGCCTGCCGTGATTACATGATATTTCATCGTTACGGGTTTTGCTTAAGTGAAGGATTTCTGGTGATGGCTTCCTGGGGTATTTCCAGCACGTAGCGGCTGTCGTTCTTTTCCAGCACATACTCGATGGGCTGTCCCTTGGTAAGCTCAAAAGTGTGGGTGATGCGCGGCATGCCAAAGCGACGGAGGTCGAACCAGCGGTGGTCGTCGAAGGCAAGCTCGCGGCGACGCTCCTGCGTGTAGAATGTCCAGAGCGAGTCGGCATCGGTGATGTCAACGGGCGTGTAGCTGCCGTCCCACCGCGACTCACGCAGCGTATTCAAGTCGGACAGTGCCTGCACGCGATAAGCATCCTTTCCCTCAGCCTGATACTTGCGGATATAGCTCTCGGCACGGTTGAGATAAGCCTCGGCCGTGCGGAAGCCCTTGGAGGCATCGCCCGAATTGTAGTTGTGGCAGCCCCAATACACATCCGTGTTTTGGACAAACGTGCCAAGTATGGGATCCCACTTCATCGCACCGACATTGTAGGTGGTGAAGAAGAAGCTGAGCCGCATGTCGCCCTTATTGGTGCGCGCCGACTTCTTGTAGTCGTACAGCGACTTCAGGTCGTTGCTGACGATGAACGCCGGGGTGTCGGAGCCGTTGCAGACGCCCTCGAAGTTGGTATTCTCCGTATCGCTCGAATAGCACCAGATGAGCTCCGGGCTGTCGGGATGGTACACGTGCATGGTATAGAAGCCCGACGACGAGCGGGTGGCATAGTTGGCAATCTTCAGCAGACCCGGCTGTTTGGCCAGCACGATGTCGGCCTGTCTGATACAGTCGTCGTAGCGCTCCTCATAGAGGTAGAGGCGGCAGAGCAGCATGTGGACAAACTGGTCGGTCACCTTATTCTTATTGTTGCCGGTGCCGTAGGCCTCCATGAGCGGCCCGGCGGCCAGCAGGTCTTTCTCAATCTGGTCATAAACCTCGGTGATGGTGTTGCGGGTGGGATAGTCATCGGTCACATCCGACTTGAGAATCAAGGGCACGCAAGGCTCGGTGTCGCGGTCGATGCCCTCGGCGTTGTATGGCTTGGCAAAGAGATTGGCGAGCATGAAGTAGTAGTAGCCTCTGAGGGCGAGTGCCTGTCCCTTGACGTTGCCTTTATCCGAGTAGGATCCCGTCGCGTCATCAATCATGTCGAGGGCTACGTTGCACCCCTTGATGAGGGAATAATAGCCCGACCAGGTGTTGTAGTTGGAGATGTCCTGCTCCTTCATCCGCTCGAAGAGTTGCTTCTCCCAGATAAACGGCGCCTGCCCCGCCTTGACGTAAGCCTGCTGGTTGGCGCTCTCGGTGTAGTTGCTCATCACGTCGTCGGTCATCATGTCGAGATACGGCATCAGCGAGGAACTCATCTGATAGCCCTCGCCGATGAGAATCTGCTCCAGGTCGCTGGCCGACGAGGGAATGACCTCGTCCTGGCTCTCCTCGTCCAGAAAGTTACCGCAGCCCGAGACCAGGAGCATAATGGCCGCAAGGGGAACAATCTTAAGAAAGCTATATTTACGCATGTTCATGATTATAGGCTGATGTTGATGTTGAACGAATAAGCGCGGGTAACGGGCTGATTGCCGGAGGCCACCTCCGGGTCAAGGCCCTTAAACTCCTTGCTCTTGATGATGAACGGGTTGGACACACTGAACGACAGCGCGAGGTTGTTCAGTCCAAGGCTGGCGATGGCCTTCTTCGGGAAGAAGTAGTTGAAGCCGATGTTGGTACATCTTGCAAAACTGCCGTTGACGACGCGCAGGTCGCTGTAGTTGTACATGCGGTAAGACGACTCGGTCAGACCGTTGGGCAGCGAAACCCTACGGTGCAGCAGACTTCTCGAGGGAATACCCGGTACATCGGTGATGTCGCCAGGCTTGCGCCAACGGTCAACGAAGTCCTTGGGCAGGTTGACGTAAGCGCTCGGCACATCCTCCACAATCTCGTCCTTGAACATTGGCGCCAGGAAGCGCTTGCCGCCGAGGTTGAGCGTAAACGAGGCTGAGACAGAGAAATTGGAATAGCGGAAGCTGGAAGAGAGACCACCTGTAAAGTCAGGCTCAAGCGACCCCATATAGCGCATGTAGGCCGTTGCGTCGTTTACGCCATCGGGACAGTCGGTTGCCGAGGGGATGTCAAACTCGGGGTCGCCATTCTCCGGATTGACACCTGTAAAATGGAACGCCCAAATGCTCTGCACAGGATAGCCTTTCTTGTTGAGCGCACCCGACACTGCCGTGCGCCAGCTCTTGTTCTCGTTCATGGTCGACTCTATCTCGTTGAAGTTCTTGGCCGAGTTGAGCGAGAGGGTCCAGTTGAACTTCTTTGCCTGGATGAGCGTCATGCTGAGGTTGAACTCCAGTCCGGAGTTCTTCATGCTGCCGCCGTTGACGGGGGTCGACTCGACACCGTACTCCATCGGCACCTGCTTCTCCACAATCATGTCGGTAGTCTTCTTGTGGTAATATTCGAAGCTGAACTGTATGCGGTTATGCCAGAAGCCGAGGTCGAGACCGAGGTTCCAGGTCTGCGTCTTCTCCCAGCGCAGGTCGGGATAGGCCAGCGACTTGATGTTGAGCTTATACTCACCCGTACGCTGGTCGATGGAGCTGCCCGAAGGAATCTGGGCGATGAGGTAAGGACCGTAGTTCTCTACGGCATTGCCCTGCCAGCCATAGGTGAGTCGGAGGGCCATGTCGCTGACCACCTTCTGCCGCTGCATCCAGTCCTCGTTGATGACATTCCAGCGCGTACCGACCGACCACACGGGCAGGAAGCGGTTACGCGTGTCCTGACCGAAGCGGTTGGAGGCGTCGGTGCGGATTGACGCCGTGAGCGTGTAGCGTTCCTTATACGAATACGACCCTGAGGCATACAGGCCGAGATAATTGTTCTTGCGGTCGATGATGCTATTGGTCATTTGGTTGTAGAGCGTGTTGGAGGTTTGACCGTCAACGCTCTCTACGGTAAGCGGCGGATTGATGAACGTCTTGCCGCGGTCGGGCAGGTAGCCGTAGCGGCTGGCGTTCCCGCCGTCATATTTCTCACTTCTGATTTCCTCGCCAATCATGAAACTGAGACGGTGGTCCTTGTGCAGCACCGTGTTGTAAGACAGCTGATTGGTCCAGGAATAGTTCAGGCTGCGGTTGTCGACCGAGCTGTATTGTCCGCCGTGAGGCAGCCTGCTCTTGCGGTATTCCTCATCTGACGGGGAATAGGCACCATACTCATAGCCACGGATTGCCGTCATGGCATACGAACGCTCGCCGGCCCACGTGTAGCCGTCGGTGTTGGAGGTGCTGAAAGCCAGCGTACTCTCAAAGCGCAGGCCTTCGAGGATGTCCCACTGGGCGCGGGCGCTGAAGTTGAACGACCGGCTCTCATTCTGGTTGCCGGAGTTGGCCAACTCGTTCAATACATTATAATTATAGCCGAATGTACGGTAAGGATAGTAGAACAGTGAGCCGTCGGCGTTGTAGCAAGGAATGACGCGGCTCGTGGTGGAGGCATAGTTATAGGGATTGACATACGACGAGTAGCTCTTGGTCTTGTCGGTGCTGCCACTGAGGTCGATGGCAATGAGGAGCTTGCGCGAAATCTGGTTGTCAAGTCTCAGACTTGCGCTGTAGCGCGACGAGGTGTTGCCACGCTGTGTACCATTGTTGATATTGGCCGACAGTGAAGCATAATACGACAGCTTGTCGGTGCCGCCCGACAGGCTCAGGCTGTGGTTATGACTCAACGCGTTGCGGAAGAGAATGTCAAACCAGTCGGTGTTTTGGGTATCGAGCAACTTGGCCTGGGTGTTGAACTCGTCATAGCTGATTTCCTGGTTAAGGTATTTCGAGAGCAGACCCTCGTAGCCGACGGGCTCCAGCGAACGCGAGGAGACCAGTCGACGCTGATAAATCTCGCGGCTGACATCGTTGCGCTCGCGCGAATTCATCAGGTTCATTTTATTATAAGAGATGCGCTCACTGATGGAGAGGCCACCATGATAGCCGACCGACAGCCGGCCTTTGTTGCCGCGCTTGGTGGTGATGACGATGACGCCATTGGCGGCTTTTACACCATAAAGCACTGTGGCAGAAGCATCTTTCAACACGGTGATGGACTCAATGTCGTTAGGGTCGAGCCAAGAGATGGACGAACCTACGAAGTTACGCACCATATCCATGTTGTCCTCAGAGATATCGCCGAGCGAATTGAGCTCCTGCTGCTTGAAAGGCAGCGGGTCGGTCTGGATGACACCGTCGACCACCCATACGGGCTCCTGACTGCCGAGCAAGGTAGAGGTACCACGCACGCGCACCTTCTGGCGCTGACCGGTAACGCCGCTGACATTGGTCACCACCGTTCCGGGCATCTTACCCTGCAGCATCTGCTCAAGGGTCTTGGTGCCGGCGAGGTCGAGGTCTTTGCCCCTGATCATGGAGTTGGAACCCACCATCTCGCTGCGACGGATGCGCTGGTAGCCGGTCACCACCACGTCGTCGAGCGTATGCTCGCTGTTGACCATTCGGATAACGACATTCTTCTTGTTGGTGACGTCTACCGTCTTGGTGTCCATACCCAAATAGGAGACGACAAGCGTGGGATGGTTGATGTCGGGAACCTCTATGCTGAACTCACCGTTGAAGTCGGAGATGGTGGCTATCTTCGTTCCTCTCAGGTTAATGGTCGCTCCGATGATGGTCTCACCGTCGCTGCTGACCACCCGGCCCTTCAATACCCGCCTGGCCGAAGTACCATTCTGCGAGAAGTTCACCTTATCTATAATAACGTTCTCGCCTTTGATGGAATAAACCAGCTCGTTGGGAAGCAGCACATTGCGCAGCACCACCTCGAAGGGCTCGTTCTTTTCGTCGACGCTTGCCACACGCTTACCCAACATCTTCTTGACGTTGTCGTCGTAAACGAAGTGATAGCCCGACATTTCTTCCAACTGCGACAGCACCTTCCCCAGCGTGGTATTGTTTACCTGAAGGGTAATTCTCGGGCCGAGTGTGTTTTGCTGCGCCAATGCGGAACTGCAGGGAACTGTAAGTGAACCGATTAGGAATAGCAGGGTATAGAGGTTCTTTCTCATGATAAAATAATATAGTAAATGCCGGCACCCTGACTACGCTATGCTGCAGGATGCCGGCTTATAAGCTTTACATCAAAACTTTACGCGTGCCGTTCTGGCCCTTGACGATATACAGGCCGCGAGGCATCGATAGGCTCTGCCCCTGCTTCACCTTGCGCACCAGCTTGCCGTCGAGGGTGTAAACAGCTTCCTCGCCAGCGGCAGCCTTGGTGACCGACGAGATGCCAGCGGTCGGATTGAGCTTCTTTGCACTACCACCCTTGCGGTTGATCAGTATGTTGCCAGCATCAAGTTCACTGTCATCACCGGGCGTGAAGTTGAGCAGCATTGTACCATTCGTGGTAAGCGTCGTGTCGGCAGCAATGTCAAAGCGGGTGCCGGCCATCATCTCCATTATCTTATATGTGCCATTATCATCAGAAGCGACATCGGCGTTGTCTTCGCTGTTGGATGAGTTGTCCAGCATAATCTGACCCTGCTTCTTCAGCAATTTGGCCGAGAGCGAACCCGTGGTGCCAAACAGTCCCGTAACCGTGAAGGTGGAATCGCTAACGGCTTTCAGCGTGAAGGTCAGGTCGGTCGTCTTGAACGACTTGGCCAGGTCCTCGTAGCCGGAATTAACCTCTATTTCACTGGCCGGCGTGTAAGAATAGGTACCGGCAAGAGCTGCCGTCGTATATGCAGGCACATCCTTCTTGGTTGCCGTGAAGCCATCAATGGATTCAAGCACCGTGAAACCTCCAAAGAAGCTATATGCTGCGACAACGATTTGCCCATCCGTAGAAATCGTACCGTCATCGGCCACATTCAAGACAATGCTACTCTCTTGATCAAGCTCGTGATTGGAACCGGCGCCAATATAAATAAAGCTGGTCATAGCATCAGCAGAAGTAGGAATGGTCATGTCTGCAGGGCTCAATGGAATGGTAATGGTCTTGGCGTCGGCATCAAACGTGCCGGTCACCTCCATGTTGGCGCCAAACAGACCAAAGATGTTGACACCGCTCTCAGTGGAACGAATCGTGATGTCGCTGCTCGGCGTATAGCCGTTTTCGCCATTGTTAAGCGAGCCCTTTGCCGTTAAAGTATAACGTCCATCGAGGTCAGAAGCCGTGATGGCTGAGGCCGTCAGAACACAACACAACATAAACAGTGTGCAAGTCAACTTGAAGTACAAATTCCTCATAATAATACAGTTATTAAATTAATACTAATATCTCTCTTAACTCATGGGGCGATAAGCTGACCATCATCACGCCCCTATTATTGATATTTGCCTTAGACTTTTTTTCCTATACAATTAACGATTCATCAATATCCGATTGCAAAAGTAACAAATATTAGCTAAATATTCATTGAATATGAGAAATAATTTCATAAAAACGGCAAATTATACGGAATTATAACGAATTAACGCAAATTACGAATGTCCAAACCATAGGGCGGAGAGTGACCATACGGCGGCATCGGCACCACGGCAAGTTCGGAAATAGCTGACAAAACCGTGGGCCTGCGAGTCGACGGCGTCGCTGAGCAACTCACCCGACTCCAGGTACACCTTATTATTATTTAGGTTCACGTCGACGGCTGCCATCTGCGCGCCTATCATCATCGCCTTCTCCATCGACATGATGCTGCATTCCTTGTTGCCATGCCAGTCGCCATGCCACGCGGCCACCATCAACGTGGTGTAGACGCGGTCGCGGTCGACGGGGGTAGGCCGTTCACCACCCCTACACTGCAGCAATTGGATTGACGCCGCGGATTATTAATAATCATTAATCTAATGGGGCGTCTTGCGGCATATCGCAACGCATTTTATAACTTTGCAAAAAGTACAGATTCACTTAATCCCCAAATTGACATTATCAGATGAAAGGACAACAGACCCACCTGCTTAGCCGGTTGATGACACGGCCGACGATGCTCATGCTGACGCTTGCCACCTTCTTACCCATGCAGGCGCAGACCGTGACCGGAAACCAAGACAGTTGCGAAGTCATCATACCCCAAGCCTACTACGAGGCCCAGCAAGCCAAGGCGCGCCGCGTGCCCTCCCATTTCCCCACGACCTCAACGGCATCGGTCATCAAGAACACCGGCAAGGTCTACACCTTCCGGCTGGCCGCCTGCATCCTGCCCGAGTTTGTCAACAACTCTGACGAGGGCTTCGGCAGCTACTCCAACCCTAAAAGCCGGGAGGAGATCATCAAGGAAGTGCAAGCGTGGTGGGACAAGCTCGAAAAGGGACTCAACGAGTTTTATACCAACGACGTTGGCATCAAGTTTGAGGTGGTGCGCAACCCAAAGCTCATCCTGTTCAGCTACGATGTCAACGGCCTGCAGCTCAGCCAGAACGCCACCGACGAGACCCGCCTCTACCTGAGCAGGCAGATTATCGACAAGGCGCTTGGCGACGACTCCACCACCTACGACCTCGGCATCCTGATCAGCCGGCCCAACAAGAGCCGCAACGGCGTGGCACAGCTTGGCAGCGCTGCCTCGGCCACGCTGAAAGGCAGTGCATGAGCCATCAGCAACATCACGACCATCGCCCACGAGATAGGCCACAGCTTCGGCGCGGAGCATACCCACCAGAAGGACGACGCCATCTGCACTGAACCCGGCTCAGGACGCAGCATCATGAGCTACGGCGCGCCGCGCGACTTCTTCTCACTGCCGAGCATCTACCAGATGCGCAGCACGCTGGCCAACATGAACTATTACACCGACGAGGCCCGCACACATCTGGTCACGGTCTTTCCCGGCAACGTCACGGTAGCCCCTTACGCCGAGGAAGAGTCGAGTACGGCACCAAAGCTCGACCGCAGCCGCATCAAGACGGAATACACCATCACGAAAGGCTCCGACTTCCAGTTCTCTCTGCCGACGACCACGAAAAACGGCGGCGACTATTATTATAATGTGAACTCATTCGACATCTCCAAGCACGACATGGCCCACTCCAACTGCCTGCGCCCGTCGTACAAGGAGTCAAAGGACAGCGTCATCGTTTTCAGGCCCCACTGCAACGTCCCCACCGTCACGACAACCAGCAGCAACTACCTGGAGGAATATTCCGACTATTCCAATGTCGGCGCCTACACCTTCATGGCGGCCGTACACGACAAGTCGCAGTACGACGCCATGCGCATC
>Ga0310695_10008589_pt1 | contig 15707 bp, 14 predicted proteins | sample RumenRJG_04DNA_FD_203882 | JGI IMG/M metagenome (GOLD analysis project Ga0310695, IMG submission 203882) | Bovine rumen microbial communities from Lethbridge, Alberta, Canada - RJG_04 (v2) (version 2) | ecosystem: Host-associated > Mammals > Digestive system > Stomach > Rumen | place: Canada...
TCTCACAGACAGAGCAGGTATGTCCGCATTTTCATCTGAGCCTGCAGTCCGGATCGGATCCCGTACTGAAGCGTATGAACCGTCGCTACACCGCAGCCCGGTATATGGAGGGAGTGGAGACCCTCAGGAAGTATTATGATGATCCCGCCATCACCACCGACATCATCACAGGCTTCCCCGGAGAGTCGGAGGAAGAGTTCGCACAGACGTTGTCGTTCGTGGAGCGTGTCGGATTCTACGAGACACATATCTTCAAATATTCCCGGAGGGCAGGGACAGTGGCGGACGGCATGGCGGGACAGCTGGACGAGAAGACGAAGCACGAAAGGTCCGAGAGACTGGCTCTGATGAACGCAAGGAAAAAGAGAGAATTCGAGGACCGGCATATTGCATCGGGAAAGATCGCAGAGGTCCTGTTTGAAGATATCGAAGAGATAAAAGGAAGGAAAATGAGGACCGGGTACACCAGAGAATATATCAAGGTATATGCCGCGCCGGATCTCGCTGCAGAGGGGCAGATCCTCACCGGACACATCATACGGAATAAGGAAGGGATCATAGAGTTCGATCATGGAATGCTATCTTGACAACTCCGCCACCACCGCAGCAGACGCGGAGGTGGCGGAACTGATGATGAAGATCATGACTGAGGATTACGGGAACCCCGCAAGCCTGCACAGAAAGGGATTTGAGGCGGAGAAATATATCCGGGAAGCCAGAGAGACCTTTGCGGGTCTGCTCAAATGCAGGGAGAGTGAGATCTACTTCACCTCAGGCGGCACCGAGTCGGACAACCTCGCCCTGATAGGTGGATATATGGCCAACAGACGGAGAGGGAACCATGTCATCACCACGGCTATAGAGCACCCTGCCGTATCCCGGGCTGCGGAGTATCTGGAAAAGGAAGGGGCCAGAGTGGACTATCTGGAGGTGGACCGCGAAGGGCATGTGGACCCCGCACGGCTGGAGAGCCTGCTGGATGACGATACGGTCATAGTATCCGTGATGCATGTGAACAATGAGACGGGTGCCATCGAGCCCATAGAGGAGATAGGAGATCTCATACACAGGAAACAGCCGGAATGCCTGTTCCATGTGGATGACATACAGGGCTTCGGCAAACTGAAGACGGACCTGAAGAAATGCCATATCGACATGCTCTCAGCCTCTTCACACAAGATACACGGACCGAAGGGTACAGGCCTGTTCTACAAGTCCGAAAGAGCGAAGGTCATACCCATGATATACGGAGGAGGTCATCAAAAGGGGCTCAGATCCGGGACGGAGAACGTACCGGGAGTCGCCGGGTTTGCTCTCGCGGCACAGAAGATGTACACCGGCATGGAGGATCACTTCAGGAAGACAGGCGAGCTGACCGACATGTTCAGAAACGGCGTACGGGAGATCGATGATATTAAGATAAACGGAGGAGATATGCCGTATATCATATCTCTTTCGGTGAAGGATGTAAGAGCAGAGGTGCTGCTCCATGCCCTGGAGGACAGAGGCATATATGTGTCGGCAGGCTCTGCGTGCTCGTCCAACAAGCCCGCCGTATCGGCCACGCTGAAAGCTATCGGTGTCGAGCCCTGGCAGCTGGAGACCACGGTGAGAGTATCTCTGTCTCATCGCAACACGGAAGAAGAGATCAGGTACACACTGGACGTGCTGAAGGAAACTATACCCGGGCTCCGGAGGTTTGTGAGAAGATAATGTATCATTTCTTTGTATCTCCCGCAGATATCGCCGACCGCGATATCTACATCAGAGGAGAGGATTACAATCATATCAGGAATGTCCTGCGCATGAAGCCGGGAGAAGTGATATCGGTCTCCGACGGCGTGAGCGACAACGAATACAGATGCCACATCGAAGGATACGATGAGGGCGCGGTGCACTGCCGTCTGGACTTTATCAAAGAGGCGGATACCGAGCTCCCCGTCAGAGTGCGTCTCTTCCAGTCTCTGCCGAAGGGAGACAAGATGGAACTCATCATACAGAAGGCAGTGGAGCTGGGGGTCGCGGAGATCATCCCGGTGGCTTCGGCAAGATGCGTGGTAAAGCTGGATCCGAAGAGAGCGAAGACCAGGACCGAAAGATGGAATGCCATAGCCGCGGCTGCTGCGAAGCAGTGCCGGAGAAAGATCATACCCGGGGTAAAAGAGGTCATGGATCTCAGGACGGCACTGAAGTATGCCGGAGACTGTGACATCAGACTCATACCCTATGAGCTGGCAGAGGACTTCGAGGCCACAAAGGCACAGATAGCCTTCATGAGAAAAGGAGGAGAAGTGGCGGTCTTCATAGGCCCGGAGGGCGGGTTTGCCGAGGAAGAGATAAAAGCCGCGGAAGAAGCCGGTGTGCTGCCGGTCACTCTGGGGCACAGGATACTGCGGACCGAGACAGCTGCGATGGTAGTGCTCTCCTGGATCGTATACGAGACGGAAGGTCGGGGAAACAGCGACACATGAAAGAATTCAGCTACAAAAAGCTGGCAGTGATAATGGTGGGCTTCATGATGGCTGTGACTGCAGCCACCATCGCAGGCGTGATCTTTTTCGGCAACAGGGTCTTCCGCATCCTCGAGGAGGGAGAAAAGGACAGCACGATCCTGAAGCACTATGCCTTTATCTGCGAGAACAGCAGTGACGGATTCTACAGATCCATATTTGAGGGGGCATACAGAACGGCCGAAGAAGAGGGGGACTATCTGGAGGATATGGGCAGGAGCCTGACACTCACTCCCGACAGGACGGACCTGATGGAGCTGTCGATAGATGCCGGCGTGGACGGGATAATCGTGGAGGCCGGAGAACGCGAGGAAATGAAGGAACTGATAGACCTCGCAGACAGCAAGGGGATCCCCGTGATCACGGTTGGAAGCGACAACACCTCCTCTGCGCGGAAATCCTATGTGGGATTCGGATATTATGACCTGGGTACCAACTACGGTAAAGAGATACTCAAGAAGGCGACAGATGAGCAGAAGAACGTACTCGTGCTCATGAGCCCGGATGCCGAGGACTCGAGTCAGAATATCATCTTCCAGGGCATAAGAGAGACGATCGAGAGATCCGACGCATCGGACAGCTTCAATCTGCAGACCATGGCCGTACCGGACACGTCCGTATTCGGTGCGGAGGAGAGCATCAGCGCTCTGATCATGAATGATGACGAGCTGCCGGATATGATCATATGTCTGAACGAGATATATACCACCTGCATCTGCCAGGCCCTGGTGGACTACAACAGAGTGGGACAGACCATAGTCTACGGCTTCTATGAGAACAGCACCATCCTTTCTGCCATCCGGAAAAACATCATATATGCCACGCTTACCATGAACACCGATCAGATGGGAAGCTACTGCATAGAAGCACTGAAGGAATACGAAGAAACAGGCTATGTGAATGAGTACATGCCCGCCGATATCAGAGTGGTGACCCCGGACAACATAGACGAATACATCAGTGAGAAAGAGGAGGAGACAGCATATGAGCCGGCTGTTTAGCTCCCGGAAGGAAAAATCCACGGTTCAGGCCAATATGGTCGCTCTGACCATACTGACATCACTGATAATCCTTACGGTCAATATAGTCCTTTTCATCTATATCAGCCGTGCGATAAATGTCATAAACAGAGTCTACTCCACCAACGTGACGATCGGAGAGATGTCCGATGCTCTGGGGCGTGTGAGAGGCAGTATGTCGGAGTATCTCAATACCAAATCCACGGACTCCATGGAGCAGTATTATGATGCGTGCCAGCAGTACAGGGACTACCTGTCCGAGCTGAGTCTCGACGGACAGGGCAAGGAAACGACGGCTATACTCCAGGACATACAGGGGCTGTCGGACACATACTTCTCTGTCACGGACGAGACCATACAGGCAAAGCGCGGACGGGTCGTGGAGAAATACAATGCCGGCTACGAGCGCTCGGAACGGATATACAGCTACATCAATGCATATATCTACAGTCTGAACAACGAACAGTTCAAGAAGAATTCGGAAAAGTACTCCGCGCTGAGAGCCTTACTGAGATCGCTGGCAGCGGTGACCATGTCCGTGATAGTGGCGGTGGCGCTGATAAACATCCTGCTGACATCGGTCATGACAAAGAATATCATGGATCCCGTGCGTCAGAGGGAGATCATAATGGAGACACATCTGAAGGATGCGGAGCTCAAATATCTCCAGGCACAGATCAATCCCCATTTCCTCTTCAACACTCTGAATGCGGGAGCACAGCTTGCCATGCTCGAGGATGCGGAAAAAACCTCGGGATACCTGCAGAACGTGGCGGCCTTTTTCCGCTACCGGATAAAGGGAGAAGAAAAAGAGACGACGCTTGAACAGGAAATATCTTTAGTAGATAATTATATCCACATCCTGAACGTAAGGTTTTCGGGGGAGATCCACTTTTCCAAGGAGCTCGACAGAGACTGCCTGAACGTATCGGTGCCGGGTATGATACTCCAGCCGATCGTGGAGAATGCCGTAAACTACGGGATACGCAACATAGAGAGAGAGAAGAGGATCGTCCTGAAGGTGGAGAGACTCCCCGAGCTGATCAGAGTCAGGGTGGAGGACAACGGAGTCGGCATGAGCGAGGCGCGGATAAAGGAAGTGCTGGCGGGAGTAGCGGGAGAGAATCCCGTCATGAAGGACTCCAACGGCGTCGGGATAGCCAACGTGATGTCGCGTCTGAGACTGTTCTACAACAGGGAAGAGGTCATGCATATATTCAGCGAAGGAGAGGACAGGGGTACTATAGTAGATATACTCATACCCGTGCCGAACGCAGCGGAAGAGGAGAACGGTTCATAGCAGATGTACAGGATAATGCTTGCGGATGACGAGGGTATCGTCACTGATTCCATCAAATTCATTATAGAGAAGGAGTTCGGCGGGCTCTGTGAGACGGAGACCGCAAAAAGCGGCAGAGCCGTGATCGAGCTGGCCGAAACGTTCAGACCCGATATCGCCTTCATGGATATACAGATGCCGGGGATAAACGGCATAGAGGCCATGAAGGAGATAAGGAGGACGAACTCATCCACGGTCTTCATCATACTCAGTGCCTATGACAAGTTCGACTATGCCAAGGAGGCCATAGGACTGGGTGTGCTCGACTATCTCAACAAGCCCTTCAGCAAGGATATGATAGTGGACGTGCTGAAGAGAGCCATGGAGCAGATAGACTCCGCAAAAGAAAAGCGCCGTCAGGAGCTCTCCATACGGGAAAAGATAGAGACCGTCACTCCTGTCATAGAGAACGGCTTCATATATTCCATACTGTTCCAGGAGAGTCCGGAGGTGACCGACAACTACAAGAACCTGTTGGGGATCGAGGAGGGATACGGCTTCATGCTGGTGCTCTCTGTCATCGATGCGGACTCCGACTCGGAGAATCCGGTGGGCAACGGGATAAAGGTCCAGTCTGAGTATACGAAGATAAGAGACATCATAAGAGGAAGGCTCGGGTGTGTGACGGGACCGCTGCTCTCGAATAAGATCATCTGCTACTTCCCGCAGAAGAGCAGCCGCATGGAGTACGATGACAGGGTAAAGATAATCGGCAGGGCAGAGGAGCTGCTGAAGGAGATACTGGAAAAGACCGGATTCAACGCACGCATCGGCATAGGGACAGTACAGCCTGTGGAGGCCGCATCGGACTCATATAAGGATGCGCTGGGTGCTCTGCATATGACGAGAGCGGGAGTGGCGCATGCCAGCGATCTGCCGGTGGGCTGTGTCTATGAGCCGGACTATCCCATGGATATAGAGAAGAGACTGTTTGCGGCAGTCAGCTCCGGTGATGTGGGCATGACCAGGGAGTATGCATCCGGGTTCTTCTCGTGGATGAAAGAGGCACATCCGGATGCCCTGATAGACGCAAGGCTGAAGTGTCTGGAGTTTGTACTCTGGGCAGAGCATCTGTCCTACGAATCCGGAGGGATGACCTATCATTTCCTGCACAGGTCGGACTATCTTCCCACCATTATGGAGTGCAGGGATTTCAATGATCTGGAGAGCTGGTTCACGGCAAAGATCGTCGAGGCGGCCCGCAACGTGACCGTAAAAAAAGAGGAAAAGCTGGGAAGTCTGGTGGAGGAAGCAAAGAGGTTCATCGCGGAGAACTATTCGAGCGACATATCCCTGGATGAGGTGTCCGGCAAGGTGGATGTCAGTCCGTATTACTTCACGAGGCTCTTCAAAGAAGAGACCGGAACGACATTCCTTGAGTATCTGACGCAGCTTCGCATAGACAAGGCCAAGGAAATGATAAAAGATCCGGACATCTCCATCAAGGACATATGTACTAAGGTCGGATATTCGGATCCAAATTACTTTTCAAGGATATTCAAAAAGGCCGTTGGAATGACACCGACGGAATACCGAACGGAGAGCACAAAATGAAACCCGTAAAGATTACAGCGATACTGCTCCTTACCCTCATATTCCTGACCGGCTGCGGCAGCGGCGTGGAGGAAAGCCGGGAGCCACAGAAAAACGAAAAAGCCGATGATCAGATACAGATAGGCATCGCCTTTGACAGCTTTCTTATCGAGCGATGGGAGAGAGACAGGGATATCTTCGTGTCGAGAGCCAGAGAGCTCGGAGCTACCGTCAATGTCCAGAATGCAAACGGCGATGTGAACAAGCAGAAGGATCAGATGAGATATCTGATAGATAAGAAGATGGATGTGATCGTGCTCATCGCAGTGGACAGCCAGGCACTGAAGAAGGAGGTCCAGGATGCCAGGAATGCCGGGATCAAGGTGGTGGCCTATGACCGCCTGGTGACGGACGTGCCGCTGGATCTCTACATCACCTTTGACAACGAGATGGTGGGAAGATATATGGCAGATGCCATCATAGACAAGCTTCCTTCCGGAGGCCTGGTCATGAAGATCAACGGACCCTCGAAGGACAATAACGTATCGCTGGTAAACAAAGGCTTCGATGAGGAGATCAGAGGACACGGTCTGCTGGTCTTCGACACCTATTATGCCACGGAGTGGAAGGGCGAGGAGGCCTTCAACTACCTGTCGGAGAATCCCGAAAAGGCTGACAGGGCAGATGCCGTGATGTGCGGCAATGACTCTCTTGCGGGACAGGCCGTGAGGTACTATTCGGAAAAGAGACGGGCCGGGAGGATACCCATAGTGGGACAGGATGCCGACCTGGATGCATGCCAGAGGATAGTGGAGGGTACACAGACCATGACTGTGTACAAGAGCATAGATGTTCTGGCAAAAAAAGCCGCAGAGGCAGCGGTATCACTTGCCAAGGGATATACAGTATCCCAGTCCACCATGATAGAGAACGGCAGATACAGCGTACCCTGTGTCAACATACCGCCGATCATGGTGACGAAAAGCAATATCGATTCCGTCATAATAGACGGCGGCTTCCATCTGAGGGAAGACGTATATCTTAAGGAAAGGTGATCCGGAGGATATAGCACAATCTTGATACGACGATGTCAATTTTATGCTATCCGCTCCGGACCGTATCCGGCCATCCCGCAATTATTTCCTGTTTTATTAAGAATAACTGTATGATAGCATTCTATTCGTACAAAGTTTATGTGTGCCGTTTTCGGGCGGTATACAAAAGACATCCAACATTACAAGGGAGGAAAAAAGATGAAAAGAAAGTTACTTAGTGCCATTCTTTCAATGACAATGGTAGCAGCACTTCTTGCCGGATGCGGCAGCTCTGCAGCACCTGCAGCAGACGCAGCAGCTCCTGCAGCAGAAGAGGCAGCACCTGCAGAAGAGGCAGCACCCGCAGCAGAGGAGGCAGCTCCTGCAGCAGAGGAGGCAGCTCCTGCAGCAGCAGCAGGACAGAAGGTCGGCGTTTCAATGCCTACCAAGGATCTTCAGAGATGGAACCAGGACGGCGCAAACATGGAGAAAGAGCTGAAGGATGCAGGCTATGAGGTTGATCTTCAGTTCGCTAACAACGACGTTCAGACTCAGCTTTCACAGGTTGAGAACATGATCTCAGGCGGATGCAGCGTTCTCGTTATCGCAGCTATAGAGGGATCTTCACTCGGTGAGGCTCTTGACATGGCTAAGGAAGCAAACATCCCCGTCATAGCTTATGACCGTCTGCTCATGGATTCAGACGCAGTTTCATACTATGCAACATTCGATAACTACAAGGTTGGTACAGTTCAGGGTACATACGTAAAGGATACTCTTGATCTCGACAACGCAGAGGGACCTTTCAACATCGAGTTCACAGCAGGTGATCCCGGTGACAACAACGCAGGTTTCTTCTTCAACGGTGCATATGATGTTCTGAAGCCTTACATCGACGAGGGCAAGCTCGTTGTTCAGTCAGGCAAGACCACATTCAACGACGTTGCTACTCCTGAGTGGAAGACAGAGACAGCTCAGTCTGAGGCTGAGAACAGGATCTCTTCATTCTACACAGACAAGGACATCGATGTATGGCTTTGCTCAAACGACTCTACAGCACTCGGTGTTGAGAACGCACTGGCAGCTAACTACAAGGGCAAGTATCCCATCATCACAGGTCAGGACTGCGACATAGAGAACACCAAGAACATGATCGCAGGCAAGCAGTCAATGTCAGTGTTCAAGGACACTCGTACACTTGCAAGCCAGGTTGTTAAGATGGTTGGCCAGATCCTTGCAGGCGAGAAAGTTGATGTCAACGATGAGAAGACATACAACAACAACGTCATCACTGTTCCTTCATTCCTTTGCGAGCCTGTATTCGCAGATGCAAACAACTACAAGGAGATCCTCCTTGACTCAGGCTACTACACAGAGGATCAGCTGAAGTAATTGAGAACACTCTCAAATTTGAACTAAACGGATTTGGGGCGGGCGATGCCCGCCCCAAATTTACTATGAAAGAAATCCGATTTTTTTCCATAAGAAAAGACTGAGACAAAAAACGAGAAGGTATTGAGAGGAGGGAACGGCTTTGGCAAAAGAGTTGCTGAGAATGGATCATATTACCAAGGTTTTTCCGGGTGTAAAAGCTTTGGATAACGTCAACCTTTCGGTTGAAGAGGGTGAGATCCATGCTCTTGTCGGTGAGAACGGAGCAGGAAAGTCCACTCTGATGAACGTATTGAGCGGCATCTATCCCTATGGAACATATGAAGGAGACATCATCTACAACGGTGAGGTCTGCAAGTTCCAGAAGATAAAGGATTCCGAGGAGAAGGGTATAGTCATCATACATCAGGAGCTGGCACTGGTGCCCCAGATGTCGATAGGCGAGAATATGTTCCTCGGAAACGAAAGAGGAAAAAAGAACGCGATAAATTGGAATGAAACGTACGGGGAGGCTGACAAATACCTGAAGATGGTAGGTCTGTCCGAGTCCTCCAGAGTACTTATCAAGGATATAGGAACAGGTAAGCAGCAGCTGGTGGAGATAGCGAAAGCGCTGGCCAAGCATGCAAAGCTGCTGATACTGGACGAGCCCACTTCTTCACTGAACGAGACGGATTCGAGGGCACTCCTCGATCTGATGCTCGAGTTCAAGAAGCAGGGCATGACGATGATAATAATCAGCCACAAACTCAATGAGGTCGTGTATGTGGCAGACAAGATCACGGTCATCCGTGACGGCTCCACCGTGGAGACGATGGACTGCCATAGCATGGAGATCAACGAGGACAGGATCATCCGCGGCATGGTGGGACGTGAGCTCACGAACAGATTCCCCAAGCGAGAGCATGTGGAGCTGGGAGAGATAAATCTGGAGGTCAAGGACTGGACGGTCCATCATCCCCTCTATACAGAGCGTAAGGTGGTGGACGGAGTCAACTTCAATGTCAAGAAGGGTGAGGTCGTAGGTATCTACGGTCTGATGGGAGCCGGACGTACAGAGCTCGCGATGAGCATCTTCGGTAAGTCATACGGCTCAGGTATCACAGGCACCCTCAAGATCAACGGTCAGGAAGTGGATCTGAAGGATCCCAGAGCTGCCATCGATGCAAAGCTTGCATATGTGACCGAGGACAGAAAAGGCAACGGTCTGGTGCTGTCCAACTCCATCAAGGTAAACAACTCACTCGCAAACATGAAGGGTGTCAGCGACAAGGGCGTGATAGACAAGGATAAAGAGTATCAGGTCGCTGTCGAGTATCAGGACAAGCTCAACACCAAGACTCCCACAGTGGAGCAGAATGTGGGCAACCTGTCCGGAGGAAACCAGCAGAAGGTGCTGCTGGCAAAGTGGATGTTCACCGATCCGGATATCCTCATCCTGGACGAGCCTACGAGAGGTATCGATGTAGGCGCGAAGTATGAGATATACTGCATCATCAATGACCTGGTAAAGGCCGGCAAGTCGGTGGTGATGATATCTTCCGAGCTTCCCGAGGTCCTCGGTATGAGCGACAGGATCTATATCATGAACGAAGGCAGGTTCGTAGGAGAGCTCAGTGCCGACGAGGCATCTCAGGAGCGCATCATGGCGAACATATTACAGTCAGGAAGGGGTGAATGACATGAGTATAAATATCAAAGATGTACTTAAGAAATATACGATGGTATTTGCCCTCATAGCTGTAGTCATATTCTTTCAGGTAATGACGGGGGGCAAGATGCTCCTGCCGCAGAATCTGAACAACCTTATCTCGCAGAACGCATACGTGTTCGTGCTTGCAGCAGGAATGCTCCTGTGTATCCTTACCGGTGGTAACATCGACCTGGCCTGCGGATCAGTGGTCTGCTTCCTGGGCGGTATCGGAGCAGTGGTGATGGCAAAGGACATCAACTGGGTCGTCGCAGTGCTGATAATGCTCGCCGGCGGTATCCTGGTGGGTGCATGGCAGGGCTACTGGATAGCATATGTGAAGGTACCTCCCTTCATCGCTACCCTTGCAGGCATGTACGCCTTCAGAGGACTGGCCAACGTGGTGCTGCAGGGATACTCAGTAGGTATAGACGATACGGTATTCCTGAACGTGTTCGGAGGCGGCGCTGACTGCTATGTGCCTGACATCCTGGGCGGCGGGACCATGAATCTCACCTGCGTACTTGCGGGTGTGGTCATCGCAGTGATCTATGCTCTTCTGGTATTCAAGAAGAGAGTGGATGCCAAGAAGGCAGGCTACAGTGTGGGACCTCTTTCATCGGATATCATCAGGACCGTCATCATTGCAGTGGCAGTGATCTGGTTCTTCTTCATGCTTTCTCAGTACAAGGGCATACCTACATCCCTTATCTGGATAGGAGTGGTGCTCCTGGCGTATGCCTACATCACGGCAAACACCACCATGGGCCGTTATCTCTATGCAGTAGGCGGAAACGAGAAGGCTACGAATCTTTCGGGAATAGATTCTAGGAAGGTATATTTCTTCGCATATGTGAACATGGGTCTCATGTCCGGACTGGCAGGTATCCTTACCGTAGCGAGAGCTACTCACGCCGAGCCTACTTTCGGACAGGGCTATGAGATGGACGCCATCGCAGCCTGCTTCATAGGCGGTGCTTCGGCATACGGCGGAGAAGGAAACGTATTCGGAATAGTCATCGGTGCTCTCCTCATGGGTGTCATCAACATGGGAATGAGTATCGTCGGTGTGGAAGCGAACTACCAGAAGGTGGTCAAGGGTATCGTCGTTCTGGTAGCCATTGTCTTTGACGTACTGTCAAGCAAGAAGAAAAAGTAAGGGAGGAGGAAGTCATGACGAACAATAAAGTATTAAGTGTCTTAAAGAAAAATGCAATGCTGATTGTCCTTGTCCTGGTATATATCTTTTTCACAGCAACGACAAGCGGACAGATGTTCCAGCCGATGAATTTCAACGCTTTGATCACGCAGAATGCGTATGTATTCGTGCTGGCAACGGGTATGCTGATGTGCATGCTCACCGGTGGTAACATCGATCTCTCCTGCGGATCATTCGTGTGTTTCCTGGGATCCGTCGGCGGCATAATGATGATGGTAAAGCAGTTCAATCCCGGAGTGGCCATCCTGCTGATGCTCCTCGTGGGTGTAGTATACGGTACTATCCTGGGTTATCTCATAGCATATGTGAATATCCCCCCGTGGATCGCGACTCTGGCAGGATACCTCGCCTTCAGAGGATGGGGTACCGCTCTCCTGAGTGCCAACAGCACCACAGGAAGTATCTCACTGGCAGCACAGAAGGGATTCCTTGCGGTATTCTCGGGCAAGGTCTTCTCCACACCCGTAGGCAAGACCAACATGGTATGTCTCATAGTCGGAGTCGTCGCCTGCGTGATCGTGGTAGTGACATCCTTCCTTGGCAGAGCAGCCAAGGTAAAGAAGGGTTATGAGGCCGAGTCGGTACTGGCAGTGGTCGTAAAGTGTGTGCTCTCCGTGGCGGTCATCATGCTCTTCGCTTACAAGCTCTCACTGGCAGGCGGTATACCTACAGTGCTCATCTGGGTGGTGGCAATAGTGCTCATATACAACTTCATCACCTCGAGTACGGTACTGGGAAGATACTTCTATACCATCGGCGGCAACGCTGAGGCTACCAGACTTTCCGGTGTGGATACAAGGAAGATCATGTTCCTGGCATACCTGAACATGGCAGTGCTCACATCCATCACCACCTTCATCGTCACATCCAGATTCCAGGCAGCCAATTCACAGGCCGGAACCTACTACGAGATGGACGCCATCGCAGCCTGCGTGGTCGGAGGTGTGTCGGCATACGGTGGAGCCGGTAATGTGTTCGGCATGGTCGTGGGTGCTACGCTCATAGGTGTCATCAACCTCGGAATGTCCATCATGGGAGTCGATGCCAACTGGCAGAAGGTCGTAAAGGGCGTGGTCCTTCTTGCGGCAGTCGTATTCGATATCCTTGCAGAGAAGAAGACAGGCAAGGCATGAGATAAGGACTGAAGTCTTACAACAGATCAACCTAAGGCGGCCGGATCCCGGCCGCCTTCTTAATTTGCTTAATGATAATATATACGGTAAAATATACAGGATTATGGGCTGAATCTGAAGTCAGCATACAGAATGGAGACAGGAATGAAGGACATAGGAAGCACACAGTTTTTTAAGGTGGAGACAGAGCCGGAAACAGGAGTAAGAGTAGTACTTCAGGCTGTATATGAGGCTCTCACGGAGAAAGGATACAACCCCGTCAATCAGATAGTGGGATATATCATGTCCGGAGATCCCACATACATAACCAGCCACAACAACGCCAGAAGCCTGATAATGAAGGTGGAGCGCGACGAGCTGGTGGAGGAGCTGCTCACGGACTATATCAACAATAAAGGATGGAGCAATCCTCAGTGACCGAAGCATGAAGAGGATACTCGCGCTGGACTACGGATCCAGGACAGTAGGCGTGGCCGTGACGGACGGACTGGGACTCACGGCGGTCAGCTTGGAGACGATAAGGAGAGAGAGGGAGCATCAGCTCAGAGCGACATACCGCAGGATAGGCGAACTGATAGATGAATATGACGTGGGCTGTATCGTGGTAGGCCTTCCCCTTAATATGGACGGGACGGAGAGTGACAGATCGGTACTGGCCAGACGATTCGGGGAGGACCTGTCGAGACGCACAGGTCTTTCGGTTGTAATGCAGGATGAGAGACTGACCACCGTCGAGGCAGACGAGATCATACAGCTGACAGGCTCTCACAGGAAAGACCGCAGGGATCACATAGACTCCATGGCGGCAGCCATAATCCTGACAGATTATCTGAGGCAGAACGAAACATGAGCATAATATTTACAGACGATACCGGTGTGGAGACAGAGTACGATGTGGTAGAGAGCACCACACTGGGCGGCAATACGTACATACTCGTGGCGGATGAAGAGGACAACGCACGAATATTAAAAGAGGTCTTCTCCGATGAGGACGAGGAGACCGCTTCATATACCGAGGAGCTGACGGACAGCGAATACGAGGCTGTGGCCGGTGTGTTCGCGGAGCTGCTCGGAGACCAGGACATTACATTAATCTAAAGGAGTAAAGTAGTTTGAAAAAACCGAATATGGATTTGCCTCATTCGAAGCTAAGGATCATTCCGCTGGGAGGCCTTGAGCAGATCGGCCTGAATATCACAGCCTTCGAATATGAGGATTCTATCGTCGTCGTGGACTGCGGTCTTGCATTTCCGGAGGACGATATGCTGGGTGTGGATCTGTGTATCCCGGATGTAAGCTATCTGGAAGAGAACATAGACAAGGTAAAGGGATATGTGATCACCCACGGGCACGAGGACCACATCGGAGCTCTGCCCTATGTACTGCAGAAGGTCAATGCACCCATATATGCAACAAAGCTCACGATAGCGCTGATAGACAGGAAGCTCGAGGAGCACAATATGCTGAAGACCGTGAAGAGGAAAGTGATCTCGCACGGCCAGTCGATAAACCTCGGTCAGTTCCGCATAGAGTTCATCAAGACAAACCACTCCATAGTGGATGCTGCGGCGCTGGCGATATACAGCCCGGCCGGGATAGTCATACATACCGGAGACTTCAAGGTGGACTATACACCGGTCTACGGAGACGCCATAGATCTGCAGAGGTTCGGAGAGATAGGCAAGAAGGGCGTACTGGCTCTTATGTGCGACTCGACCAATGCCGAAAGGGACGGATTCACCAGATCCGAAGGGACCATAGGCAAGATATTCGAGGAGATCTTCGGAGACCACAGAGACTCCAGGCTCATCATAGCCACCTTCGCATCCAATGTGGACAGAGTGCAGCAGATAATAAACACGGCCTGCAAGTATGGCAGGAAGGTAGCCGTGGAGGGACGGTCCATGGTGAATGTCATAGAGACAGCCACGGAGCTCGGCTATATCAGTGTGCCTGAAAACACATTGGTGGACCTGAACGATCTGAAGAACTATCCGGATGAGAGGACAGTGATCATCACCACGGGATCGCAGGGTGAGTCCATGGCAGCACTGTCGAGGATGGCACAGAGCCTGCACAAAAAGATAACGATCAAGCCCACGGATACGATAGTATTCTCCTCCACACCCATACCCGGAAACGAAAAAGCCGTGGACAAGGTCATAAACGATCTGGAGGATAAGGGTGCCGAGGTCATATTCCAGGATGTCCATGTGTCGGGGCATGCCTGCCGCGAGGAGATCAAGCTCATCTACTCGCTGGTGAAGCCGAAATATGCCATCCCGATCCACGGAGAGCTCAGACACAGGCATGCGCAGGGCAGGATAGCCAAAGAGCTGGGATACGATCCCGCACATATACTGATGCTCCACTCCGGAGATGTGCTGGAGATAGCCGATGATGACACTAAACCCGAGATTGCGGGACATGTGCACACCGGAGCGGTATATGTGGACGGACTCGGAGTGGGAGACGTAGGCTCGGCAGTCCTGCATGACAGACAGCATCTGGCAGAGGACGGCGTGGTAGTGATAGCAATGGCCATGGAGAGAGGTACCAACCAGGTGCTCTCGGGCCCGGACATAGTGTCCAGAGGCTTCGTGTATGTGAGAGAAGCAGATGCCCTGATGGAGGATGCCATAGATGTGCTCGAAGAGACGATGGAAGACCTGCAGGACAGGAATGTGACAGACTGGGGCAAGATAAGACAGGAGCTTAGAGAGAAGCTGTCGGGATATATATGGCAGAAGACAAAGAGACGTCCCATGATACTGCCGGTGATCATGGATATCTGACCGGCAGGGATCGGGACAGACGGAAAGAGGCGGATAGTGACTA
>Ga0310695_10008590_pt1 | contig 15705 bp, 9 predicted proteins | sample RumenRJG_04DNA_FD_203882 | JGI IMG/M metagenome (GOLD analysis project Ga0310695, IMG submission 203882) | Bovine rumen microbial communities from Lethbridge, Alberta, Canada - RJG_04 (v2) (version 2) | ecosystem: Host-associated > Mammals > Digestive system > Stomach > Rumen | place: Canada...
GATTGGCATCAACGCGAGCCTGTAGATCTACCTGATGTGGAAGGGTGGAGTCTGCAGGCTTGGGCGTCTTTGTCTCGACATGAGCGGTGAGCAGGCCGTTGGCGTAGTTGAGGCTGATGGTGCAGCCTGTGCGATAGCAGGTGGAGGAGATGGGTTCTGTCAGGGGGGTAACGACTCCGTTTTTATATGCTACCAAATAGAAATCGACAGCTTTGGCATGTTTCACAGTGCGGATAATGCGGAGGCCGTAGCCAGTAAGCGTCTGCGTGTCGAACTTCAGACATACATCCATATACTGCCCAGTGGCCGAGCCAAAGCCCTGACCGGCAGTCTTGGTGGGATCGACTTGCAGCGTCAGCGACATGTCGTCATAGTCGCGCTCAATGGGTGTGTACATCAGTCGGGCACCTCGCTGAGCCTGCAGAAGTCCCTTTCCAACGGCTCCATTGAAGCCCTCGCCATACTCCCACATACGCTTCTGAGGGTCAAACTTCCAGTCGTATTCCGATGTGTCGAGCGGCTTGTATCCGTCCACTTGCCAGGTGTCTGGCAGCAGGGAGTGGCACCAGCCCGTCCAGAAGTCGCTGAAGTCGGTTTCGTATGTCCTGATGTCTTCGACGTCTTTGGCACGGATGGGCTGGCTGACGGTTTCTGTCATATTGCCCAGTTCGCTGCGATGATGGGCGGGACGTATGGTGGCCATCAGTCTTCGGCCTATATCACCAGGCCGTAGGCGATAGTGAGTCATTGGTCCGTCGTTGCTACAGGCCAGAATCGTTTCTTTATGGCAGTCATCAGTATCCAGTCGGCTCCAAATGATGTGCGACTCATCGCGTCGACCCTGCAGGTCGAGTTCGTAGTCGAGCCAAGCCACACCTTTCTTTATCTTAATACGAGGCTCTTTTTTGAATGAGGGTGGAGGCAGCTGGGAAGGGTTGATGGTCACCATACATACTGCTACGGCAGGATTGGCGCCAACGGCATAGGCTGTAACAGGGATGCAGAAAGGTTCTTCAATATCGTCGCACGCTATGCTGACGATGGTTGAGTCGCCAGTCATGTTGCTCAATGTGACAATCTGGTCGTAAGGTGGTTGGATTCGCCAAGCTACCTCACGACCGTCGGCTTTGACAGAAAGCGTGACAGGCTCGCCACCCACCTGCATCTCTGCTTCACGACGGCTGATGGAGAGATAGGGTGGCCGAGTCATATCCATCGCTATGGAGTCCATCATGATGGTGTTTTCTTGTTGGCGGTTGCCAATGAGATAGGGTTTGCCATTGAGTGTGAAGTTCTTCTGATAGCAGCGGAGCCAGCGTTGCGGATAGGCCGTCCAGCCAATGTATATGCTATCGGAGGGGGCATGATAGCGGCAGTTGACCACCGTCACAGGGCCACCCTGCTTGCAGAAGTATATCTCGCGATTGTCGCTTTTCACGTTGAAGTCGCAATCTACGAACATCGCCCCACGTCCGAAAGTGCTCCAGAAAGGCTTCTGTCCGTAGAGGTCGAAGTCGCAGTGGCGATAGAGGGCAGTGCCGTTCAGGGCATCGTCAGTACACTCGAAGTGGCAACTGTCGTAGATACTCTCTCTGGCTCCGTTCAGCGGGTTTAGGTTCAGTCGGCTGATAAAACGCACCTTCTTGGCATAAAGACTACGGCCGTGAACATAGCCCACATGTGCCTGAGTGATGGCGTCGCTGCGTTTCTTCCGACTGAGTTCTGGGCGACGAGGATAGTCCAAGTCTACATTACAGAAGTTGCCCAGCGTCATATTCTCTACCGTCAGCTCGTCAACGTGCATGTCGAGCATCGTGAAGTTGCCGACAGCTCCCTGCATCTGTCCGCGCTGAGCGGCGAGCACCACATCCTCTGGTCGCTCGGCCAGTCCGATGAAGTCAAGTTTCTTGGCACGAATAACAATGCCAAATGGCTCTCGCCCGTTTTCGCCTTTGACCACTTCCGGCTCATCGGGATTGTCAACCCAGTATACCCACGGACGGATGTAGAGGGTAGTTGTGTCGCTGAAGTGGGCGACGGCTTCGCGGAAGTCATTGAAAACGAAGGGCTGGGCTTGAGCTTCGTCATGAGTGAGCGAGCCGTCGAGCAACAAATGGTGTTCGTCGAGCGTAGGAATGGTTTGTGCCGTTGTGCTTATAACGGCAATCATGAGTATAATAGTTAATACCAGTTTTTTCATGGGATGATAGCTTTTTTCCCGTTGATGATGTAAATGCCAGGTTTCAGTTTGGTGGCTGATGGGAATTGTCTGCCCTGTAGGTCATAGATAGTTCCTGGCATTTTCTTTCTGTCTGCCGATACGTTCTCTACGGCTGTTGGCGAGTAGTCGTCGTTGTTGGTCAAATAGATGTCCTCTACCTTGATATCCTTATTGCCCATCCCCCAGAACGCCACAATGCGGATGTTCTTCGTGTTGAGTTTCACGCCATTCTTTGTCTTTGCCGTCTTCAGGTTCACCACAATCTGTTTGCTTGAGCCAAAGTTTGGCGATTCGAAGCCATCAGTCCAGATACTGTTTTCTGTAAAGATGTTCAGATGGGAATCACTACTGGTAGCAGCCAGTTTGATAACGAGATATTTGTAGTCAGACATGTCAGCCCCATTAGCATATTCCCATCCCATCTGTCCATACTGGCTGGGACGGAAGGTGTGCGTCTCCTCCGTATATTTTCCGTTGCCATAGAAGTCGGTCTTGATGTATTGTGCACTGAAGGGGAAGAAAGTGGATCGCACGTTGAAGGCTGTTTCGAACTTCTGACCTACAGGGTCCGTATAGACGGCATTGACCTGTGCCAGGCCCTCTTTCAAGCCATAGAGGCGTCCTTGCGCTATCTTGACACAGCTGCTGTTGCTGATGTCATAGCTGGTTTGCGAAGCCACGTTCTCAGTACGTCCGTCGCCGAAGGTCGCAGTCAGTGGAAGTGTACTGCTGTTGCCAATCATCACCTCCATATTCTCAAATGGCAGTTCTATCTTCTCAGCGGTGAGCATAGCCTCAGGATAGGCAGGAACGGTTGTCGGATCGTCGTCAGCCTCACTGAATTTGTCTTCTGTCGAAATCCAGTCAAAGTCAGCATAGCCACGCTCCTCGTTTTCTTTCGTTGCATAGCAGAACAGACCGAAGCGGGCACCCACGAACACGGTAAGGTTGAAGCTTAGCGTAGTTTGATCACCCAATGCACCGAATTTTTTGTTATCAAGTGAATAATAGAACTTCGTTTTGCTATCGCTATAGTTCATGGTGGCACGCAGATAGACCACATCCGTTATCTCTACTTCTTTTGTCATCTCTTTTGGGGTAAAACCATCGTTCGTTCTCAGTTGGTCCTGACGCCACACCAGGCGGCACTTGCCATCTTTCTTCTCTACGGCGATATAGGCATAGGGGTCTTGGAATACGCAGATGCCGGCACGGTCGCCCTCTTGCAGATGGCTAACATCGATACGCACAGTACCTTTCGAAGCTTTGTCGGCATAGGCATAGATACGTTGGGTGAGCATGTTGCGTGCCTGCGTCAGCTTGTCAACGGGTGCACCCGTCTTCAGTCGCAACCATCCTGGACGCTCGAAGAGTGACCAAGCGCCATTGTCTGGCGTGTGGTTCCACTCCCACTGCAACCCCAGCGGATAACTGCGGAAGCTATCGGTGGTTGCCAGGACGGTAATAGGATAGGTCGCTCCCACGTTGGGTTTCGTATAAGTGGTATATGGCTTACCATTGTTGCCTACGATGGGCCAGCCATCTTCCCACGTCACAGGCTGCAAGTTGGGCATACGGCCCATAGCGCCCTTGTCTTCCTGCATGATAGTCCACCACTCATTTCCGTCAGGTGTATCGATAAGGGAGCCCTGGTGAATAGTGTTAACCTTTCCGTCGATGGTTTTCTCTACCAACATCTTCTCCTCATAAGGGCCAAACACGTTTGTCGAACGGAACGCAACCTGTCCTGACGGCCAACCGCCATAGGTAGCGTAAATATAGTAGTAGTCGCCAATCTTATAGAAATGGCAGCCCTCCAGTCCTGTTCCTTCTTTGCTAATGACACGTTTCTCCTTGATGAAGTTGAAGTCCTCATCAAGCTCACATACCGCAATGTTGCCATTACCGCAGGCCACATATACCTTGCCGTTGTCAAAAAGCATGCCAGGGTCGTAATAGCCGCGCGAGATAGTCTTCTTTTCCCACTCGCCCTCAGGATCGCTGGACGAGAGTACAAAGGCGCCAGCGTCGTTACAATTCAGCAAGATATAGAATTTGCCGTTATGATATTTCATCGAGCAGGCCCACATACCTTTGGCATAGGCATCCTGCCCATTGATGAGCGAATAGTTCTCCTTGTCGCAAAGATCAGCAAGGGGCTGTGCACAGTATTCCCAGTTCACGAGGTCTTTCGACTTCACGATAGTGGCACCCGGCAACAGGCACATGGTGGTACTGACCATATAATAGGTATCACCCACACGAATCACATCAGGGTCGGGGATATCGGCAAAGACGACAGGATTCTTATACTTTCCATTACCTTGGTCGCCCTGCGCCCATGCTACGACAGTCATCATAAGAACTGTCCCTACGAGAAAGAGTCTTTTCATATCAATTACTTTATTACTTTCTTACCATTAAAGATGCGGATGGAATGGCCGTTATTTACACCATTTGTCTGACGTCCCTGCAAGTCATAGACGTTTTGGTTGGCAGGACGTTCTGCATTTACATTCGTAATTCTAGAAGTTTCTTTGAAGAACTGCCAGTTGTCGAACTGAAGCTTCGCAGCAGGTGTATTCATTGTGAAGAATAGGTCTTGGACACCAGTAATGGATTTGTCCAAATCACAGCTCAACTCCACCCACTCACCATTGGTGGGTCCTATGGTCAAAGTACCTTTGGCGGTTCCTGACTTGCTGCCAGTGCGTATCACTATCTTTGCGTTACCTTCTGACTTGACGCGTGCCTTGAATGTCGTGGCACCATCCTCACCGAAATCTACGTTGCGTACTTTGATATAGCTGCTTTTGCTGCTGTGCGTGACGTAACAGCCATTGTAGTCGCCTTCGCACAATACGTCTTTACACTGGTTGATGGTTTCTGCCTCCTGCAGGACAAAGGGGTTCAGCGTCTGCAGGGGTTCCACACCTTTCGTGGTGAAATTGATAAATGGAATAGTGCCATCTTCGTTGAGTGTGAATTCCTCTATGCAGGTAGAGCGCTTATAGCCCCCACCATTAGGCAGTTTACCGTTGTGATAGAACATGTAGTGATGCCCCTTGTATTCCACACTACCGCCATGAATGGTAAAGCTGTTCCCAGCCTCTCCCAGTATCTTGCCTTGATAGGTCCACGGACCTGTAGCCTTGTCTGCGGTAGAGTAAGCCCAATGCTCTGGTACTCCACCAGCCGCATACTCTAGATAATACTTCCCGTTGCGCTTGTAAAGCCATGATGCTTCCTCAAAGTTCGGGTCACCGTTGGCGTTCTTATGTGGTCCGAAGGCCGTCTCGTTCTTGACATTCACAGAAACCTCACTGCCTGTGAATGATGTCATGTTCTTATTTAGCTTTACATACCACAGGTTATTGTTGCCATAATAAAGGTATGCTTGATCGTTGTCGTCAATGAATACCGTAGGGTCAATCTTGAACCATCCTTTAACCAAAGGTTTATTGATGGGGTCTTTATAAGGACCGGCAGGGTTGTCGGCCACAGCCACACCAATGCCAGGGTAAGCCTCGCCCTTGATGGTAGCCGTCACGTACCAATACCACTTGCCGTTACGCTCGATACACTGGCTAGCCCAGCAGTCGTTGTCCTGTTTGGCCCACGAAGAGAAGGTGGCTGATGTCAGAGGCGTTCCGCGATAGGTCCAGTTCACCATATCGACAGTGCTATAGAGCAACCAGTCCTTCATGGTGAAATAGTTGTTCAGGGTCTCGTCCTCGTCGTGGTCAACGAAGAGATAGAGCGTATCCCCATGCACGTAAGGAGCTGGGTCTGGTGTATAACGGTCACATATAATCGGATTCTGAGCTACAAGAGACGTTGAGTAAAAGCTGGCCAAAACGACCCCAATGAATAGCGATAGTTTTTTCATTTTCTTTTTTTTGTCTGCAAAGATACGAAATATTCGAATAATTTATTACCTTTGCAGCCAAAAATAAAGAGAAATGGGTATTTTTTCGAAAATCACGGAACAATCTTCACGTTATAACCATCTGGAACGGATGTCGGTAGGCGAGCTATTGCAACACATCAACGAAGAGGATCAGCGGATAGCAGAAGCCGTCCGTCAGGCTCTTCCGCAGATAGAGGCGCTGGTCACAGCTATTGAGCCGAGGATGAAACGCGGTGGACGATTGTTTTATGTGGGTGCAGGAACCAGTGGACGCTTAGGCGTGCTTGATGCCAGTGAACTGCCGCCAACGTTTGGTGTCTCGCCCGATTGGGTGGTGGGCATCATTGCCGGTGGTGACGAGGCATTGCGCAGTGCCATTGAAAATGCTGAGGACGATAAAGAACAAGGCTGGAAAGACCTACAGAAGTTTCTGCCCACTGCCGACGATACGGTATTGGGAATCGCCGCCTCAGGCACTACACCTTACGTGATAGGTGCTTTGAAAAATGCCCGTAAGCAGGGACTGTTGACCGGCTGCATTACCAGCAACCCCAATAGCCCATTGGCCGCTGTATCCGACTATCCCATTGAAACCATCGTCGGGCCCGAGTTTGTGACGGGTTCCAGTCGTATGAAAAGCGGAACGGCACAGAAGATGGTGCTCAATATGATTAGTACTTCGCTGATGATTCGCATGGGCCGTGTCAAAGGCAACCGTATGGTCAAGATGAAGCTGACCAACGCCAAACTTAGAGATCGTGGTACACGCATGATTCAGGAGTCGTTGGGATTGTCTTACGACGAGGCCGAACGGCGTTTGCTTGACGCAGGTAGTGTGGATAAGGTGCTTAAATAGTCCGTTTTTCACACCTTATAATATAAAAAAACGTAAAATCTGCCGTTGTCCGAAAGATTATGTTTACCTTTGCACGTTGTATTAAATAAATACGAGCACGATGAGCATAACAAATATAGCAAGATATATCTTCACCTCGCGAATGCGAGAACTTGAGAAACATCAGACCCAGGGCGAGCAATTGCAACGGGCTGTGCTCAGCCATTTGATAGCAAGTGGCAAAGACACTGAGTACGGTCGTGAGCATGGGTTTGCTTCTATCAATGACTACGATAGCTTTGTCCGTCTATGTCCTGTGAACAGCTATGAGGAGTTGAAGGGCCAGATAGACCGTATGCGTCATGGGGAAAAGGATGTCTTGTGGCCTGGGCGCGTCAAGTGGTATGCTAAGTCGAGCGGTACAACGAACGATAAGTCGAAGTTTATTCCTGTCAGCAAGGAAGGTCTGCAGAAGATTCACTATGCTGGCGGACGCGACGTAGTGGCATTGTATCTGAGGAACAATCCCCAGTCGCGCATGTTTGACGGACGAGGCCTCATCCTTGGTGGCAGTCACGCTCCCAACTACAATCTGAAGGATTCGCTGGTGGGCGACCTCAGCGCCATTCTGATTGAGAACATCAATCCGCTGGCCAATCTGGTGCGTGTGCCTAAGAAGGAGACCGCTCTGCTCAGCGATTTCGAACTCAAGCGTGAGCGCATAGCCCGTGAGGCGATGAATAAGAACGTGACGAACATCAGTGGTGTACCGTCGTGGATGCTCTCTGTATTGAACTGTATGATGGAAATGACGGGCAAGAAGCATCTCGAAGAGGTGTGGCCCAATCTGGAGGTATTCTTTCATGGCGGCGTGGCTTTTACGCCCTATCGTAAGCAGTACGAACAGCTCATCACGTCGTCCAAGATGCACTATATGGAGACGTACAACGCCAGCGAGGGATTCTTTGGCATTCAGGATGACCCTACGGACAAGGCCATGTTGCTGATGTTGGATTATGGGGTGTTTTACGAATTCGAGGAACTCAGCGGGGAAAGCGCTGAGCGCGGTAAAATCGTGCCGCTGTGGGGTGTTGAGAAGGACAAGAATTACGCCATGCTCATCTCGACGTCGTGCGGACTGTGGCGTTACATGATAGGCGACACCGTACGCTTTACATCGACGAATCCCTATAAGTTCGTCATCTCTGGGCGCACCAAGAGCTTTATCAATGCCTTTGGCGAGGAACTTATCGTCGACAATGCCGAACAAGGCCTTGCCTATGCCTGCGAACAGACGGGTGCCGAGGTGCTGGAATATACGGCTGCGCCAGTGTTTATGGATGCCAATGCCAAGTGTCGCCACCAGTGGCTCATTGAATTTTCCAAGTCGCCGAACGACTTGGCACAGTTCGCTGACTTGCTGGACAAGCGCCTGCAAGAGTTGAATAGCGACTACGAGGCCAAACGCTATAAGGACATCACCCTGCAGCATTTGGAAATCGTTGAGGCTCGACAGGGACTCTTCAATGACTGGCTGAAGATGAAAGGCAAGCTGGGAGGTCAGCACAAAGTGCCTCGATTGAGTAACAGCCGTGAACATATAGATCAACTATTGACGCTGAACAAACAATGAAGAAACTACTATATTTTTTCACTCTTAGCAGTTTGCTCTTGGCTGTTGGCTGTGCCCGAATGGGTTCGCCTGACGGTGGATGGTACGACGATGACCCTCCTCGCGTCGTTAGCGCGACACCAGCCGACCAGTCAACCAATGTGACGACACAGAAAATCACCATCCTGTTTGACGAATTTATCAAACTGGAAGATCCGACACAGAATGTTATCGTCTCTCCGCCACAGTTGGAGATGCCGGAAATACAGGCTAAGGGCAAGAAGATTGTAGTGGAACTGAAGGATTCGCTGAAGCCCAATACCACTTATACAATTGATTTCAGTGATGCCATCAGCGACAACAATGAAGGTAACCCCATGGGTAACTTCACCTATACTTTCTCGACAGGCGAACAGATAGACACCTTTGAGGTAGCAGGATACGTGATTGATGCCTCGAATCTCGAGCCTGTGAAAGGTATCAGCGTTGGACTTTACAACAATCTGGCCGACTCTGTATTCCGTACAGAGCCCTTGATGCGCGTCTCGCGTACTGATGCTTCTGGTCATTTTGTTATCAAAGGTGTTGCCCCAGGCGAATACCGCGTCTATGCCTTACAGGATGCCGATGGTGACTTCAAATTCACGCAGAAGAGCGAGATGATAGCCTTCTCACACCAGACGTACAAGCCCTCTGCAGGGCCGGATATCCGTCAGGATACCATCTGGCGTGACACCTTGCACATCGACAATATCCTGCGGGTACCCTATACCCATTTCTATCCTGATGATGTCGTTATGCTGGCCTTTCAGGAACTGCAAACGGACCGCTATCTGCTGAAACAGCCCGACCGTACGGATGCCGACCGCATCAAACTCTTCTTCAGTTACGGCAACGAGCAACTGCCCATCATCAAAGGTCTGAATTTCGACGCAGATTCAGCCTTCGTCGTCGAACACAATGCGAAGAAAGACTCGATTACCTATTGGCTCCGTGATACAACGCTTATCAATACGGACACACTGACCCTCTCGATGGAGTATCTGATAACCGACAGCACAGGTGTGTTGATCAGTCAGTCGGACACCATTGACGTCGTTGCCAAGACGTCCTATGCTAAACGACAGAAAGAACGTCAGAAGGAGTATGAGAGTTGGCAGAAGGAACAAGAGAAGAGAAAGAAGCGCGAAGAGCCTTACGACAGCATCTACCCCGTCAAACCGCTGGAGGTGAAAATAAATGTACCCCAGTCTCTCAATCCTATCAGTAAGGTCTTTATTAACATTCCGACCCCTCTGGCAAAAGCCGACACCTCGGCTGTACACCTCTATTCACAGATAGACTCTCTTTGGTATCGTGCTCCTTTTGAAGTCATACGCCTTGACTCCGTGATGGGACGTTTCGAACTATTGGCAGAATGGCAGCCAGGAACGGAATATAGTTTGGAGGTTGACTCAGCAGCCTTTGTAGATATTTATGGGTTTGTTTCAGACCCCATCAAGCAAGGTATCAAAGCCAGACCTCTCGAGGAACTCAGTTCGTTGGTGTTCCGTTTGAGTGGTGTACGTGACACGGGAATTGTTGTCCAGCTGTTGGATAAGGATGACAAATGTTTGCGTCAGCTTAGGGCAGCCAACGACGGCGAGGCAGCATTCTTCTATCTCGAGCCTGGCAATTACTATGCTCGTGCCTTTGTCGATCGTAACGGCAACGACTTATGGGATACGGGCAATTACGACGACGACCAGCAACCCGAGGATGTCTACTATTATTCCAGCGAAATAGAGTGTAAGGCAAATTGGGACGTTACGAAACAATGGAATCTGACAGGCAAGCCTCGTAACCAGCAGAAGCCGGGAGCTCTCGTCAAGCAGAAGGACACCAAGGAAAAGAAACAGAAGAAGAACCGTAATGCAGAACGCGCCCGTCAGTTGGGCATAGAATATGTGCAGAAACAATTGGTAAAATAGATCATAAATGGAAAAGATGAATAATATGATGAAAAAGATATCGGCAATGGTGTTGGTGAAGGGAGCTTTGCTTTTCAGCCTCTTTACCTTCTTGCCGTTAAGTGCCAGCGCACAATGTGGCATTGAGAATACAGCCTTTAAGACGGGCGAATTTCTCAGTTACGACCTCTACTTCAACTGGAAGTTTGTGTGGGTCAAAGTGGGAACGGCCTCCATGTCTACTGTGCAAACAAAATACAAGGGACAGAACGCTTTCCGTAGCAGTTTAGTAACACGTGGAAACAGCCAGTTAGACAATGTATTCATGATGCGCGACACCTTGTTGTGCTATACCGATATGGATATTTCGCCACTCTATTTCCGCAAAGGCGCACGCGAAGGTGACCGCTACTATGTAGACGAGTTGTGGTACAGCTATCCCAATACCAATTGCCACCTGAAGATGCATCGTATCGACTCTGATGGAGAGGTACACTGGAAAGAGGCTGAGTATAAGGACTGCATCTATGACATGATGAGTATTTTTATGCGTGCTCGCAACTTTGACGCTTCGAAACTGAAGGTTGGCGAGAATATTCCCATGCCCATCAGTGATGCTAAGAGTCTGTCGAACTCGTGGCTGAAATATACGGGCAAGACGACACTGAAGATGAAGAACAACAACGACAAGTATCGTTGTCTCGTTTTCTCGTTCATCGAGCGTGAGGACGGAAAGAACCACGAGCTCATCCGTTTCTACATCACCGACGACAAAAACCACATGCCCGTACGTCTTGATATGTTCCTGTCGTTTGGTTCTGCAAAGGCCTATCTCTCAGGATTTAAAGGACTGCGTAACCCCTTGGAATCGAAAGAAAAATGACGGAAAGAACATTAGCCATGCGCCAGAAGATGGAGGCATTCACCGACGCAGGCCTCTACGAACAGGATGAGCACATCGACTTCCTGCCCGAGGGTCACATCTACCTCTATCGTGGCGAAGTCCAACTGTTGCCAGTCAGTAGCCTTGTGGGTTATTTCTTCGAGCCTTTTGACGGACAGCGCATAGCCTTGCGCCAACAGGAACGTTACGGCATTCCTGCAGAAGAGACGCTCCGCAAGTGGAACCGTACGGGCTGTATGGCAAGCGAGGTGGGTACCTTCATGCACGAACAGACGGAGAACTACTTCAAGAACGGACGGTTTGAGACCACTTATCAGTTCTGCTACGAAGGCGAGACGGAGGAGGTCAACATTGAGCCCGAACGCCAGCACTTCCTGCGCTTCGTCAACGATTATCACATCCGTCCCTATCGTCAGGAGTGGCCCGTTTACGATGTTCCCCTGAACATTGCCGGCACTATCGACCTAATTTGCAAGGACGTGGACGGCGACTTCATCATCTACGACTGGAAGCGTAGCCGTAAGGTGGTGGATGGCACAGGTCGTCCCATTGTCGAAGGTTTTGGTGGCAAGATGTCTCTCAACGGCATCAGCGTGCCCGATACGTCGTACTATCACTATTGCCTCCAGCAGAACCTTTACCGATATATGCTTCAAGAGCATTACGGCATTCGTGTCAAGGCCTTGAACCTGGTGGTGCTTTGTGCTGATTACGACAACTACAGGTTGGTGCCCGTTCCCATCATGAACGACGTGATTGACCAGATTGTCAACATTTGCAAGGTGCGCGACTTAGGCCATAGTCTGTTAGATAATAGATAAAAGTTAAGAGATAATAGTTATGCAGACCGTCGTATTAGAGAATCTGACCATAGGTTACGCCACCAAAGGACAAGAAAAAGTGGTGGCCAAGGGGTTGAATGCCGCCATCAACAGTGGTCAGCTGACGTGTCTGTTAGGACAAAACGGTATAGGCAAATCGACGCTCCTGCGCACGCTCTCTGCCTTTCAGCCTAAGCTGGATGGAAACATCAGAATGGAGGGTAGGGAAATCGCGGAGTTTACCGACAAGGAACTTAGTCGCATCATCGGTGTGGTGTTGACGGAGAAGCCTGACGTCAGGAATATGTCCGTAGAAGAACTCGTGGGCTTGGGACGCTCGCCGTATACGGGATTCTGGGGCGGGCTGACGGACGAAGACCACGCAATAGTTCGCGAGTCTATCCAATTGGTGGGTATTGAGTCGCTGAGCCAACGCATGGTGCACACACTGAGCGACGGAGAGCGCCAGAAGGTGATGATAGCCAAGGCGCTGGCTCAACAGACGCCCATCATCTATCTGGACGAACCGACGGCCTTCCTCGATTATCCCAGCAAGGTAGAAACGATGCAATTGTTGCGTCGCCTGGCTATTCAGCAACAGAAGACCATTTTCCTCTCTACCCACGACGTGGAACTGTCCCTGCAAGTAGCCGACTGCATCTGGCTGATGGAACCCGATATGCTCAGCGTGGGAACATCTCGAGAACTGGCTGTGCAGGGTGCCCTGAGCCGATTCATCGAGCGTGCCGATATCACATTCGACAAGGAAACACTTCAAATAAGAGTACTATGCTAGACGGTCACGGAGACGACATTTACCGCTACGACGATCTGGTGAAGATGAACTTCAGCAGCAACATCTATCAGCATGCCGATTTGACAGCGCTGAAAGAATTTCTGAAGGAACATTTCGACCTGATAGCCAACTATCCGGAACCCCAGCCGCGCAGTCTCGAACGTCTGATAGCATTAAAGGAAGGCATATCGCCAGAGGCCGTCCTCGTGACCAATGGTGCTACGGAGGCTATTTACATGATTGCCGCCCACTTCAAGAATAGCGCTTCTGTCATTCCCCAGCCGACGTTCAACGAGTATGCTGACGCCTGCAGGCAGTTTAACCACATCATCTCCTACGAGAATAACGACGAAATGACCGAGTTGCCGCGCGACCGCGTCTACTGGATATGCAATCCCAATAATCCGTCGGGCAACGTGCTGATGAAGGGATTTATGGACTACGTCGTGCGTCGTTCGCCACGCTATGCCTTCGTCGTCGACCAGTCGTACGAAGGCTATACGAAGGAACCGCTATTGCAGGCTCGTGAGATGATAGACGTGCCAAACCTGCTGATGCTCCATTCGCTCAGCAAGACCTATGCGGTGCCAGGTTTGCGTCTGGGCTACATCACAGGCCATCCTAACACCATCCAGCTGTTGCGCCAACACCGCCACCCCTGGGCCATGAACGCCCTGAGCATCGAGGCAGGGAAATTCTTGTTGAAGAAAGGCAAGCCCGCTATCAGCAATCTGGAGGAATATCTGGAGGAGACTCAGCGTTTCCGTTCTAACCTGCGTGAGGTCAAAGGCGTTCGCATCTTCGAGACCAAGACGAACTATATGCTTTGCGAACTGGAAAACGCAACAGCGACCGACCTGAAATACCACCTCATTCACGAGCACGGAATGCTCATCCGCGACTGTAGCAACTTCTATGGCCTCGACAACCACTTCTTCCGCGTCTCAGCCCAGCTCCCCGAAGAAAACGACGCCCTCGTCACCGCCATCCGCGACTATTTGGAAGCGTGATTCCATAGCTTTGCGTTATTTTTGCTACAAAAAATAGCAAAAAATTTGGAAGAATCGAAAATCTTTCATATCTTTGCAAAATAAACTCCTAAAACAATTACAAACAAAAACTATAAGCGTATGAAAAAGTCCTATTTGTTACTCCTCATGCTCTTCGTCAGCATTGTGGCGATGGGTGGACCAGTGACTCCTGATGAGGCACGGCAAAAGATTACGAAGTTTATGAATCCTCGCCGTGCAAGTGCAATTAGCGAGAGTTCTCTGCAATTGGTGGCCACGAGCCATTATCAGGTGCAGAAAGAAGTAATGGCAGCAAGCTATTATGTGTTTAACGTGGGCGAAGGACAGGGCTTCGTTATTGCTGCTGCCGACGACCGTGTTCCTGCTGTGTTGGGATATTCGTCTAATGGTAAGTTCGACCCTCGGCACATGCCGGATAATATGAGGGCTTGGCTGCAGGGCTATGATGACCAGATGGCATATCTGAACAAGCATCCGGAGGCTGCTGCCCCACGAAAGACAGTCTCAGGTGGTAGTATTGCCCCGTTGTTGCAATCAGAGTGGAATCAGGGTAATCCTTACAACCTGCTTTGTCCGGAGGATGATGGAGAGCATAGTGTTACGGGTTGTGTGGCTACGGCTATGGCTCAGGTGATGTATTATTGGCAGTGGCCCAAGCAGACCGTTGCCGAGATTCCGGGTTATACATCTGGTACAAAGAAATTTGAAATGCCTGCAATAGCTGCTGGAACACCCATTGACTGGGGCAATATGGTGCCCAAATATACAGGCAGTGAGACGGACGCTCAGAATCAAGCTGTTGCTGAACTGATGTTGTTATGTGGAACGGCTGTGCAGATGAACTATACTGCCAGTTCAAGCGCTGCCCCTGCTTCCTATGTGGCTGATGCCTGGGTCAATTATTTGGACTATGACGCTGCAACGATTTACGAGAACCGTAATAACTATCGACTGGCAGCATGGAACCAGAAGGTATACAACGAACTGGCAGCACGACGCCCTGTGCTCTATTCTGGTCAGTCGAGTGGTACTGGTCACGCTTTTGTGATTGACGGTTATGGTGGCGACGACTATTTCCACGTCAACTGGGGTTGGGGTGGTGGTAGCAACGACTATTTCCTGCTCTCAATTCTTGACCCAGGCAGCAACTCTGGCATTGGTGCCAGCAGCAGTACTGACGGTTATAGCTATGATCAGGGTGCTATCTTCGGTGCACAACCCAATACGGGTATTATTCCAACCATTACGCCCATTATGACAACTAGTTCTATTAGTGCCCCTTCTGGTTTAGAGGTTACAAGAACAGCAACAACACAAGATTTCCAGGTAGATGTTACTGCCAGTTTCTGGAATATGACAGGCATAACATATACATTTGATATGGGTTATGGTGTTTATGACGAGAGGGATATCCTGTTGACTGTTGAGCCTTTATGGTCTTATACGTTGGACAGTGGCTATGGTTATGGTAATGCCAAAGCGACTATCTCTTTTGGTGCTAACATTACCAGCGGAAGTTATATTATAAAGCCAATCAGTCGTGAGACAGGCGCTGAGACATGGTATCCCAACAAAGGTACTGAAACTTATTTCCTGACTGCAACCATCAGCGACAATACGCTGACG
>Ga0310695_10008591_pt1 | contig 15704 bp, 11 predicted proteins | sample RumenRJG_04DNA_FD_203882 | JGI IMG/M metagenome (GOLD analysis project Ga0310695, IMG submission 203882) | Bovine rumen microbial communities from Lethbridge, Alberta, Canada - RJG_04 (v2) (version 2) | ecosystem: Host-associated > Mammals > Digestive system > Stomach > Rumen | place: Canada...
TTTAAATACAATACTTGTTAAGAATTCAATTGCAGAGTGCTTTTAATGCGGATGCCCTGGTAAACCTACACATTTATATTCCACAATTTCTCGCAATTTGTTATAATAATCACCATGGCTACTCATAAAACAGTTGACGAGACAACTCTTGAAAATCTCTTGTATCTTTCACGCCTGTCACCAGAAAGCACTGACATGGCTACTCTTAAAAAACAGGTTGACGAAATTGTCGGTTACTTCGACATTCTTTCAAAATACGATGACTCAGAAAATCCTTACGATGCATATCCTTCAACAGAGGCCGAAAAGCTTCGCGAGGACGAAATTGTAGCGGGCTTGGATATCCCGGATGTTAAAAAAGTCACCGACAAATTCATGGACGGCTACTTCCAGGTTCCAAAAGTTCTTGGGGAGGGCGCATAATGTATTACACAATTAAAGAAACTGTTGCCGCTTTGAAATCAGGCGAGACTACCAGCGAAAAATTGGTTCAGGCTTCAATCGACACTTTTGCCGCTGACCAGAAATCAGAAAAGCCTTTGAACGCATTCCTTGAAATCTATGAAGATGCAATTGAGCTTGCAAAAGCCGCTGACGCTGAAATTGCCGCTGCCAAAAAAGACGGTACAATCGATGCCCTTTTTGAGAATAAGCCTCTTTTGGGCATTCCTTTTGCAAACAAAGACAATATTTCTTGCAAAGGTCACAAACTCACTTGTTCAAGTAAAATCCTTGAGGGCTATGTTGCTCCTTACAGCGCAACTGTAATTGCCCGCCTTGCAGAAAAGGGCGCGATTCCGCTCGGCCGCTGCAATCAGGACGAGTTCGCCATGGGTTCCTCAACAGAGTATTCTGTTTACGGCCCCACACGCAACCCAATCAACCGCGACTATGTTTCCGGCGGTTCTTCTGGCGGTTCAACAGCTGCCGTTGCCGCAAATCAGGCACTTTTTGCTTTGGGAACAGAGACTGGTGGTTCAGTCCGATTGCCAGCAAGCTATTGTGGCATTTACGGTCTCAAACCAACTTATGGCGTTCTCAGCCGCTGGGGAGTTGTTGCTTACGGCTCTTCTCTTGACCAGGTTGGTATTCTCGGCCACACACCACAGGATATTGCACTTCCGCTTAGCCTTATGAGCGGAGTTGACTTCTACGACGATACAAGCGCAGATTTGCCGGAGTCTGATTCTCTCAAAAACTTGTGCGCTTACAAAGATTTTTCTTCACTCAAAATTGCTGTTCCAAAGCAGTTCGAAGAAGCAAAAGGCTTGGATGCCGATGTCAAAAAAGTATTCGAGGACACAAAAGCCTGGTTCACAAGCAAAGGTGCAAAAATCGAAGTCGTTGACCTTCCAATTTTGGACGCTTCAATCGCCGCTTACTATGTAATCGCACTTTCTGAGGCTGCTTCAAACCTGAGCCGATTCGACGGAATCCGCTATGGCCGCCGCGTTGACAATGGCGAAGGCTACGACAAACTCTATGTTGACAGCCGAAGCGAAGGTTTTGGTCCGGAAGTAAAACGCCGAATCATCATCGGAAACTATGTTCTTTCTGAGCAGTTCTCAGGCGACACATACAAAAAAGGCATGAGCGTTCGCGCACGAATCCAGCGAGAGGTTGCAGCACTTTTCGAAAGCTACGACATTATTCTCTGCCCTGTCTGCCCAACGCCAGCATTCAAACTCGGTGAAAAATACGATGACCCGCTCGCAATGTATTTGAGCGACCTTTACACAGTATTTGTAAACCTAGCCCGAATTCCTTCAATTTCAGTTCCAGCCGGCTCAAACAAAGACGGCCTTCCTGTAGGAATCCAGTTCGCTGGCAAAATGTTCAGCGAGGCAAAAATCCTTCAGCTTGCGCAAGCCTGGGAAGAAGACCACAAAGGCTGCGGAGTTCCTGTTAAAGACTAGCCAGTAAAAAGCAAAAACGTCTTGCGCACATGCAAGACGTTTTTTTTATATCATTTCAGCAGCCGCTTATTTTCCGTTTCCATACGTGCGTTCAATTTCCTGAATCTGATCGCGCACGGCTGCGGCCTGCTCGTACTCAAGTCTGTCTGCAAAGTCGCTCATCTGCTTCTTCAAGGCGTCAATCAGCTTTTTACGCTGCTTCGGGTCGAAGAGGTTTGCGCTCTTTTTCAAGACGCCAAGCTCGATTTCGGCTTCTTCTTCGGCATCGGCCTGCTGGCGAACGAGAATGTCCTGAACGGCTTTTGAAACTGTGTGCGGCGTGATTCTGTGCTCTTCGTTGTACTTCTGCTGGATTTCACGGCGGCGTTTTGTCTCGGCTACGGTCTCTTTGATTGCAGGCGTGATATTGTCGGCGTACATTACGACCATGCCGTTTTCGTTTCGGGCGGCTCGGCCTACAATCTGAATCAAGCTCGTGGTTGAGCGCAAGAATCCGATTTTGTCCGCGTCAAGAATTGCGATAAAGCTGACTTCCGGCAAGTCGATTCCTTCTCGGAGCAGGTTGATTCCAATCAAAACATCGATTTCACCGACTCGGAGCGACTTCAAGATTTCGACTCGCTCAAAAGTGTCGATTTCGGAGTGAATATATTTTACTTTGAGGTTTAGCCCCAAAAGATAGTCCGTCAAATCTTCCGCCATCTTTTTTGTCAGAGTCAGAATCAGGCTGCGCTCGCCTTTTTCGATTCGTGCTTTGACTTCTTTGTAAATGTCTTCCATCTGGCCTTCGCTCGGACGGATATCGATAATCGGGTCAAGAAGACCTGTCGGGCGGATAATCTGCTCGACAATCTGAGTGCTCTGCTTGATTTCTTCTGGGCGTGGAGTGGCGGTGACATAAATCACCTGGTTAATCTTCTTCCAGAATTCGTCTGATTTGAGCGGGCGGTTGTCCAGTGCGCTCGGCAGGCGGAATCCAAAATCAACGAGATTCTGCTTTCGGCTTCGGTCGCCCTCGTACATCGCCCCAATCTGCGGAACCGTTACATGAGCCTCATCAATAAGACACAAAAAATCATCCGGGAAGTAGTGGAGAAGGGTAGCCGGCGGCTCGCCAGTTTTTCGGCCGGAAATAGGACCTGAGTAATTTTCGATTCCCGAGCAGTAGCCCATTTCCTTCATCATCTCGATGTCATAAGTCGTTCGGGTTTTGAGTCGTTCTGCTTCAATCATTTTGCCCGCTGCCTGCAAAGTCTCGACACGCTCTTCAAGTTCTTTTTGAATCCGCTCCGTGGCAGAAACAAGCGCGTCATGCGGAACAACGAAGTGCTTTGCCGGGTAAAGCTGCAATTCGTCCAGCTCTTCTTCGGTGGCACGGTTCAGAACATTGAATCGTTTGATGCTCGCAATCTCGTCAAAATCAAGCTCGATTCGGTATGCAGTGTCGGTCTCCATGTAAGGCGGATAGACTTCGATAACATCCCCGCGCACACGGAAATTGCCCCTGTCCAGAACCATGTCGTTCCGCTGATACTGAATCGAAGCCAGATCGCGCTCAAATTTGCGCAAGTCCAGAATCTCGCCCTTTTCGATGTGAACGCGCATTTCCTTGTACAAGTCCGGCATACCCAAACCGTAAATGCAGCTCACGGTTGCCACGACGATTACATCACGCCGTTCCATCAAAGAATAAGTGGCGGCAAGACGGAGCTTGTCAATCTCGTCGTTTACATCGGCATCTTTTTCGATATATAAATCGCGCGCAGGAACATAAGCTTCCGGCTGGTAGTAGTCGTAATAAGAGACAAAATATTCAACGGCATTGTTCGGAAAAAACGACTTGAACTCGCGGTAAAGCTGTGCCGAAAGGGTCTTGTTGTGGCTGATAATGAGAGTGGGCCTCTGAACCTTCTCGATAATCTTAGCCATCGTGAAAGTTTTGCCAGAGCCTGTGACGCCCTTGAGAGTCTGATAGCGGTCGCCTTTGAGAAAACCCGCAGCCAGTTTTTCAATTGCCTGCCCCTGATCGCCCGAAGGCTGGTAAGGGCTTACGACTTGGAATTTACGCATGAAGACAGTATAGCACTTACAAAGATGGAAGTCATCGCTTCGCTAGCGAGTTTTCTGTTTTACGAAAATAATTGCAAGATAACAAAAATAAGGTATTATATAATTTCGAGTATGGAGTCAAAATGAATCAAACATTAAGCATAATTATGCCTGTTTATAATGCAGAAAAAACTGTAACAGCAAGTATTGATCCTCTGCTAACTATTAAAAATTTTCCTATTGAACTCGTCATCATAGATGATGGTTCTACAGATTCAACAGCCGAAATACTTGAACGATATGCACGTGTTAATTCTTTTATTAAGGTGATTCATCAAAAAAATGCAGGTCCAGGCGCTGCAAGAAATGCCGGACTTCGAAATGTAAGCGGTACTTATGTTGGTTTCATGGATGCAGATGACCGCTACATTCCAGAAGTCCTTGAAAAAGTCTGGAAAATCCTTTCAACAAATCAGGCAGATGCAGTTTGCACAGGTATAAAAATGATAAGACAATCGGATTTTTCAAACGCAACTACTGAGACTCCTGGCTCCGTACTGTATCAAGGAGACAATAGCATAATTACAGGTAAAGAAGCCTTTAAACGAATGCTTGATGCCGATGGTCTTGATTCGAACACCTATGCAAAATTCTATCGTAGAAATAAGCTTCCGGATGATCTTAAATTTTATGAAGGTATGCTTGGAGATGATATTCCTGTGACCTGGCGAATGCTGATGGCTTCGGACTCAGTATATATGACAAAAGAAATAGGATATCTCTACTGTATAGATGAAAGTGGATCCAGCCTTTCTGGAGTTAGCTTTGCTCCTTACTATTTTGATATGGTAGACAGAGCCAAGGAGCTTTACGAACTGGTAATTAAAAAATACCCGGAATTTTCTGAGCAGGCTGCCGGTTTTTATCTGGATCTTGTACTGCAATGCGTTGAGAGAATACTAGCACAAAAAGACAAATCTCCATATAAAGATGGACTTATACAATTGATAAAAGAGCTGGAAATACATCAGAAAGAGTTCAAGAGAACAACTCATATCAATAAAAGACGAAAGCAGCAATTTTCACTGTTTTTGTTAAATACTAAAATGAAAAAAAATGTCAGGGAAAAGTAAAAAACAAGTTTCTAGAAATACTGACTATCAAGCAAACTTAATAAAATACTCAATTGTATGGGCCAATCCTTCTTCAAGTGAAATCTGAGGCTTCCAGTCCAAAAGTTTTTCCGCAAGAGATATATCTGGTTTACGTCTCTTAGGATCATCGGAAGGGAGCGGACATAACACTATCTTTGATTTACTATTAGTCAGGGATATTATTTTTTCAGCAAGTTCGAGCATCGAAATTTCACAGGGATTTCCAATGTTTACAGGCCCGGTAATACTGTCGCAACTTTGCATAAGGCAAATCATGCCGCGAATCAAGTCATCGATATACTGAAAACTCCTTGTCTGGGAGCCGTCGCCATACACGGTAATATCCCTGCCTGAAATTGCCTGCATGATAAAATTTGATACAACACGTCCGTCTTCTGGATTCATATACGGACCGTAGGTATTGAAAATACGCACAATTTTTATGCGAGTTCCATACTTCCGATAATAGTCACAAAAGAGACTTTCTGCACCACGTTTACCTTCATTATAGCAGCTACGGATACCATTTGGATTTACATTACCCCAATAACTTTCTGGCTGAGGAAGCACCAGAGCATCGCCATACACTTCAGAAGTAGATGCTTGAAATACTTTTGCATTCCAGCGTTCAGCAAGTTCCAGTGCATTTATAGCTCCAAGCACATTTGTTTTATAAGTAAACACTGGATTTTTCTGATAGTGTGGAGGTGAAGCCGGACATGCAAGATTATAAATTTCATCCACATAAAAACTGTAGGGGGTTATTACATCGTGTATAACCAGCTCAAAATCAGGATTTGATTTAAGAGCTTCTATATTTTCCATTCGTCCTGTATAAAAATTATCCAGACAGATAACATGGTTATTCTGTTCCAGTAGAGTACGGCACAAGTTACTTCCTACAAATCCTGCACCACCGGTAACTAAAACTGTTTTTTTCAAAACTCTACTCCTTTCTTACAGGTAAGATACATTGCATTCCACTGAATAAGTGCATCATACAATTTGCGATACTTTAAAACCTGATTTATAAGTGCATAGTCTTTGAGCCGATCCTCAAACGGCGTTGAACTATATTCTGCAAGGGTCAGATACCGGGATGCTTTCTTATGCTCACCGGCAAGAATGCAATCTAAATAACACTGTGCACAAAGCCAGAAACTTTCGTGAAGTTCCTCTTCGCTCAGCTTCTCCATAATAGCTATATTCCGTCTATAATCAGGCTCTCCAAGCTTGCTGTGCCTTATAACAAAATCAGCTTCCTGAACATCATTTTCTAGAAATTCAGTTCCTTCAGATGGAACCAAATGTTCGTGAATAATACTTTTCCATAAAAAGCCCGCATCGCGCTTTACAATCCGCGGATATATGTACACGCCACCGTTCTCAGGTCTGTCATAACCTGCCAGTATGAGCTTTCCGCTTCCATGGGCCTTCCATTCATTTATTTTACGGCAGTTTTCTTCATCTATCCGGTCATCTGCATCAAGCCACATAATATAATCACCTGTGGCCTTGCTGAAAGAAAAATTGCGGGCTGCAGAAAAATCATCACACCAGGAAAAGTTATATAGATTCTTTGTATAGCGCAAAGCTATCTCTCTGGTTTTATCTATAGAGCCAGTATCTACCACTATAATTTCATCTGCAAAACTTGAGACATCATGTAAACATGAATTCAACACGGCTTCTTCATTTTTTACTATCATGCACACACTAAGCATTACATCTTCTTTCATTTTTTTACCTTTCGTACCTGCTCAGCCTTTGGTATTTTTTTTGCACACATGTTCAGGCAGTTCCAGCAAGCTGCCGGAGGTTTTGCTCTGTAATAAAAGGCTTTCAGACGTTCATGCAGGGAAGCAGTATCTTCTTTTTCATCCAGCAGATATACAGATTCTTCATCATTGTGAGGATAAAAACCGATTGCATCTCCGTGCGCAGAGCGAGGGCAGCTATAAAATCTACCTTCAAGTACAGTACAGCAGTTTTCTTTTGACTTGCACATATTATAAAAGGAAAGATTTTCAGATTCACTCTTTTTATAAATAACATCTGGCTTACCGTAATCAAACCATAGTGCATCAATAGTTGTTTCTGAAAATGGAATATGACGTTCAGAAAGCTGAAGTTTTATTTCTTCTTCATGCGCAGAAAGAGACCCGTAATTACTTAAATACACGGCAGCAAGCGGGTTTAAAGACAAGGCATCCAATACAGACTCTTTGAATAGAATTGTACCATTTGTAATCAGCTGAATTCCGAGTACTTTTCCTCCAGGATTGAGTTCTGGAAGTCGTAAAATATCTTCAAGAAGTTTCTGCTCCAAAAGAGGCTCCCCACCTAAAATTTTGAACATCGCAATGCCATCCACAGTTTCAAGCAAGCGTCGTACACTATTCATAACAAGATTGTAGTCAAGGCGTTTGGGATGATTTTCATAATACTGCATGAGGTTTGCACAGTGTTTACAACGGAGAGTACAACTTTTTGTAAGTACAATCTCTACTCCACCAATATACAAGCCCTCTTTTTTTTGTCTGCGGTATAGGGAAGTAAAATACATAAAGTAATCCTGCTTTAAAAAGCCATCGTCTATTACCGGCACCGCAGAATAAAAGTCCCCAAGTGTGTTGAAGCCAAGTTCCCTCATGTAAATTTTATAAAATGTCTTCCCGGCAAGGATTATATAGTCATTTCGATACTGGGCCAGTTCTGCTGATGCAACAACCTGGTACGGCTCCTGCTGTCCGGCAAAGTCATCGTCACATAGTCGCACCGTAACCGAAAAAGGTTTCTTAAAATAACGCTTATATGATTTTTTTATTTCTTCCAGAAAAAGCGCACTTCTTGCATAAGGACCACACAGCATAAGCGGTCTTCCATCATAGCTTTGCCAGACAAATTCTTTCATTCTTTTTTTTCTCCGTCTTTCACAGTATTCATATCATATTGACAAAGCGTTTTTAGCATAATCGTATATATTCGTTCTTTTTTTGCATTTCCCATGCAGCGTGCACAGTCAACAAGCAGATAAAGTGAAGTTGTGCCACAAATGTTTTTTCCAGGAGTTCCAAAGTAAAGTCCGTGTAAAAAAGCCTCTTCAGCTTCTTTATATCGCCCGAGCCGCGCACACAGTAAACCGTAATAATTCCATTGCTCCATATTTTTTACATCATGAGAAATATATTTCAAGTCTTTATCATCTACCAAAGTTGGCCGCAATGTTTCAAGTGCCTTCTCAATGAGACCTAGCCTCTCCAATGCCTCTGCCATAAGATATGCACGGCGACGACAAATTACAATATCACCTTCAAAGTTACTGCCACTCAGTACATCATAAGCTTTTTGATAATCTTGCATTATGATAAGGTTTTCTGCAAGCTGAATAAGGCCCTCCGAAGAAAGTTCATTCATCTGGAGAAGTCGAAGCCCTGTCTCCGAACGATTTTTCATCTGACGCAAAAAGAACAGCTTTTCTGTTATTCTCCAGTCTTTATTATAAAAAGGTGATTTTTCCCAGTAGGAAAGATATAGCCTTTCAACTTCATTAAGCCTGCCATCCGTAGCTGCTAAATCTGTAAAATGGTAGATAATCCCCTGTTTAGCTTTTTTTAAATCCTTTGTATACATATTGTACTGAGCAGGTATAAAACGAATCTTTCCGCGTAGTATGTAATTTATGGCATCTTGATCAGGAATTGACCAGCCATAGTTTTCCCAGAACGAAAGGGATTCTTCTATAAAGTTGTGTTCACGGCGTATTCGTTCAAGATTCAATAAAAGAACGCCAGAATTCACAAAGTTCTTCCAGTCTATTTGTGCATAAAAATGCTGACATTTTTCCGGCATAACTAGACCTGTCTGTTTGCAGCCTGAAAGAGGTGGATCCCACCGACCAGCGGCAGCATAGTCAGAAACATCCATATTCCAGAGTTCCTGGATATCACAGTTTGCAAGAATATCTGTATCAAGATATAGAATTTTAGGGACATCAGGCAAGAGTTCTGGCAAGGACAAACGGTACAATGCACCTTCGCAGTATCCTGATTTAAGCAAATTCAGTAAGGATATACGCTTATCCAGCTGCATATCATAAAAAAGAACAAGCTGGCCAAACTGTTCACACATAGACAATAGTTCTTCACGCACTTTATAAGGAAGAGTATCATCGCACAAAATATGAAAGCGAACGTTACGTTTTGTGTTCTGCATAACAGAAAACATGGAAATGGCCATATACTGCCAGTAATTACCAAAATAGTCGTGTATGGAATATGCAATTTCTATGGTTTCGGCTCCGCCTGTAACCTGAGCTTTCACCTGTAACGATGGCTTTTTATTCTGTTTCAAGGCTGCAAACTGTACCTGAAAACCTAGCAGCTGTACAGCGGTATCCATTGGTGCCATGCCATAAAGCATATTGTAATAATACTGAGCCTTTTGTATATTTCCTGCATGGAGCATACAGCTTGTAAGGTGCATAAGTACACTGTGTGCACAGTTGTTTTTTTGCGGAGTTCCAAAGTACAAGGCATTACGATAGGCGATTTCTGCTTTTTCATATTGCTTAAGTTCTTTGTATAAATCTCCGGCGGCATCCAACAAATGCATATCTAAAAGCTGGTGCTGATGATAATAAGAAATTTTCTGCGGTTCGGAAAGTTCTGCCTCCAGCACGGTAAGCGCATCTTCTGGTCGTCCCATTTTTTGTAGAGCACTATAAATAATAAGTGCACGTTTTTTGCGGAAGTCGGCAGCCTCAGTAGAAGCACTGGTCGAAAGGACCTCAAGCACTTTTTTATAATTGCCTTTGTCGCACAAGTTTTGAGCATATAACAGCAATTCCCTCCCTGAAAGCTGGCATAGCTGTGCAAGACGCTCATAACTTTCCGTGCGGTTTTTTATCTGCCGCAGGAAATTGACTTTTTCCTTTTTCCCGTATTCGGCTTTATAAAAGGGTGATTTCTGCCAGTAAGAAAGATACAATTTATCAAGCGCATTCAGAATATTCCGTTCACCAGCCATATAGGTATAGTGGTAAAAACAAGGCTCTGTGGCGGGCGGATAATCTGAGGCGTATGTGTTATAACGAGAATCAATAATACAGGTTTTACCGCGCAGTATGTAATTAAGTGCATCCTGATCAGGAAAGGCCCAGCCATAAGTGTTCCAGAATGAAATTGATTCTTCTAAAAGGTTATGTTCGTGCCTTATGCGCTCTAAGTTCAGGACAAGAACGCCAGAGTTAATGTAACAATTCCAATCGGTATGCTCCCAGAATGGTAAACAACGCTCGTATTCAGTTTTATCCAGTTCTTTGTAGCCAAAAAGTGGCGGATCCCAACGCCCGGCACATGCGGCGTCCCCGATATCCTCATTCCACAATTCCTGGATGTCCATATGTACAAGAATATCAGCATCAAGATAAATTATTTTTTGAATATCAGGCAGAAGCTCTGGTAAGTAAAGACGATATAGAATGCCCTCGCAGTAGCCAGCTCTTAAAAGCTTATCCACAGGAATGCGCTTATCAAGAGCAATATCGTAAAAAGAGATTTGCTGTTTATATGTTGTACATAAAGAGGTAAGATCTTTTCTTGCATTTTCGGTAAGCGTTTTGTCACAGAGAATATGAAAGCGCACAGCACTTTTTGTGTTTTCCATGACAGAAAGCAGTGAAAGTCCCAGATACTGATAGTAGTAACCATACCAGTCATGTACGGAAAGGGCAATTTCTATCATTACCTGTGGAAAGATGCATTTGCGCGGTATGGGGCGGCTCTACCAAAGCCACCCACAATTTCTTCAAGGTCGTCATCATCAAGCGGAAAGTCATCAAAATCTTTTACAGCATTATTAATCTGTTCGTCAGCATAACCAAGAGCTTTTGCAGCTTCGATAAACGTTTCAACCGAATCGAATGCATTTTTTTTACCTGCTTTAAGCAGAGCCTTCATCAGTTCTTTCATACCCTTACTCTCGTATCCGTAAGTATTTATGTTGGTACTAAAACCACAATGCCCTATTTCCATAACAGGACTGAGCCGAAGTGGCTCCTCCAGCTATCTCTGCAAGGTCGTCATCATCAAGCGGAAAACCGTCAAAATCTTCTAATGCCTCACTGACCTGTTCTTCAGTATAACCTAGCTCCTTTGCAGCGGCTGCAAGCGACTCAAGAGATTCAAACGCGTCTTTTTTACCTGCATCAAGCAAAGCCTTCATAAGTTCTTTCATATTATCTCCCTCCTTTTAAGATAGAGCTTTAAAATTTTTAATTCTATGTTAGACGGATGAAGTGCTTCTGCTTTTTTAAGCACTTCATCCGCTTTATCAAATTTCTTTTGTGCCATATAAAGTTTTATCATCCCCATATATGGCAAAAACGTATGGTACGCTTTGTCATGCAGTCGTAAATCACATAAGTCTATCTGTGTCATACGTGCACAATCATACCAGTACAGGGCGTTTTCATAATCTGCTTTTCTGCGACATAAATCTCCCAAAGTGCAGAACACCATCTCGTACGCTCCAAAACGCTCAAGATATACAAGTAAATGCTCCTGTAGCTGATCATAACGTTTTAGCTTCTTCATACATTCTATATAGAAGAAAATCGCATAGTCAATATTATCATGGCCTTTTTCACAATCTTTCAGCCACAATTTTTCATATTTAAGAGCTGCTTCTTCATACTTACCGTGGGTACATAGCTCACGTACATAATAGGCACTGTTAAAACTGTTTAGAATAAATCCCCCGTTTATTTTTTTTTCAAATATGCGCAGATTACGCCTTTCTTCGTTTATATGTACTTTGCGGTGATATATATGTATGTCCTTACGGAACAAGGTTTTCCAGTGCTGTTCTATTGGTATTGCTTCATGTATGGGGTATTGCCATTTTGCATTAAGACTGCGGCGTATAATTCGGTCTCGCAAGAGTTCGTAGTCAGCAAAAATATCATTCTCAGAACTGTCACCGATATAGTCAAAAAATACAACGTCGGTTTCTGGCGGCATATGAGTTTTCAGATATTTTATGCGTGCTATATCTTCTTCTTCAATGTCATCGTCGGCATCCAGCCACATAATGTAGTCTTTTGAAGCCTTGCTGTATGAATAATTACGAGCTGCAGCAAAATCATCACACCATTCATAATCGTATAAAAGTTCTGTGTATTTTGAGGCAATTTCCCTGGTACGGTCGATAGAGCCGGTATCTACCACTATAAGTTCATCAGCAAATTGAACAGCATTTTTTAAGCAACGCTCCATTACAGGTTCTTCATCTCGTACAATAAGGCATACGCTCAGGCTTACCTGCGAAAAACTCTCAAACCAAATCTTGTTCATCCGCGCCGAAAGACTATTTGGAAAATAGTTCAGAATCTTGTCATTTAATTTTATTGAAAGTTCAGTTTCACCTATATGATAGCTGACTTTCTGTGCGTTTGAAAGCAGTTCTCGAAAAAAGGTATGATCACATATCGAAAGAGAAGCCTTTTCTGCTTCGGTTATGAAAAGCATGTACATTCGGAGAGCTTCCTTTTCACGCCCCCAATACAGAAAATTATTTCCTGCCAAAAGCAGAATACGTAAAAGCTCTTCTATTGCAGGCTTTAATGAAAGGGCTAATTCCAGCATTTTTTCTGCTTCTTGGTCTTCTCCTGAAAAAGTCAGATCTACATAACACTGTACGCAAAGCCAGATATTTTCATACAGCTCTTGGCGTGTAAGATTTCTTTCATACCGGGCATTGCGCAAGCTGTTCAGATTTACGGGGCCGAAGGAAGCTTTTTTATCACGATGCCCTATTACAATGCCACTTTCAAGTATCGGTTCTGTTAAAGGAAGTCTCTCGTGTACCACACCTTGCCACATAGGATATGAGTGGTCATTATTACGTTTTACAATCATAAGAAAGGGAACTGGCACCCCCATGTTATCGGGAGAATTATATTGCAGGATAACAGAAGCCGCACCTTCAAACTGCTTTTCTTTTAACTTAAAAAGTTGTTCTACAGCATCATCCGTTATAACATGATCTGCATCCAGCCACATAAGATAGTTGCCTTTAGCTTTGCTAAAAGAAAAGTTACGTGCCGCCGCGAAATCGTCACACCAGATAAAATCATATACCTGTGCATTAAAAGATGCAGCTATTTCTTTAGTGCGGTCTGTGGAACCTGTGTCCACCACAATCAATTCATCAGCAAATCGTACTACTTGAGACAAACAGTCAGAAAGAGTCTTTTCTTCATTTTTTACAATCATGCAGACAGAAAGCATATATTAAAACTATTATAACTATTGAAAGTTTTTATCGCCATTGTTGTAAGTATTCTTTCATGCTAATTAACTTCAAAACTCGCACAGTTCCAGTCCACGCTATCCAGTGTAAGCACGCACTCGTTCATGCCTTTCTCGCTAAATCTTCTCATTCGGATTTTGTCGCCTTTTTTTACGAAATACTCGTATTCAATCGGAATTGAAGCTGTTCCACCATTTTTGCTTGCGGTGATTTTTATGCACCAGATGTCTTTCTCAACTTTTTTGATTGCGCTCACTGTACATTGTGAGGCAAGCATTGAAAAATCCATCGGCATGAAGCGGTCGGTCAACGAAGAGCCGGCAATGTCACCTGTGGTGAAGATGACTTTCTCGGCGAAAGCGAATGTTGTGAGGGCGAGAAAGGCTACTATATAGAAGATTCTTTTCATGAGGGTATTATAGCATGAAAGTTGGGGGGAGAAACTGGAGATTCGTTATTTTTTTTCTGCAGATGGATTTTTTTAGGTTTAAATAAAGGATTGAAGTTTTAATTTAATTTAACATATAATCTTGTAATGAGGCATAATATGAAATCAAGACTTCTTTTTTTTACATTTTTACTTTCACTTTTTATAATTTCTTGTAAGATTTCAGATGATGATTCTGAAACTCCTTGGATAGATAATAAGAATCCTGGTGAAAACACACAAATCTTACCCATTAATCCTCAAGCAGAGATCCTAAATATAGCAAAAGAATACTGGGGTACGTGGATTCGCATGGATACAGGTGATGAATATTATATAGATTCTACAAAAATTTATAAATCATCTTCGTCAAACAAAAAATCTTCAGTTATATCTACAGGAATTAGCGGTTATACACTTGAAAGTAATAATATTTTAAAGAATGGTAGCATTGTTTATTTTAGAAAAGGCGGTAATGCACGTAATTTTTCTATTAAGGCTGCGGGCTTTTCAGATTCCTATTCTGTTTCTAGTCGGGTCATAAGTACAGGGAAGCAAGGAATTTCGGGTAGAAGAGAGAATCGAGAAAATACTGCTGATATTCAGACAGCGACATCGACAAGCGATGGTACAATTTCATTTTCAGATGCTGTTGCTGGGGATGCCCAAAACGTAACAATTAGTGACGGTAATTCAAATGGAACTATATCCGTTACCCCAAAATATAATGGTGAGAATATGGGTACGGTTCCAATTGTCGAAAATGGTACGTATGGATTCAAAACTACATATAACATTGATGGTGATGAGCAAGGATTCATTTTCGGTAACTATTACAAGACTTATACATTAAGTTTGAATATAAACAATATCGGAACAGAAAGTTGCTCAACTTCAATGTATGAAATTTCTTTTTTAGATTCAAATTTGCAACTTATTTCTGGGAATTTGACAGGTAACTTTTCGAGTATTGAAGCTGGTAAATCAAAATCAATTTCAATAAAAGTCCGTTATGGTAAACTTGAAAAGGAATATATTGATGTTCCAATTGCGATTTCAATTACAGATAGTAAATATGAACGTACTTGGAAAGATTCTGTGACTTTGCGTTTTTATAAAGGAACTGTATCACTTAAAGTTAATTCCCGGAATTTTGATGAAAGTTCAAATGCAACGCTTAATGGATTTGCAATTTATCCAGATGGTCGTTCAAAAAGATTTACAGTTTCGGCTGGTAATGTAACAACTGTATTACTGCCATGGAGTGAGAATAATTATAATTTAGTATTCAGTGGTGCAACAGCCAGTAATGAAATGGCATATTCCTTTGGCTTTACAAAGACAACAAGCCTTGCAGATTTAAGTGGAACATGGTCAATTGCAGAAATCAATGCTTATGAATCTAACGACACTGTAAGTACAGCTTATACGGTGACTGATTTAAAATCTCCTGTAAAGGCATATTTGAAAAATGGAGATATAGATTTTTATACCGTGAATTGCAAAGATGTTGAAGTTAAATTTGAGCCAGTATCAGTTGTAGGTTATGCTGTAAAAGAATATGAAAACGGCAATGCTGATGACCTCGTAACACCTGGCGAGAGCCATTACCTTGATATTAAAGTAAATAATTCAACAGATTCTGAAATATCTGGTGTGTCTGTAAAACTATCGACAACAAGCAGCTATGTTACGCTTGTTCGTGACTCTTATACGATAGGAAACATGCAGGCAAAGTATTACTATTCTCTCACAGATTCAGCCTCAAGCAGTTCATCTTGTTATTTGATGAACTCATCTTATTCCAGTAGGGCATTCAAATTCAGTGTTTCTTCCGATTGTCCG
>Ga0310695_10008592_pt1 | contig 15704 bp, 14 predicted proteins | sample RumenRJG_04DNA_FD_203882 | JGI IMG/M metagenome (GOLD analysis project Ga0310695, IMG submission 203882) | Bovine rumen microbial communities from Lethbridge, Alberta, Canada - RJG_04 (v2) (version 2) | ecosystem: Host-associated > Mammals > Digestive system > Stomach > Rumen | place: Canada...
AATATAGTTCTCCGCATTACTTTACTCCTGTATGTCCGTAGCCACCTTCACCGCGTTCCGTTTCGTCGAGCACCTCCACAGGAACGAAAGCGCCCTGCTCATGACGGGCTATCACCATCTGGGCAATACGTTCACCATCCTCTACGACAAATGTCTCCTGTGACAGATTAATCAGCACGACACCGACCTCACCACGATAATCGGCATCCACCGTTCCAGGAGAGTTCAGCACCGTAATACCTTTCTTCAGAGCCAGTCCGCTACGCGGTCTTACTTGTGCCTCGTAACCTGCCGGGAGAGCGATGTGCAGGCCCGTAGGTATCAGTTTCCGCTCCATCGGCTTCAGCACGACGGGTTCCTCGAGATTGGCACGTAAGTCCATGCCCGCACTTTGTTCTGTGGCGTATTGAGGTAAAGGCTGGTGACCCTTGTTGACTACTTTTATTTCTATCATTCTGTATGAATTCACACTAAACAATGTGCAAAATTAATGATTTCTCTTCAAACTGCCACATTTTTAAGTAAAAATTGTTGTTTTTTAGGTGAAATTCATTACTTTTGCACTCTAGTTATGATGAATTGGCAGCATCTTATATCAAATAAGCGACTCGGACAGGAGCATCGGCACCCCGAGCGTCACGATGACCGGACGGAGTTCAAGCGCGACTACGACCGCCTGATTTTCTCCGCCCCGTTCCGTCGTTTGCAGAACAAGACACAGGTTTTTCCACTTCCTGGAAGCGTCTTTGTCCATAACCGCCTCACCCACTCTTTGGAGGTGGCCAGTGTGGGCATGTCATTAGGCAACGACGTCGCTCAGCAACTGACCATCCGCCACCCCGAACTGAAGGACACACTTTTTCAGGAGATTGGACAAATCGTTGCCACAGCCTGTCTTGCCCACGACTTAGGGAATCCACCTTTCGGTCACAGCGGCGAAAAAGCGATCCAGTCCTTCTTTATAGAAGGCGCTGGCAGCGATCTGCAACGTGAAGTAGCCCCCCTGTTCTGGAGCGACATCACCCATTTTGAAGGCAATGCCAACGCCTTCCGTCTGCTCACTCATCAGTTCAAGGGTCGTCGTCCTGGAGGTTTTGTCATGACTTATTCCACTCTTGCCAGCATCGTCAAGTACCCCTATGCATCATCTGCATCTGGTAAGAAAGGAAAGTTCGGCTTCTTCACTTCAGAGAAAGACAACTACCGTAGAATTGCCGATGAACTCAGCATTCCATGCCAGTCTGAAGTTGGTGAACCTCTCCGTTACGCACGCCATCCACTCGTCTGGCTGGTAGAAGCCGCAGACGATATCTGCTACGAGATTATGGATATCGAGGATGCCCACAAACTTAAAATTCTTTCATACGAAGATACTATGAAACTTCTGCTCGGTTTTTTCGACATTGAGACCCAGCAGCACATCCAACAGCGCATCATCGAAGAAGGCGTTACCGACAACAATGAAAAGGTGGTATATTTGCGAGCCTGTGTCATTGGCAAATTGGAAAACGAGTGCGTACGGGTATTTGTCGATCACGAGGAAGAGATTCTCAGTGGCACTTTCCAAGGCAGCCTCATCGACCACGTCAGCGATTTGCAGCACGAGGCCTATGAACGCTGCATGAAAGTCTCCGTCAGTCGCATTTACAAGAGTCGTCCTGTGCTTGATGTCGAGCTTTCTGGTTATCAGATCATGCAGACCCTGCTGGAGAAGTTCATCGGTGCTGTCGTCCACCCCGAACGTTTCTATTCCAAGCACTTGATCAGCCGCGTGTCAAGCCAATACAACATTGACGCACCTGACCTCGAGACACGTCTGATGGCCATTATCGACTACATCAGCGGCATGACGGACGTCTATGCCCTAGAGGTCTATCAGAAGATCAGCGGCATCTCCCTCCCGATTGTCTAACATCACTCTACAGGGAAATTAGGATAAGTATCCTTGAAAGGTTCATCGCGCAAGGTAAAGTGCCACCACTCCGAATCGAGGGCTTTGAACCCATGACTCAACATGGCACGACGAAGAATCATACGATTTTCGAATTGTTCTCGCGTGATGCTACGACCTACGGGACTCTTGCTATTATCGCCCGTATATTCGCCCGTTTCAGGATTTCCACAAAAGTCAGGATGGCTCTCTGGGCCAAACCAGTCGAAGGTTCCTCCCATATCCACATCTTTTTCCGTCTTCATGTCGAAGAGCGTCAGGTCGAGGGTTGAGCCACGTGTGTGTCCACTCTTCTCGTAGATATAGTCCTGTTCGAAGAGCACACTCTTGTCGAGGTCAGGATAGAATATATTGTTTCATGCGGACATCCGGCACATTCGCCGCCCACCTGACAAAATGATCTACTGCACGTTGCGGACGATAGGCATCATAGATTTTCAAGCGATAACCCATCTTGACCAAATCGTCGCTCACAGCTTTGAGGCTATCAGCTGCCTGTTTAGTGAGCAAGGCTATAGGCGCCAGATAACCATCGATGCGCTCGCCGAAGTTGTAGGTACCATAATAACGTATCTCGAGAATCACGTCAGGCACCACGTCCGTCAGGGTTACAAACTGATGGCGTACGCCACAACAGCAGTCGCCTTTTTCCTTGCATTGTGCACTCAGATTCAATGTAGCCATCATGGTGACTACGACCATTAAGAGTATCCTTTTCATTTCTTCATTCGATTATTTTATGGACAAAGATAGTGTAAATCGAGCGATTTTCCAAATTTATTTGGAATAATCCGATAATTTGTCGTACCTTTGCACCCGAAATGAAGAAATTATACATAGAAACATACGGATGCCAGATGAATGTGGCAGACTCTGAGGTGGTTGCCTCAGTGATGCAGATGGCTGGTTACGAGACGACAGAAAGTCTGGAAAAGGCTGATGCCGTATTCCTGAATACTTGTTCCGTTCGAGATAATGCAGAACAGAAGATCTATCATCGTTTAGATGCTCTGAATGCGGAACGTCGCAAGCGCCCTTTAATTATTGGTGTGTTGGGTTGTATGGCAGAGCGCGCCCAACAGGATCTGCTCGACAACCACCACTGCGACCTTGTTGCTGGTCCTGATGCTTACCTCTCTTTGCCTGATCTGATTGCCCAGGCAGAGACGGGTCACAAGGCAATGAACATCGAGCTCTCAACAAGTGAGACCTATAAAGATGTGGTACCCCAGCGTATCGGACTGGGTCATAAGATAGGTGGTTTTGTGAGTATCATGCGTGGTTGCAACAATTTCTGCCACTACTGCATCGTGCCCTATACCAGAGGTCGTGAACGAAGCCGCGATGTAGAGAGCATCCTTCGTGAGGTACGCGATCTGCGCGATAAGGGATTCAAGGAAGTGACCTTGCTGGGACAGAATGTCAACTCCTATCAATGGCAGGACATAGACTTTCCTCTGTTATTGAGAAAGGTGGCAGAAGAGGTGCCAGAGATGCGCGTGCGTTTCACCACCTCCCATCCGAAAGACATGAGCGACGAGACCTTGCAAGTCATTGCCGACATGCCCAACGCATGCAAGCACATCCACCTGCCAGTACAGAGCGGTAGCGACAGGATACTCAAGCTGATGAACCGCAAATATACCCGGGAGTGGTATCTGGACCGTGTGGCAGCCATCCGTCGGATTATCCCTGACTGCGGTCTCTCTACGGATATTTTCGTGGGCTACTGTTCCGAGACGGAAGAAGACCATCAGCTCTCCCTACAGTTGATGCGCGAAGTAGGCTATGATTCCGCCTTTATGTTCAAATACTCAGAGCGTCCGGGCACCTATGCTTCAAAGCATCTGGCTGACGATGTCGCAGAAGAAGAGAAGATCCGTCGTTTGAACGAGCTTATCGCCCTCCAGACGGAAATCAGTGCCCAACAGAACAAAAAAGACGAGGGCAAGGAGTTTGACGTGCTCGTAGAAGGATTCTCCAAGCGCAGTCATGACCAGCTCTGCGGTCGTACGGAACAAAACAAGATGGTGGTGTTCAACAAAGGAGACCATCATATTGGCGAAACGGTCAGAGTTCGTATTACGGGTTCCACAAGTGCAACCTTATTAGGAGAATTGATATGAAAGAGTTTTTGAACGTGTTGAGGCGATTCGTGCCTCCCTACAAGAAATACCTGGTGCTGTCAGTAGTGTTCAACATCCTCTCGGCCTTGCTGAATATCTTCTCGTTTGCAGCCCTGATACCTATCCTGCAGATTCTCTTCCAGACGAGCGATGCGGAATCGGCTACCACACTGATGGCCTGGGACTGGGGGAATATCCAGACCGTTTTGATGAACAACATGAACTATTTCGTCAATGGCCTCATTGCCGAATGGGGTCAGACCACAACGCTTTTGCTCATTGGCATCTTCCTCGCCATCACCACGTTCCTAAAGACGGGTGCCTACTTCCTCTCAGCAGCGACAATCATTCCTATCCGCACTGGTGTGGTGCGCGATATCCGCAACCAACTCTATCAGAAGATCACCTCCCTGCCTCTTGGTTTCTTCTCCGAGGAGCGTAAGGGCGACATCATTGCACGCATGAGTGGCGATGTGCAGGAGATTGAGAATTCCATCATGGCCTCGCTCGAGATGCTGTTCAAGAACCCCATCCTGATCATCAGCTATTTCGCCGCCCTTCTCTTCATCTCATGGGAGCTCACGCTCTTCACACTCATCATCGTCCCCGTCATGGGTTGGTTCATGGGCTGGGTTGGTCGTAAGCTGAAAGCCCAGAGCATCAAGGCTCAGGGATTGTGGAGCGACACGATGAGTCAGGTGGAAGAAACACTGGGAGGTCTGCGCATCATCAAGGCTTTCATCGCCGAAGAGAAGATGAACCGTCGTTTCGACCAGGTGAACTCCGCTTACCGCAACGACATCATGCGTGTGAACATCCGTCAATCCTCCGCCCACCCGATGTCCGAGTTCCTGGGCACCATCCTCATCGTCATCGTCCTGTGGTTCGGCGGTGTACTCGTACTCAACAACCATGCCCTTTCCGGACCGATCTTTATATATTATATGGTGATGCTCTATTCCATCATCAATCCTTTGAAGGACTTCTCGAAAGCAGGCTACAACATCCCCAAAGGACTGGCCTCGATGGAGCGTGTGGATAAGATCCTGATGGCCGAGAACACCATCCAGGAGTCATCCGATCCCAAGCACATCGCCAGCTTCGACCACGAGATAGAGTTCCGTCACGTGTCTTTCAAATACAGTGAGCAATGGGTTCTGCGCGATATCAATCTCGTGATTCCCAAGGGTAAGACCATTGCCATTGTGGGACAGTCAGGCTCCGGCAAATCCACACTCGTCGATCTGATTCCCCGTTACTACGATGTACAGGAGGGAGAAGTCCTGATCGACGGCATCAACGTCAAGGACTTAGGCATCCGCGACCTGCGCCAGCTTATCGGCAACGTGAATCAGGAGGCCATCCTCTTCAACGACTCCTTCCGCAACAACATCTCATTTGGCGTGGAGAATGCCACCCAGGCACAGATTGAGGAGGCAGCGAAGATTGCCAACGCCTACGACTTCATCATGCAAAGCGAACAAGGCTTCGACACGAATATCGGTGATCGTGGCGGTCGTCTTTCTGGCGGACAGCGCCAACGTGTTTCCATCGCCCGTGCCATTCTGAAGAATCCGCCCATACTCATCCTCGACGAGGCAACATCGGCTCTCGACACCGAGAGTGAGCGATTGGTTCAGGATGCCTTGGAACGACTGATGAAGACGCGTACGACCGTTGCCATCGCCCACCGTCTGAGCACCATCAAGAACGCCGACGAGATCTGTGTACTCCATGAGGGCAAGATCGTTGAGCGCGGTACCCATGAAGAACTGCTCAACACCGACGGCTATTACAAGAAACTACACGAAATGCAGAGCTGATGAGACAGAGACTGGCATATCTGGTGAGGTTTTACTTCTTGACGGTGCTGTTTTTCATCATCGCCAAGATAGGATTCATGCTATTCAACCATGCCGGCCAGACCTTCTCGATGACAGACGTCATGGAGGTCATCTGGCACGGAGCGAGTCTCGACCTCAGCATGGCACTCTACATCATCGCCGTTCCCTTTCTCTGTATGGCAGCCAGCGTCTGGTATCCTCACGAGAGGTTCTTCCGTTGGATTCTCCGTCCCTATGCCGTCATCATCGCCATCGCCTTTGCCCTGGCCTTTGTGGCCGACACCAGTCTCTACGAGTTCTGGCAGTTTAAGCTCGATGCCTCCTGTCTGCAGTATCTGGAAACCCCCACAGAGGCCATGGCCAGTGTTTCTACAGGTTACGTCCTGCTACGCCTGGCTGCTATCATCCTGTTGGCAGTATTCTTCACATGGGCTTACTGGCACATTCCCCTCAGACTACCAGTTGTGCGCCATCGCATTGTTGCCAGCATCATCAGTCTGGTGGCCATTCCCCTCATCGTCATCGGCATCCGGGGCGGACTCGACGAATCGACCACGAACATCGGACAGGTCTATTACTCCCAGAACCAGTTTCTGAACCACTCAGCCGTCAATCCCGTCTTCAGTTTCCTGGCCTCCTTTGAGAAGAGCGCCAGCAACAATACCATCTATCAGTATATGGACGATGCCGAGTGCCAGCAGATCATCAGCCACCTCTACAACACAGAGAGTGTTGGTTGCGACACCCTACTGAACACGCAGACCCCAAACATCATCCTGATTCTCTTGGAGGGCTGCGGTGGTGAGTTCATGGAGATCGGCGGTAAGACGGATGTGATGCCCAACCTAAACCTCTTGACGCGTGAGGGTGTCTATTTCACAAACTGCTACGGCAACACCTGGCGCACGGACAGAGGTACCGTCTGCGCCTGGAGCGGCTATCCCTCCTTCCCCACGATGTCTGTGATGAAGATTCCCTCTAAGTCGCGCACCATGCCCAATATCGCCAAGACGCTGAAAACGGAGCGCGGCTATCATACCACCTACCTCTATGGGGGCGACATCAACTTCACCAACATGCGCAGCTACCTGATAGCAGGCGGATTCGAACAACTGATTTGGAAAGACAACTATACCTCGGAAGAACAGAACACAGCCCGCTGGGGTGTCTGTGACGAGATCACCTTCGAGACGCTCTATCAGCTCAGCACCACACAGACCTCCCCCTTCATCATCGGCTACTCCACCTTGAGCAGTCATGCACCCTGGGACGTACCCGTCAAGAAGTTCGACGACGAGATCCTGAACGCCTTCTACTATCTGGATCAATGTCTGGGCAACTTCATCCACCGCTTTCGTCAGACAAAGGCATGGGACAATACGCTCCTCATCCTCCTGCCTGACCACGGCATCCCCTATAAGGACATCGATGAGCGTCATCCGCTGATGAACCATATCCCCATGATCTGGCTGGGAGGAGCCGTGAAGGCGCCTGTACGCATCACCCAGGTGTGCAACCAGACAGACCTTCCTGCCACCCTTTTAGGACAGTTGGGGCTCCCCCACGATGCGTTCACTTTCAGCCGCGATGTGCTCAGTACAACCTATACAGAGCCCTTTGCCGTCAACACCTATACGGAAGGCTTCTCCGTGGTGGATAGTGCCTCCTACGTCAACTACGACCTGATAGGCGACCGCATCTGTGTGGAGGAAGGGGTGAAGAATCCAGAACTGCTGCAACGAGGCAGGGCCATCCTCCAGGCAGCATCTAAAGACTTGAATGAACGATGACAATACGCAATAAGATCTACGCCCCCATCGTGGCAGTCGTCTGGAACATACTGCTCGTCTACCTGGTGTATCAGGTGGCACGTCTGGAGTATTTCCTTGAGAACAAGGCCTTGCTCGACTATACGGCAGATGTCTTTCGTGGCAGCTGGTACTTCGACACCTCTGCCATTCTCTACACCAACGCCCTCTACATCCTGCTGATGCTCTTCCCTTACCATGGGAAAGAGACCAGAGGCTGGCATCTCTTCTGTAAGGGTCTCTATCTGTTTGTCAATGGTCTGGCACTCGCCATCAATCTGGCCGACTCCGTCTATTTCCAATACACGATGCGTCGTACGACGACCACCGTCTTCCGTGAGTTCACCAACGAGGGCAACCTCCTCAGCATCATCGGCACCGAGTTCCTCAACCACTGGTATCTCGTCGTGCTGTTCCTGTTGATGATGGTCGCGTTGTGGTGGTTCTATGCCACTCCCAGACTCGACAGCCGACGGTTATCCCATTGGAAATACAATGTCACCTGTCTGGTGGCGCTCCTCCTCTTTGTGCCATTGTGCATCGGTGGTATGCGAGGTGGACTGACCACGGCCGTTCGTCCTATCACCATCTCCAATGCCAACCAGTATGCCGCCCGTCCTACGGATGCCGCCCTGGTACTGAATACGCCGTTCTCACTCATCCGCACCATAGGAAAGGATGTTTTCAAGGTGCCTCACTACTTCGAGAACGCCGAAGCCCTGGAGGCGGTCTATTCGCCTGTCCATCAGGTCAGACAGGATAGTATAACTGGCATTTCTGGCCAGGCAAGGAATATCGTCATCCTGATTGTCGAGAGTTTCGGCCGCGAATATATCGGCGCCTTGAACCACGATCTCGATGGCGGAAAATACAAAGGCTATACCCCTCATGTCGATTCCCTCATCGCCCACAGCACCACTTTCCGCTATAGTTTCTGTAACGGTCGCAAGAGCATCGACGGCATGCCTAGCATCCTCTCCAGCATCCCCATGTTCGTAGAGCCCTTCATCCTCACCCCAGCCTCGATGAACGAGTTCAGCGGACTGGCTGGCATCTTAGGGGCCGAGGGCTATCAGACCGCCTTCTTCCATGGGGCAGAAAACGGCAGCATGGGTTTCCAGGCCTTTGCCCAGAAGACCGGTTTCCAGCGCTACTATGGTCGCACGGAATTTGAGGCCGCCAAGGGCACTAACGACTTCGACGGCACCTGGGCCATCTGGGACGAGCCCTTCCTGCAGTTCTATGCCGAGGAGATGAGTAAACTGAAGGAGCCCTTCATGACGGCCGTCTTCACAGCCTCCAGCCATCACCCCTTCGTGGTGCCTGAGCGCTATCGCCAGCAGTTCCCTGAGGAGCACCTCGAGATCCAGAAGTGCATCCGCTATACGGATATGGCCATCGGCAAGTTCTTCGAGACCGCCAGCCGTCAGCCGTGGTTCCAGAACACCATCTTCGTGCTCACCAGCGATCATACGAACATGAGCGACCATGCCGAGTACCAGACAGACCTGGGCGGATTCTGTTCACCTATTATTATATATAGCCCCAGCCAGCCTACCGGCACGATGGAAGACAAGATTGCCCAGCAGATCGACATCCTGCCCACCGTACTGGGTATGCTCGGCTATCGGAAGCCCTACTTCGCCTTTGGCATCGACGTGCTGAACACGCCCAAGGAAGATACCTGGGCCGTAAACTACCTGAATGGCATCTACCAATATGTGAAATACGGCTATGTGCTACAGTTCGACGGCACACAGACCACAGCCGTCTATCGTCTCGACGACCGTCTGATGAAAAACAATCTCAAGGGAACTATCAGCCTTCAGTCGCAGATGGAACAGGAACTGAAAGCCATCATCCAGCAGTATATGGAACGGATGACGCAAAACAAGCTCCAGGCAGGCAACTAACGCCCGCATTCGAGTACGCCTTCATAGATAAATCTGGCGTACTCGTATGATTACTATTAAGGATATAAAGGGGCGAGAACAGGATCTAACAAGGTTTAGGATTAGGGATAACAGGGAGCGAGAAGGGAGGTCGCAGGTTTTTGCGACTACGCAAAATGGTTTACGCGCCTACGCAAAATCATTGGCACTCGAAAAAATATTAGATGATTCTCCTGAACCAGTAGTCGAAACGTTGGAAAGCTTCTGGCGTCATGAGTGTGGCGTCAGGGGTATCCATGCGGTAAAGCGGAAGGTCGCGATACATGGCGGCGACAAGGGAGAATGTGCTGGGAGGGCCTATCAGCCAGTCGCACTCGGAGAGCATGAACAGATCTTCAGGAGCATTGTTGTGCAGATGATGGATGCGGACACCAGGGCAGAGCTGCTGATAACGCTCTTCGGTAACCTCATTGTCGTTCGTGGAGAGATAGACGTGGACTTCCTCGTCCTCGTGCCAGGAGGCAAAGCGGTTGATATGGCTGGCGTAGGTCTCGTCGTCGTAGCAGTAGATGCCATTGTTCCATTGGACATAGTCACCACGACGGATATGGACACCCAGACGAATCACCTTCTTGCAAGCATTATGTTCTGCTTCGCGCATCTTCTCGCTCACAGGCTCTGTATATTGGCTGTCGATGCGGAAAAGGTCGCAGATCTCTGAACGGTATTTCAGGAAAAGGTCGTAGAAACGGGCGTGCCAGCCGCTGACCACGATATGACGATGGCGGAGCATCTTACGTTCGAGCGCCTCGCGGTCACAGTCAACGTGCTTGAAACTGGCGGTGGGCAGTATCTTCAATGCTGCCAGATACTTAGCCGCGAGATACCAGCCGAAACCCGTCAGCGGTGTGTGACAGATGTGGAAGTACTGGTACTTGTAGCTGAAGCGCATGGAGATGACCTTGCGCCCGTGCTCCCTGCCCCAGGCATAGACGTGGGCATACTGCAACAGGTTGTTGCACATCTGGCTCTTGTCGCGCGCAAAGATCATTTGTATCGGCCGTTGGTGATTTCGAAGTATTTCTTCAGCACCAGGAGCGAGATCAGATGCTCGCGCTCAAGGTCGCGGAACTGGTCGATGTACTCGTGGGCATGCTGGATGATGGCCTCGGCCTCCTCAGGGTGGTCGATGTAGTATTGCAGGCGCTCCTCGAGGTCGGAGAAGTCGGGCTTGCACTCGATATAGTGGTAGTTGGGCTTGAGAGTGCCTTCCATGAACCAGGTCTCACAAGTGTGACGGGGACTGACAGCGATACAGTTCGACGACATCACCCACTTCAGGTTCGAGGCGACATCGTTACCTTCGAGCGACATGACGAACTTATAGTCGAAGTGCTCAGCGATGGTCAGCTTGCCCTTCTGCCACTCGGGATGGGCATCGGTACGATTGGTAGAGGCGGCATCTACCATCGGACTCTGACCGTCGGCAAAGAGATTCATAAACACGTCGCGATTCTCCTTGCGAGGGCCCAGGTCACCTCGGAAGATGGTGACGTTTCTCTTCTCGCGCCAAGGCTTCTTGTCGTTGACAAAGAGGAAGTGGCGGTTTTTCTCCAGTTTCAGGATGATGGAGTTCTGGTTGTCATCGCCCAGTGGACGGCTCTTTACAACGGTGGGCACGGGCATGAGGTCGGTGATGTCGCCCGACTTGATGAACCAGCGCAGGTCCTGATGGAAGAAACGGGCGATCTCCATGGCGTCGAAGTAATACACCTTCTGGGGCAGCATGGGCTGGTCGCGCAGACAGCAGGCCTTCTCGTCCCAAGCCTTGCGGTCGAAGGGGGTATCGGCTTCCAGTTTGCAGTAGTAGTTCACGCGCTGAAGGATATAGTCTTTGTCCGGGCGCTCGTCGAGACGTTTCAGGATATGGTCCAGTCGCCACTGGTCGAAGAACTTCGGCGTGTATTCACGCAGATAGCCCTTGATGAAGAACTTCAGATTACTGTTCTTTCCGTTGTGCAGCAAATAATAAATCTTCCTTTTATCCATTTTCTCCGTATAATTTGGGCACAAAGATACAAATTATTGGGAATTTATCGTGAAGAATTGAAAGATTTTTGTATTTTTGCACTCAAAAAGGAATATGGCTCTATACGAAATACGTCCGCTCCAGTTGAGGATCCTCAAGAACCTACAGACCGTCGATGCTGTTTGCAGGGCTCATGGACTGCGCTATTATATTTGGGCAGGAACGATGATCGGCGCTATCCGTCATCATGGTTTCATCCCCTGGGACGATGATCTCGACATCGCCATGCCGCGTCCTGACTACGACCAGCTGATTGCCCATGCGAAGGAATGGTTGCCTGAACCCTACGAGATGGTGTGCGCCGAGAACGACGCTGTCTATCCGTTGCCCTTCGCAAAGGTGCAGGATGGTAGTACGACGATCATCGAGCGTATGCATCTGAAATACCTGGGTGGTGTGTATATGGATGTGTTCCCCATCGACGGGGCGCCGGAGGGCTGGTTGCGACAGAAGTGGCATTTCGGACGCTATGAATACTACAAGCGGGTGCTCTATCTGTTGTTCCGCGATCCCTATAAGCATGGCCATGGACCCAGCAGTTGGATACCCTTGCTCTGCCGAAAACTCTATTCGCTGGCTGGGGTTCAGCGGAAAATCCGCCAGGTATTGACAACCTACGACTACGACAGTTGCCGTTTGGTAGCCGACTATGACGACGGCTCGAAAGGTGTCATGAAAAAAACGGTACTGGGTGAGCCTACACCCTACGACTTTGAGGGCTTCAAGGCTCTGGGCGTAGAGCAATACGATACCTATCTGACACATAAGTACGGTGACTATATGACGGTGCCAGATGGTGATCACCAGCGCCAACATAACTTCCACTATCTGAATCTCGATCAACCCTATAAGGATTATCACCCGGAAACGACATGAAAATCCTCTATTATATCGTCCTGGCCTTCTGGTACATGCTCTCGCTGTTGCCGATGAAGGTGCACTACCTGCTCAGCGACCTGCTGTTCTGGGTGCTCTACGGACTATTGGGCTATCGCAAGAAGGTGATCGAGAAGAACCTGAAAGCGTCGTTCCCAGAGAAAAGCGAAGAGGAGCTGAAAAGGATCGAACGTGGTTTTTATCACTTCTTCTGCGACTATATCGCTGAGAGCGTGAAGCTGATGACCATCCGGCGCGAGAACCTGCGCAGGAGAATGGTGTTTAAGGGCGCGGAACTTGTGGACGAGGTTATTGAGAGCGGACAGTCGTGTGCGGTGTTCCTCGGCCATCTCTGTAACTGGGAGTGGGTGACGTCGCTGCCACTGTGGGTGACGCCGAAAGCCCAATGTGGACAGATCTACCATCCGATAGAGAATAAGGACTTCGACCGTCTGTTCCTGCGTTCGCGTCAGAGGATGGGAGCCGTGTGTATCCCAATGGCAGACACGCTGCGCAAGATTATCGAGTTTAAGAAAGCCGGACAGCCTGTGGTCATCGGCTATATCAGCGACCAGGTGCCTTTCTGGACGAATATACACCACTGGGTGGACTTCCTGCACCACGATACACCTGTGCTGACGGGTATGGAGCGCATCGCCCGAAAGGTGAATCACGCCGTGTTCTTCCTCGATGTGCGTCGGGTGCGCCGTGGCTATTATGAGGCGGAGTTCAAGCTGATTACGCGTGAGCCTCAGAAGATGGGCGAGTATGAGATTACGGATATCTACTATCGGATGCTGGAACAGAGCATCCGTCGTGCGCCGGAGTTCTGGTTGTGGAGCCACAACCGTTGGAAGCGTACGCGCGAGGAGTTCAACGAGCGCTTTGAGGTGGTGAACGGTAAGGTGATACCCAAGGATGTGCCAGTGAACCGTGAGAACGGGCTGGTGAAGGGGTAGGGCGTTAGTCGCCAACCACGGTACTGACGCAAGCTTTATTATTCGATACGATATCTCTTCTTTCAAAACAAACCAGGCCCTCATTACATATCGAGTCCTCTTTTTTATTCTTTTGTTTCGTTTATTTGGGAATAAATGAGTATCTTTGCATCCGCTAACTCATTCTGTCTAATCTTTAGGAGTTTTGGCAGAATATAGAGGAAGCACTACATTATGGAATGCGTCGCTGACGCTTTGTTTTTGGTCGTTGGAACCTGAGAAACTCGAACGTAGAATCAAAGACATTGCAGAAGTAGATGCTACGGGTAGGTATTATACCGTCCCGTGGGCGTGCAGAGGGCTAACCATGTCCTCACGCACGCTTTTACGGGCGTACTATATATACCAATGGCGTGGGTATCTAATCTGCTCTGTTCATTCTACGGGTAATCTCAGGACCTCAACGACGAACAGGCAGATGCCAGATACCCCGCTTTTCTTTTGTAGGCATCAATACCAATTATTTATCAGTCCGATTTTGGGTGTTTGGCGGACAGTTAGTTATCGACAAATGAATAAGAACCATATTCTTGTTGCATCTTTATTGCTAAATTTATTAGGCGCTATTGGTATTTGTGGAATGGCTTACCATTACCGTGGATTAATAAAAGAAAAGTTAAAGGTGCAGAAAGCAATTATTCCACAACATCTCAGTGATAACTTCACACAGTACTCTTATCACCTGAAGAAAAACAATGTTTCGATTAACTTCTCCTTTGATGACAGCTGTGAACAGGATGCTCAAATTAAGGACGTCTTTGATGAGTTTGGGATGAAATGCGGCTTTGCAATTATTAAGGGTGATGAGAGATATAGGCAATATGCAGAAGAGGGGTTCGAAATCCTTGCCCATAACAAAGAACCTCTAGCAGATGCAACAGAGGCAGAGATTAGATCCTCAATGATTCAAGGCAAAAGCGTTGTTGAGAGTTTAGGACTGATTTGTCATGGATGGGTAACTCCTTCATCTACCCTAAATCCGTGCTATGTAGCTACAACTAATGATTATTTTGAATATGGATTCACCATCTATAAAGGCGCAGACAAAACAGGGCTGACGATAGAAAAAAACTCAAAAAGCTATAACCTATGGAGGGCACACATTAGTGTTCTGAAAGATAATCTCCAAAGTATTATTGCCGATGCAATAGATAAAAACGGAATGGTTTCTGTCTATGGGCACGGATATGAGTTAACAGAAACTCCAACAGTATGGACTTTGGAAGACTTGCGGACTATTCTCACTTATTGCAAGAAAAACAACATAGAGGTGTTGACTCCATACCAAAGTTGTCTGAAGTTGTTTAGTGAGAAACATAATGATTATTAGCCTAACACCAACGGGGTAAAAGGGAGAAAGCCCGTACCTTTCGAGTCGGCAGCAGGCTGGGAATATATCGGCAGCATTCGCTGCGTACCTTATTGCAGATAATCTAAACTATTCGGGAATGTCCATAGCAAGGCGGAGGCCAAGGGTAGGATCCTTGCGCCAGGCAGCCTGGTAGTAACGGTTGGAGACACGGGCGTATTTGGCGTAGCCTCGGAAACCACTGCCTCGGATAATCATGAAACGGCTACGAATCAAGTTGGTGAAGAAGGTGCCTCGTTCTGGAGCATAAGACTGATAAGGCGTGTCGCACCACTCCCACACACTACCGCTCATGTCGTAGAGACCCTGCTCGTTGGGACGTTTGGTGCCAACGGGCTGATGGCGCGCCCAGAGACTGTCGTTATAGAGCCAGGCCACCTGGAGGGTATCGTTGCTGCCTGCATAGCGATAGCCTTTGGAGCGTGAGCCTCCTCTGGCGGCATATTCCCACTCTGCCTCGGTAGGCAGACGGAAATGACGGCCCGTGAGCTGGCTCAGACGCTCGACGAAAGTCCGACAATCCCAATAGGACACATTCTCCATCGGCCAGTTGTCTTCCCTGAACTTCGAACGGTTCTTACCCATGACGGCTTTCCAAAGGGCTTGGGTCACCTCGGTCTCACCGATATAGAAGTCGGCGACGCTCGTTCGATGGGCAGGTCGCTCGTCAGCCTCAGCCATGGGATCATCATCGGCGGCACCCATCATAAAGGTGCCACCCTTGACGTACTTCATGGTAAAGGTGACACCA
>Ga0310695_10008593_pt1 | contig 15702 bp, 7 predicted proteins | sample RumenRJG_04DNA_FD_203882 | JGI IMG/M metagenome (GOLD analysis project Ga0310695, IMG submission 203882) | Bovine rumen microbial communities from Lethbridge, Alberta, Canada - RJG_04 (v2) (version 2) | ecosystem: Host-associated > Mammals > Digestive system > Stomach > Rumen | place: Canada...
CACAGGGCAAACCCGTCATGATTGACTTCACGGGCTTCGGCTGCGTCAATTGTCGCAAGATGGAAGCTGCCGTGTGGACTGACCCTCGCGTGGCCGACAAACTGAAGAACGACTTTGTGCTCATCTCGCTGTTCGTCGACGACAAGACACCGCTTATCGAACCTTTCGAGGTAAAGGATGACGAGGGTAACACGAAGACCCTGCACACCGTTGGCGCTAAGTGGAGTTACCTGCAGAGCCATAAGTTCGGTGCCAATGCCCAGCCCTTCTACGTCATCCTCGACCCCGCCACAGGTAAGCCCCTCACTGGCAGCCGCGCTTACGACGAGGACATCGACGCCTATCTGGAATATCTGAACAAGGGACTGAACAGGTTTGATCAATTCAATTGAAGTATTATGAAAAAGATGATGATACTGGCGTTCGTATCTCTATCAGAGTTCTGAGTCAGAGCATTCGAAGGTGTTGCACTGAGATACATCGCCAGTCTCCAGGCCACGCTTGAACCACTTGACGCGCTGGCGTGAGGTGCCGTGGTTGAAGGACTCAGGAACGGCATAGCCACGGGCTTTCTTCTGCAGATAGTCGTCACCGATGACCTGTGCACAGTTGATGGCCTCCTCGATGTCTCCATCCTCCAGGGAGCCGAACATCTTGTTGTCGTGGTGTGCCCAGACGCCGGCATAGAAGTCGGCCAAGAGTTCCAGACGGACGGACAGCTTGTTGGCCTCCGTCTGACTCATCCTGGGCATCTCAGCAAGTGCCCACACTACAGGCATCCATATCCATAATGGCATGAAATTCGTCAATCGCCAATAGTGAAACAGGTGGCTGTTACTGTTCCTCTTCACGCATCCAGGCGCTGACACTCTTGTCCATGCGTCGCTTGAAGGCGGTGCTAAAGGTGCTGTAACTGTGGTAGCCGCTCTCTTGCGCCAGCTGCTGGGCGACAACGGGCTTCTGTGCAGCGGCAAGTTCACGGTAGCGGGCTATGAAGTAATCGACGCGAAGGTCGTGGATGTATTCATAGTAACTTGTATCCTGACTGGTGAAATACTGGCTGAGATAGTAGCGGTTCACACCGACGGCTGCCGAGAGTTGCGACAAGGTCAAGTCTGTCTGCAGGTAGAGCCGCGTGTCCTCACAGTGTTTCGCCAGCAGTTGACCAATATGCGAAATCTCGCCTTTGGGGGAGGGGGTCTTACATAGACAAGCCTCCCTTTGGACAGGCTTGGGGGGAAGACTGTCGGTGCTCAGGTCTTTCAATGTCTCCACGCGCCACAGCAGGAGGCCCGCCAGCGGGAATCCGGTGAGGTGGGCGATGGTGGACATCACGTAGTTGTCGGTATATTCATAGCTCATGAGCAGTAGCATGAGGCCGATAAGCAACGTAAGGCTGAGCCATACCTCCTTGTGCTCCAGGTCGGCGTAGTTTTCGCGCAACCACCGCCCATATTGTCTCACAGCCACCACCATATATATAATGAAGGCCACGACGAGAATCATCCCATAGACCTTGTTCGGGAACGTGAGGTCGATGGATGGCAGGGCAATCTGCAGCACTGCGAGCACCGCGCAGGGCGTCGTGACGACTAAAATGGGCCACAGCGGTCGGTGGCGGTCCTGTAGCATGGTCAGCAGTGTGCCGACGAAGACGAAAGGCAGTGCCATACAGTCGATAGCGACGAGCAGCCCGTAAATTACCGAGTGAGTGTCGTTCAAGTAGGTGTAGAACAATATCCACCATACGTGAACCATAGCCATTATGCCGAACAATGCTGCTGCCCAGCGGCGCAGTCGTGCGGGTGGTGTGATGTCGGGTGCGATAGCCTTGCCCCGACACAGCAGCAGGTAGAGGAACAGCACGATGCACACTGCAGTTCCTGCACCGTGGAGCAGGAGATACAGTATTGACAATGGAGTAATCTGTTCAGGCATATCGTTTTTTTGCTATTGCGGTATTTTCGCCACAAAATTACTACCTTTTTTACAAAATCGGACATTTTTATCTACCAAAATGTAAATTTACACACAAATTGTCATAAGAATGACATCATCCCGCACGGAAAACATCGACGAATCAGCTCAGTGCTTTTGATTTTTCCCCATTTCATCGGCAGTTGTTGATGTGGTAAATACGATAAATAAATTGATATGCGTTAATGGAAAAATCTGCAAATAAGTTGAAAGCAACTCTCAGTTAATGCAAAAAAGTCTCAGCTAATGCAAAATCTTCGCTCACGACGATGTCGCTCTTGTGATTTTCGTTTTTTTTTACTACTTTTGTGCCAAAATACTAAACCATTAATCGCATTATTAATTATTATTAAAAAAACAATGAAAAAAATGATGATGATGCTAGTCATGGCAACAGTTGCCCTGACAGCAAGTGCACAGAACGAAGTTGGTCAGCTGACCTTACAACCCAAAATCGGTTTGAACCTTGCAAACCTTACCAATGTGAAAGTAATATCCAATAGCTTCACCAAGGAAACCGAGAGTGGTAACTTGAAGGGAGATTTTGCTATTGGTGTTGAGGCCGAATATGGCGTAGCCAAGAAATTCTCTGTTGCTGCCGGTATTCTCTATTCACGTCAGGGTACTGATTTTGGTACATTAAAGATTTATGGTGGTCCTGACGGCTCAGCAAGCGAAGGTTGGGACAAGAACCAGTACAACCTCGATTATCTGAATATCCCCATCGTAGCTAATTTCTACTTTGCTAAGGGGTGGGCTATCAAGGCCGGTATCCAGCCAGGTTTCCTGCTAAGTGCCAAGCATAAGGTTGACGGTATTGGTGCAACTAAGAGCGAAGACATTGACTACAAGGATGCCAGCAAGACTTTTGACCTGTCTATTCCCCTCGGTCTCTCTTACGAGTATGAGAAGGCCGTTTTCGACCTTCGTTACAATCTCGGCCTGACCAAGGTTAATAAGAACGGTGACGACAGCAACAAGAATAGCGTCATCCAGTTCACTGTCGGTTACAAGTTTGCCCTCTAAAAAAAGCGCCCGGGGGCGCTAAAAACGCTATCCCCTTATGCCGTCGAGGGTTCGACTCCCTCGTCGGCTACAATAATAAAAAAATGATAAGATTATGAAGAGTTTTGAAAATAACATAGTCTGTGTGCTTAGCCGCCTGTCTTTGTTGGTTTGCCTGTTGGTAGGCTGGTGGGGTGACGCCAGGGCCTGTAAGTTGGAAGACACTTACCGTTATACGGTGGTTCTTGAGGGTTCAGACAAGGTACGCATCAAGATGCCTCTTTACGACAAGGAGGACAACGATTGCTGGGTCCAGTACGGATATCTTACTATCCAGATAGAGGAAGAGGCAACAAAAGAAACTGTTGTCACTTATTGGTCGGAGGAAGACATCGCCCGTAGTGACTATTTCCCCAAATGCACTATCAAGAAGAGTGTTGACGGAGAAATGACGATGTACCGCGATCGAGGCTATTCCACTGCACGAGTTACTAACACCTCCACGGGTATTATCTGCCCCTGCGTAAGTGGTGGCGACTACGCCATTGTCAACCTGCTGTGGACTGTACCAGACAAGTATCGTGGCAAGAAGGTAACCTTCCATTGGTATATCCATCACAATGGCAACAATACCGAGTACGATAAAGAGATTACGGGTATTGCCGATGTGACCTTCCCCATTCCGAGTGCTCCCGCAGAAGTGAAGCCCATACTGATGGACCCCATCATTTCGTACGATGCCTCCCATGCCAATCAGATTATGGTTCCCTACATGATGGCTGCCAGTAATGTGGAGAAAATCAGAGCCATATATGTTGATGGGCAAGGAATCGCATTCCCCATCGAACTGGACAAGAACAAGACGTCGGGCTTTGTATATTTACCGGCAGAAGCATATATCGATCAATTCTTTATTCAAGCTACCTATAAAGATAGTGAAGGCAATAATAAGACCGTTCGCTCGGAAACGATAAGTCTTCCTGTGCTGCACAACCCCAAGCGACTGGCGACGACACTTCAGAATGACGGAAAGGTAACGCTGACGTGGAGCGTGGACAGAACGAACTGGAACGACGTACAGCCTACAGACAACTGGGAGATTCAGCGCAACGTCAGCGGCGACCCCAGCAACAACCAGTGGGTGACCATCGGTCAGGAAGCTTTCAACGAGAAATTCGCGGACTACACCTTTACGGACGAGGCCCTGCTGTCACAGTATGCTGAGCAGGTCGTTTACTACCGTGTGCGCCGTACTATTACCGCTTTGTGGAATTGGGCAGACAACAGTGGATATGCACAGACCGTTTTGGCTACCACACTGATGCTTCCAGCTGTGACAAGCGGAACGGTTCAAAGGACTGGCGAGTGGAACGATGATAATCATGAGGTGGCGTTGAATTTTCAGATAGGACCTAGAGAATTGCGTACTGCCCAGGATTGGGTAGACCTCGCCAATCTTGTGAATGAGAGTGTGGAGGGTACGTCTTTCAATGTCGTTATGATGAACGACATTGAGTTAAGTGAGAGCCAATCTGTCATGATCGGCAAAAGCAACGCTTTTCATGGCGTCTTCGATGGCAATGGTCATACGCTGACTTTCAATCTCTCATCCACCGATGTTTCCTATGCTGCTCCCTTCCGGTATGTGGGCAACGCCAACATACGCAACCTGCATGTAAAAGGCTCTATCACCACATCAGTACGATATGCTTCCGGTCTGGTAGGTTATATGGTTTATAACACATCGCCAGTCATAGAAAACTGTATCTCTTCCATCAACCTTAAAAGTACGGTAAACGGCAGGGCCACTATGGGTGGTCTTTTGGGTGTTGATGAGACCAAAATGTCTGTCATTCTTAGAAACTGTCTGTTTGACGGAAGTTTCGAGGGTGAGAATTGTTACGGTAACGCCGGTCTGGTAGCATATACTCCAGGAACAGTCAGTCAAAGGCTATCAATTCAGAACTGCCTTTTTGCTCCGTCGAGACTGAATACGAAGACGGATGATTGCTCGACGCTTGCCGATGGTGTTTGCAATATTAGCAATAGCGCTTATACGGTCGCCTACGGAAGTGTTCCGTACGCAAGTTTAGCGATTGACGCGAAAGGCATGTCTGCCGCCGACTTGCAGACCTATCTGGGTGACGGATGGACGGTATCGGATGATAAAGTGATACCTGTTCAATCATCTTATGCCACGATATGGGACAAATCTGCCAAGGCGGTGCTTACCATTGAGAAGCTGGTTCGCAATGAGCTGCGCTATACTGAGCGTCGCGAACTCACGGAAGAGGAGCGAATCAAAGGAAATATGACCGTTAAACTGGCAACACCATGCGTGGACTATCGTTTCTACATGGTGGTGGAAAAGGGCAATTCTAAGTTGCCGTTAACTACCACTGAGCGCATACAACTCGAGCCGACTGATGCGGGCGAGTATAGTTTTGACAACAACGTAAAACTGACCAACGCCAAAGCAGAGACAGAGCAGAACTATGTTAGCCTGTCGTGGGAGACTGAGCGCGGTCAAGCCGACTACTACCGCATCCTGCGCAGCGACCAGATGACGCCCGATATTGTGGATACGCTGAAAAACAATCTCTTGGAGCCCCTCTATATGGACCGCACGGTGCGCCCCCAGCACACTTATATCTACACCATAGAGGGCGTCACCCAATGTGAAGGCGAGAACGTCAGCAGGGTGACGGTCAAAGGCAACTGTAAGCCTACGGGTATGGTGCGTGGTTACGTGCGCCTGCCCAACGGTACCGGTCTGCCTGGCTGTACTGTGACAGCCACTCCCGACAACATCCCTGGCGCTGAGGCAAAGTCGACCGTGACTGACGAGACGGGATTCTTTGAAATTGGTGACCTCGTCTATACTAAGTACGGTATCTATAACCTCGATGTGAGCACCCCGAACAATGACGGTTCGTTTACTTCGCAGCGGATAGTCTTCGACGATGAGGTGAACCTGCAGACGAACATCAACTTTACGCAGGACAGCTACTACCTATTCTCAGGTTTCGTGCTTTATGAAGGCACCAGCATCCCAGTAACTGGCGTAGAGTTCCTGCGCGATGGCAGTGTGATGAAAAACGCCTTGGGTAAGACTATCACTACCGATAGCCAGGGTGCCTTCACGCTGAGTATTCCACAGGGCAGTCATCAGATTCAGGTGGTGAAGAAAGGACACACTTTCAAGAACGATGGCTACTTCACCACACCTGACGGTCAGCCAGACTCTACATGGCACAACTGGACGAAGAATGTGAGCGACATCTATCTGTGGGACCAGACGAAGGTTAACCTGATGGGACGTGTCGCTGGCGGTAAGGATCAGGGCAGTTTGAAACTGGGTGAGTCGCTGTCGAAGAACAATCTGGGCGACGACCTTACAATCGTGCTCCAACTTGAGGGCGACAACACATCGTGGCTGGTTCGCGACCAGAAGGATCCCACAGTGACGGAGCGTCACGAGGTGTTTACTCACGGAAAGACCGACACCACACGTGTCGATGCCTATCGCCACCGCATCGTTATTCATCCCGACAAGATGACGGGTGAATACCTGATGCCAGTCTGCCCCGCAAAGTACAAGGTGACGGAAATCTATGCCAAGGGCTATTCGACGCTGTTCCAGAACGGAATGGTCAGCGAAGTCATAGACCTGAACAGCTGCAATGATGGCGACTCGGTCACTTACTCGCGCATCTATCACTCAATGCCCACACTTGACGTATGGCAGTTCAACGGTTCTGACGAGCGCTACTACGGCATCAAGAAATACACTTCGCGTGATAATGCCGGCAACAGCGAGATTGTAAAACTGTGGAGCAACAACAGTTACACCTTGGGACACCCCGTGTTTATGGCAGGTTCAACGGTGCCTATGATGCTGTCGGCTCGTGAGGAATACTACTACAACAACGACAAGAACGGGAATCTGGATATTGTACAACTGGATGGCGGCAAGGTGATTATCAACAATGGACTCATTGCCAACAACCATTCTGACTCGGTGGCACTGGACAAGGACGGACAGGGTTCTTATGTGTTCACACCCCAGAACACCACCTTCACGCAGGTGGACGACGTGGCACTGCGCACCATGAACATCACGCTGCTCTACGACGGCGTCTATTACGACATCCAACCGATACGAGGCTATGTGATGGCATCAATGCCCAAGTCGCAGGGGCGTCGTGTCGTTGCCGGACGTAACACCCATCTTGTGGATGTCCTGCGCGACCCGCCAGGAAGCGGCAGTTCGGCATACATCGAGAAAGGCACGAAGTTCAATTACAGTTATACAGCCGACTACAAAGTGGAAGCTGGTATTGGTTTTGAAATAGGCGTCGGTGCCGGTAACAACTACTATACGGGTGTCGTGGGAGGTACCACAGAGGCTGGCGACATTGGTTCTGTGAAGAACTACGCCGCTCTGGGATATGACCTAAAGACTGGCTATTATCAAGACTGGAGCTATAATTACACGATTGAGACAAACGAGAAGATAACGACCAGCAGCAGTAGCAAGGAGATTGGTGCCAATGCCGATGTCTATATAGGCATCACAGACAACGTGATTTTAGAGGACGGCATTGCTGTGCGTGTGGTGAACAGTAAAGGCATGGAGCGACTGAAACCGGGCATGGGTGGTACGGTGACTGTCGACGGTCACGACTACAGGGTGACGGGTACTGCCAAGATTCTGGCTCGTGGCTATGATGCAGAGCAGAAAGACTCTGTCTATCTTGTTCGCGACGAGGTGCTGCAGCTGAAGAACAAGGTAACCTCCACCTTTGCCCATTCACAACACTATCTGACAGATGAGCTTATTCCCAGTCTTGTGCGCGTACGCAACAGCTTGTTGCTGGATTACACCACCTCTGCCAGTGAAGCACAGGCTATGGCTGACAATCTGCAGACTCCTGTCTATGTGAGCAAGGTGGCTACCACCGATACTCGTTTTGGTGGAGAATATACCCAATATCTGCCCCAGAATACGACAATCCAGTGGAGCGACTCGATTAAGGCTCTGAACAACGAGATTCTTGTATGGGTCGGCATGATTGGTGCCAACGAGAAAGCCAAACTGGAAGCAGCGGAAAAAGTAAACGTCTATGACTTCGACGGTTCTACCAGTGTGAGCTACAGTGAATCGTTCAATACCTCAAGTGGACTGCACCGCTATATCATACTCCCTGCAAGTGCCGGCATTAGCGGCGGCGGAATCTCAGGAGGTACTAATAATGGCGGAACTACGTCCGCGATGGACCTGGGTGATGGTGACCCTGAATTTGATTACACAATTGGCGGTATCGCACTGAAATATAAGATAAAGCCCATTGCCAATTTCAACTTCAACTATAAGAACGGTGTCGACAGCACCTTCACGAAGAAGATTGGATTTACGCTGGCTTGCAGTCGCAATTCAAACCTTACCGTAGGCGTCTATCGCGATAATGGCATCAGTGGCGACAGTCTGAAGGCACTTATTGAACTGGGCCAGGTGGGTCTCTATTATCAACATGTAGAAGAGAACCTGAAGTTGATTTACAACGGACGTCCGGGCAGCAGCAATACGACGAGCTATCTTGGAAACATGAGTAGCACACCACGTGCACGCAACTTCGTCTATCGCACCTTGGCAGGTGCCACAGCTTCACCTTGGGAAGACGAGCGTCGCACCATCTATTACACCCCAGGTACGATACTCGACCAGAAGACGCAGGAGATTGACCAGTTGCGCATCTGGGCCAAGGAGGCCTCAGTGGCCAATGTGCCCTATGGTGATCCTGCACGCTTCACCATTTATATGGCTAACGAGAGTGAAATGCCCGCACGTGCCACCAAGTCTTTGAAATACTTCCTGCAAGACTCTATGAACCCCGACGGAGCCAAGGTTCTCATCGATGGCGCTCCCCTGACGGGGTCTGGCACCAACCTGTATCTGGAACCAGGCACCATCGTGGAGAAACAGGTAGAGGTGTTTGCTGGAGCAGGTTACGACTACGAGAACCTGGGCATTTCCATCTACGACGAGAACGACCCCAAGCGCCTCAAGACGGTGACACTCTCGGCACACTTCGTACCGTCTGCCGGTCCCGTGAATATCTCCAAGCCTGGCGATAAGTGGATTGTCAATACTGAGTCGGCATACGACGAGGAACGTCAGGCCTATTACCTGCCTGTGCATATCGATGGCTTCGACGTCAATTTCCGCAACTTCGACCACATCGAACTGCAATACAAGCTATCGACGCAAAGCGACAAGGACTGGGTGAACGTTTGTTCGTACTATCGCAACGACGCGGAGGGCGAGGCACTGATGGCTCAGGCCTCTGGTGCGCGTGAACTGATGAAGAATGAAGGATTCATCGATGCCGCCTTCTATGGCGAGAAAGACCCCGTGGAGCAATACTACGACCTGCGTGCTGTGACCTACTGCAGAAATGGCAGCGGCTACCTGACGCGCTCGTCAAACGTTCTGTCGGGTATCAAGGACACTCGTCTGCCTGAGGTATTCGGAACACCAGAACCTACCAACGGTATCTTAGGCATCGGCGACGACATCCTCATCAAGTTCTCGGAACCCATTGCCAGCAACTATCTGAGCAAGGTCAACAATTTCGAAGTATTGGGTACACTGCTGAGCAACGATATCTCGACGGCAACATCGCTGAGTTTCGACGGCCATTCAACGGCAAGTACTCAGGGGGAACGCAACCTGAAGGGCAAGAGTTTCACCGTGGATATCATGCTGAACCCTGCCAGTGACGACCAGCGAGAGATGACCGTGTTCTCGCATGGTGGCGACGAGAAGGGTGTACGCTTCGGAGTGACTGCCGACCGCAAGCTCTCGGCTACCATCAATGGTGAGACGCTGGAGTCCGACACCATTGTGCCCTTCAACAATTCGCTGCACCAGGTGGCTTACGTGCTCGACCAAAGCGGCGAGACGACTACCGTGAAATTCTACGACGGCAACAGGGCTATCGGTGTGAAACAATTGGAAGAGCGCTATGAAGGAGCTTCTTCGGAAATCCTCTTAGGTGCTGATTTCGACCTCACCCGCGAATTATCGTATAAGGGTGAGATGCTGGAGTTCCGCCTGTGGAACCGAGCCATGTCTGGTGGTGATCTGGCTGACTACGCCAAGAAGAAACTGACAGGCTACGAGACGGGCTTGCTCGACTACTATCCATTGAACGAAGGCGACGGCGACTGGGCTTATGACAAGGCTGCAGGTAGCATGGACCTCATGTTGATAGGAACCAGTTGGAAACGACCTGCTGGCATCTCGATAGCGTTCAAGGGCGACAAGGGCCTGCGCCTGAAAAGCGATAAGTTCATGCGTACGAAGAACCACGACTACACGCTGACTTTCTGGTTCCGCACCAACGATGAGAACGCTACCCTGTTCTCTAATGGCGAGGCCAAGCGCGATCAGGAGAACCAGATTAACATTGGTGTGAAGAACCGTAAGCTCTACGTCCGTTCACAAGGCTTTGAGGTGCAGACCTCTGCTTATGTATCGGAAGGCACCTGGCACCACTTCGCCATGACTGTTTCACGCTCGCAGAACATCAGCAATGTCTATGTGGACAAGAAGCTGGTTGAGTCGTTCCCTGCTGACAGTCTGGCAGGTATCATGGGTAACCATATTGCACTGGGTGCTACCTATATTGACAAGAACACCCCGACAAACGTGATGAACGGACACATCGACGAGGTGGGTATGTTCGAGAGTGTACTGCCGCTGAACCTCATCAAGGAGTATTCGAACCACACACCGCTGGGCACCATGAGTGCCATGATGGCTTATCTGGACTTCGGACGCTCGGTGAAGCTGGACAACAATATGCAGTATCTGGAGCCTACAGGAATCAGTCTGAAACGATATAGCACCAATCAGGGTGAGATTACTGAGCGACGCGATACGCTGGTGGCTGATGCTGACGTTCAAGCAATGGCAGCTCGTGACTTCTATGCGCCGATGACGAGCAACGCACAGTTGGATAACTTGCGTTATAGCTATGTGGCAAAGGACAACGAGTTGTATATGAACATCAAGGAGCCTGACTACATGGTGGAGAAGACCAATATCTACGTCACTGTGAAGGAAGTGGCCGACCTGCAAGGTAACCCGATGGCATCGCCCGTCACGATGAACCTCTACGTCTCTCGCAACCCACTGCGCTGGAATGTGAAACGCATCGACGAAGATGTCAACTACGGTGAGGGAGTGAGCTTCGAGGCAACGGTCAAGAACCTGAGCGGCGTGAAACAGAATTTCAAGGTGGAAGACCTGCCGCTATGGATTAACGCTTCACAGACAGAGGGCGTGCTTGACGCACTGGATGAGCAGAAGATAACGTTCACCGTCAGCGACTTTATTAATATAGGTACGTATAACGAGCAGGTAGCACTGGTCGGCGACAACAAGATGTCGGAGCCGCTACCTATCACGCTGCGTGTGCGTGGCGACGAACCGGATTGGGCTGTCGGCGACAGTCTGATACAGATGAACGAGACCATGATGATGGTGGCCCGCGTCAAGATTTACGGTATGGTGGCAAGCTCTAAGGAGGATATTCTGGCTGCATTCGACGAGAATCATCGAGTACTGGGTGTGGCTCATATCGAGATCAATGACAATGCCAACGCCAACGAAGCACTGGCCTATCTAACCATCTATGGCTATCTGAATGACGATGCCTCAAGACCTAAGTTGAGCTTCCGCTTCTTTGATGCCTCTTCTGGCAATGTCTACAGTGTGAAGCCTGCCGACGGTCAGGTCTATACCTTCAAGCAGGATGCCATCATCGGCACGGATGTCAACCCCGTTATCCTGCAGAACAGCTACGACTTTGTACAGACCATCAAACTGAAGGAGGGCTGGAACTGGGTAAGTTTCAACTTGGTTCCGAAAGAAGGTACAACACTGGGACAGTTCATGAATAGTATGTCTAAGTGGGAAATCGGCGATAAGATTGTATTGATCGACGGAAAAAGGACACAAACCTTTACCTGTCGTTCGGACTCACTTGCAGACAGTCGTCAGAGGTGGGAAAAAGAGAATAAGCTTATTACCATTGACCCATCGAAGATGTACAGCATCTTTTCAAAGAGCAACAAGACCATCTATCTGGAAGGTGAGTTCGCACGCCGTTATATCACCGTTCATAAGAACTGGAACCGCTTAGGTTACAATTCTACTATTAACCTGCCTATCGCACAAGCACTGGCCGACTACCTGGGACATGCTCAGGTGGGTGATGTAGTGAAGTCACAAGACGGATTTGCCATTGTCAGCCAATCGGCTACCGGACTGGTATGGAAGGGCTCGCTGCAGTATATGGAGGCTGGTAAGGGCTACATGCTGAAACGACAGGCTGATGACGAGGTGAAGTTCTTGTATCCGATTTACCTCAACGACTCACGCTATAGCAGTACCAGCGAGAGTCGTGCGCCGAAGCACTCAGCCGTCAACACGGCTACGACGATGAATATCGTGGCTGCCGTGGAGGGCGTAGTGACTGAGACTGGCGACAAGTTGGTCGTTTACCGTGGTGCTGAGCGCATGGCTGAAGCTGTTGCCGACAATGAGCAGCACTACTACCTGAACATTGGTAGCGACGACAACACAGACCAGACGCTGACCTTCGTGCTGGAGCGAAATGGTGAGACGATGGCTATAACGGGCAGCCGCATCAGCTATGCTGCTAACAAGGTGTTTGGCACACCTGAGGAGCCTACCGCCATCAACTTCATGTCACTCGCCGAGATGCCACACGACGGCAAGTGGTACACCTTGGGTGGTGTGCTGATTGGCAAGAAGCCGACACGTAGCGGACTGTACATCTACAACGGAAAAGTAATGACCATTAAGTGAATAGTGCAAAAATGAAGAATATGAAAAAGAGTATATTGGCAATAGCAACCCTCGCCTTCATGGCGTGGGGCTGCTCCTCGGACAATGATGACACACGGCCTACGGGAATCCCTGAAGGCAGCGATGCCCGTCCTACATGGACTGGACCTGACTACGACCTCTACGAACAGACCATGATAGTAGACGTATCTTTGCAAGACGCATTGGTACAGTATGCCTCGGAGCAAGACCTGCTCTGTGCCACTATCAATGACGAGGTGCGTGGCGTAGCAACCCCACAGCAGGTGGAAGACCAGTGGTTGTTTCCTCTGATAGTAGGTAGCAACGAGACAGGTGCGATGGTGAGACTGTCGTACTATTGCAACAAGTTGCACCGCATCTTTACCATCAACTGGACCCGCTTTGACGCCTCTATTCCTCCCTCGGGAAAAGGGGGCTTGTATCAACCGGAATTCGTAAATTAAAGCATAGTGAGTATGAGAAAGAGTTTATGCCTATTGACTACCATGATGGCCGCAGGCCTGATGGTGACCACATCGTGTAAGCCTGATTCAGACGACTACGTCAAGAAGCCCTATACGGTGAGTGACGGTGAGCGCTTAGAATATGCGCAGAAGACGCTGAACACGATCATTGACAGAACGCAGGACTGGGTGCTGACCGCTAATTATAGCGTCAAAGTGAATGTGGATGCTGACCTCGAAGGCATCCAAGAGATAGCTGTTCTCGATGGCAACCCCTTCGTGAGGAGTACTAGCATCCTGGCAAAGACGACTGCCCATCAGAATGAGACAAAAGAGCTGACATTCAAGGCACCCTTGGCTGACAGTCTGTGCTATGTCGCCTGTATCACCAGCGACCAGCAGTATATCGCACGGCCCTTCCTGCCCGGAAAGGATGCTGTCGTGTCGTTCCAGACACCAGCAGTGCGTAAGGCCTTATCCATGACGGCTACCCGTGGTCTGGCTGATAACGCCATAGAGGCGGATAATGAAGACTGTTGGGACCTCAAGAATGGCGTAACGAATCTGGAAGACCTGCTGGAAGAGGCTAATCGCTTTATTCCTGCCAAGCAGAACAACCGTGCGCAGGTGGAGGCTCTCGGCAGCTACTCGATTATCACTGACAGCGAGAACGACATCGTGCTGAACTGCATCTATTCACGTCCCGGAGTGGACGATGTGAAGATAGGCTGTCGCATTGATCCTTCACAGTCGGGCACTGGTATCCAAACCTACGTACTGAAGGACGGCATCTTCAACGGAAAATATTTTCGTTATGAGACTCCTCTCCACCTATTGTGGGGTGCATCAATTCCTTGGAACTATGAGCCGGAGAAGTATGAGTTCAAGGTACCAGCAAATTCGAAGATAGACTTCTTCGTGGTACATGGCGAGGAAGACCTGAGCGACGACATGAACCATGCCACCTGCTTCTCAGTGAACGACAACAGCTATCTGGCTTTCGATACCGGCGACAAATGGGATTATCACGACCGCATATTCCTGATTACAGGTGGTGGCAAGCCTGCCCCCAAAGCAGATGTTGAACCCATAGCCCCTACCCCACAAATATGGACCTACGTATGGGAGGACAAGGACTTTGGCGACTACGACATGAACGACTGCGTGATAGAGGTGGAAGAGCATGCTGACGATGCCAGCCAGATAAAGGTGACTTTGGTCGCGTTAGGTGGTGCCCGCCGCCTGTGGTTAGGCTTCGACTCCAAGAATGCTGAGTCGTATAAGGACCACAAGCCCGTCATCAATAAAGAGCTGCATGAGGTGTTAGGCGTGCCCGTCGGCACACTGGTCAACACAGGACGCACTAAGGCCAATCCCGTTGTCGTCTATGATGGTCCTAAGCCCGAAGGCTTTGACTTCCAGACCTGTTCATTCGTGCTGGGTGCCATGTTCCAGGACGACCAGAAAGGCGTCTATGTGAGTGACTATTACCACATCCATATCGCTACAGCAGGCCAAGACCCTCACGGCATTGTCATACCAGGCAAGTGGCAGTGGCCTACGGAACAGACCTGTATCAAGGATGCCTATCCCGAGTTCAACACATGGGCGAGTGACCGCACGAAAGCACAGGACTGGTATAAGCATCCTGTTCCACAAAAGGTGGTGACACGATGATGAAAACTGCCGTGCGAGTGAATCGCCAATAGTGAAACAGGTACCTAGTACCTGTTTCATCTTTATCTTTCCCTCCCTTTAATCCTTGAGCGGGTGGTGCGGAGGGAGGCGGGTTTCACGTCGAGGATCTGGGCGATGGTGTCGTCATTGTAGCGGAGGTCGTCCTGAAGGATCAGGAAGACGTACTGTGCCGGTGTGAGAGGATGGTATGTGTGCTCCCACTGCTGCCAGCGCTTCGGGCGCAACTGGGCGAAGTAGTCTATCAGGCACTGCCGTTCCTCTGCCGTCATGTCGCCGACGCACTCCTTCTGCTGTAGTTTCACAAACTGTTGCGTACCCGTCAGCAGTTTGTTGGAGATACGCTCTCGGCTGCTCTCTATCTGCCGGTTCAGTTCGGCAATGGTTTGTTCACTGGCCTCACCGCTCTGTTGCAGTCGTTCTATCTCTGTCTGGCTTTCTGTGATTCGTCTGGCATGGTCGTCAAGTCGGAAGTTCAGGCTTCTGACTCTTCGCCAATACCACCAATAGCCCGTGGCCAACATCAACAGAAAAACAAAAATTACCCCCCCAGGCCGTCCGAAAACCCTGATTTTAAAGGCGTTTTAGCCTGATTTGGGGTAATTTTGGAGCCGTATAAAGACCTCTACCGCAAGGGGCAATTCTTACTTGATTTTTCCT
>Ga0310695_10008594_pt1 | contig 15702 bp, 13 predicted proteins | sample RumenRJG_04DNA_FD_203882 | JGI IMG/M metagenome (GOLD analysis project Ga0310695, IMG submission 203882) | Bovine rumen microbial communities from Lethbridge, Alberta, Canada - RJG_04 (v2) (version 2) | ecosystem: Host-associated > Mammals > Digestive system > Stomach > Rumen | place: Canada...
CTATATATTTTTCTGTGCGTTACCGTTATATGTGAAAAAATGTTTATATTTGCCCCGTAATTCTTAGAAAACGAAAATGGGTTTATTACAAGAGAAATTATCCAAATACACCGAGCCGCAGAAAGTTAAAGCGTTGGGTGTATACCCTTACTTCAGAGTGATAGAGAGTGAACAAGATACCGAGGTCATCATGAACGGTAGGAAGGTGTTAATGTTCGGTTCAAACAGCTATCTTGGGTTAACCAATCATCCTAAAATAAAAGAGGCCGCCATTGAGGCGACTAAAAAATATGGTTCTGGTTGTGCGGGTTCTCGATTTTTGAACGGCACATTGGATATACATGTGGAGTTGGAAAGAAAGCTGGCGGAGTTCGTCGGAAAAGAGGAAGCGTTGATTTTCTCCGCCGGATTTAACGTGAACATGGGCGTTGTCTCCATGCTGACTGGCCGCGAGGATTATCTGCTGTTCGACGAGTTGGATCACGCCTCCATCATGGCAGGCAAGCAAATGTCCTTCTCCAAGGCTTTGAAATTCAAGCACAACGACATGGAGTCACTCGAGAAGAAACTCCAGATGTGCGAGCCGGACAAGATCAAGATGATTGTTGTGGACGGTGTCTTCAGCATGGAAGGCGATGTGGCCAAACTGCCGGAGATCGTCGCCCTCTCAAAGAAATATAATGCGAACATCTATGTCGATGAGGCTCATAGCTTGGGCGTTTTCGGCAAACAAGGTCGTGGCGTGTGCGACCACTTCGGGCTGACGAAGGACGTGGATGTCATCATGGGTACCTTCAGTAAGTCCCTCGCATCCATCGGCGGTTTCTGTGCCGCGGATTCTTGCGTGATCAACTTCCTCCGCCACAACGCAAGACCATACATCTTCAGCGCGAGCATCACGCCGGCCGCTACGGCTTCCGTATTGGCAGCGCTTGAGGTCATGAAGAACGAGCCGGAGCGTATGGAACACCTCTGGAAAATCACGAAGATGGCTTTGGACGGATTCAGAAGCCTGGGATTCGAGATCGGTCACACCGAGACACCTATCATCCCGCTCTTCATCCGCGACAACGAGAAGACATTCTTGTTCACCAAGCTCCTCTTCGAGGATGGTATCTTCGTGAACCCTGTGGTAAGCCCTGCGGTTCCATCCAACGATACGCTGATCCGTTTCTCCTTGATGGCTACCCACACGGAAGAGCAGGTTGCCATAGCGCTGGAGAAGATCGGCAAAGTAGGAAAGAAACTGGGTGTGATTGCCTAAGGCACTCTCCCCTTTCACATAATTGTCACCCCATACGTGTCTATTCACGTAGGGGTGCTTTTTCGAATATAAGAATCTTAAGCATATGAATTATTGGTTTGAATGTAAAGTCTGCTACAATAAGCTGGACGATTCCGGAAAGAACAAGAAAATGTCTGATATCTATTTGGTGGACGCTCTCTCCTTCACAGAGGCTGAGAAACGTGTGAACGAGGAGGTTTCCCTCTTCTCGAGCGCATACGAGAACGGATTGTTCACCATCGAGGGCATCAAGCATGTCAAGATCGGAGAGATATTCGGAGAAGACATCGAGTGCGAGAAGTGGTTCAAATGCAAAGTGAACTTCATCACTGTGGATGAGGTGTCCGCCAAGGAGAAGAAGATCTCCAGCGTGATGCTTGTGCATGCGGACGACATGCAGGAGGCATTCAAGAACCTGAAAGAGGGACTTAAGGACTCCATCTCGGACAGCGACATCGTCAGCATGACGGAGACCGCCATTGCAGACATCTTCCATTACAGCGCACCAGCGTGATAAACTAACCTGAAAAAAGGAGGGCACCATGTCATCCATCGCAGATAGAATCAAGGAAATCAATGCTTCCCTTCCCCAAGGGACAAGATTAGTGGCTGTTTCTAAGTTCCACCCCGTCGAGGCTATACAAGAAGCATACGATGCGGGGCATCGCCTGTTCGGAGAGAACAAGGTGCAGGAGTTGGTCGCCAAGAAAGATCTATTGCCTTCGGATATATCATGGCACTTCATCGGCCATCTGCAGACCAACAAGGTGAAGATGATCGTGCCCTTCGTCGCTTTGATCCATAGCGTCGACACGGAACACCTGCTGAAGGAGATCGACAAGCAAGCCGCCGCCTGTGACAGGACGGTCGAGTGTCTCCTGGAGGTGCACGTGGCGCGGGAGGAGACTAAGTTCGGATTCTCCCCAGAGGAGGTCCGCGACCTCTTCGCCAGCGGAGCATATAAGGCGTACGAACATGTGAAGATCGTAGGCATCATGGGCATGGCCTCCCACGTGGACGACGAGGGAGAGATCCGCAAGGAGTTCCATGCGTTGAAAACATTATTTGATGAAGTGAAAAACAACTATGCCCCAGCGTTCCGTGAACTCTCCATGGGCATGTCGGGCGACTACCATATCGCCGTGGAAGAGGGCAGTACCCTCGTGCGCATCGGCACCTATATTTTTGGGGAACGATTATACGTCTAAACAGGTGTTTTAAAGTTCCTCCACCTTCTTGAGTGAAAGTCCGCTCAGGTCCGCTACCGTTTGCTTGTCAAAACCTTTCGCCAGCATCTTTTTAGCCATCTCCAGTGCTTTGGCTTGTGCACCTTCCGCCCTGCCTCGTGCCAACCCTATCGCTTCGCCTTCGTCACGGCCCTCTTTCTTGTAGGTCTCGATGGTGTCGTTCTGAGACATGATGGCGTCCACGTGGGCGAAGTACTCCTTGCGGTCCTTCTCGCTCATGGTGGCGATGCGTAGCTTCTCCTCCGCCTCCTTGAGTCCCGGCGTGGTGGTGTTCTCCTTGATCTTCCCGTTCTTCAGGAAGTCCAGCCACTCCTCGATGGGCGTCTTGGCCACCTCGTTGAACTGGTTCACGCGGATGAGGTAGTACTCCGGGAATATGTTCTTACCGACGGCCGCCATCTCCTTGTCGAAGTACTCCTTCTCCCTCTTGTTGACCTCCAGCACGTCCTTCTGGAAGACGCCCTTGAAGGTGGTCGTTCCGTGGTAGAGGAAGTCCTTGCCGGTGCCCAGGTCGAAGTAAAGGATGTTGATGGAGTAGACTTTCTTCACGTTCTTGTACGACTCGCCTAAGCGGATGTGCTCGGTGATGGCCTTGCTCGTGCCGTAGAGGATGCGTTGCATGAAGTAGAGGTCGCGCGTGAGCTGCACCTCCACGATGAAGAGCTCGCCGTCGTCCGCCTTGACCATCATGTCCACCCGGTTGAACTTGTCGTCGAGCGTCTGCTGGTTGCTCTCGCTCTCCAACACCTCCACAATCTCCACCTTCCTGCCCAGCAGCACGGTGAAGAGACCCTCGAGGATGCCGAAGTTGGCTTTGTCACGTAGCAACCGCTTGATCGCCCAGTCGAAACGTATGTAGTCGGTGTCTCTCATCTTATGAAACGTTTTATCACCACAAAGGTAATTGTTTTTCTGTAAGTTCCAAAGATTATGATATTAAAATGTGATATAATTACACAAAATTAACAATAGAGAAGGATTCATAAACACTTAATAAAAAAGTGAAATACGATGGGGAATCCACCAATTAGTTGATATATTTGCATATAAACCTAATGGGCCCACCTATTCCCCACTATGGTTAGCATGGTAGGGAACACGTCCGGGAATGTTAGGCGGAGAGAATTTAACGCAACGTCTAATAGCGCTGTTTTGTGCGCTGAAAAATTTAAATGCATGAAGAGCTATTTTTATTCTTCAAGAGAGGTCAACAAAATTGAGGCTTACATCCAAAAACAATATGGTGATTTCCCTACCGTTATACATGAGATCTTTTCTCCGGATATACATGTGGACATCGCACTGATACCGCCGTCCGACGAGCAACCATACTATAAATTGGTGACGATGGGTGCGGGCGCATATAAGATGGATGTTCCCCGCGAGTTCGGGAAACGCAAGCTTGAGCGGGCGGAGTATGTGATTTTCCTTCCGAAAGAGTGGAATGTGCAATCTGACAAGGAGGAAGATTATTGGCCGATAAGATACCTGAAGGTAATGGCCCGTTTGCCAATCGAATGCGAGACGTGGCTTGGCGTCGGACATACAATGCAGGCGGACGAAGAGGGTAAGCCTTTCGCGGAGAGCACAAAGTTTAATAGTCTTATACTCCTTCGTTCCATCGGCAAGGAGAACCAGATCGTCGAGCCTATGCGGCTGGGATTGTTCGGACGAGTGAACTTCTACCAGTTGTATCCTCTGTACCAAGAGGAGCTCGATTTCAAAATGGAACACTCGATGTCCGACCTGATTGATAAGATCGATGATGAGGATTTGAATCTTGTCCTAAATTTAAACAGGAAAAATTACGGTATATAAGGACCTCTATTCATGCCTAATTACGACATGGATAAGGATTCTCTTAAAGCCCACTATCCCTTTTCGCCGATTCGTCGGGTAGAGATGGTGGGCTAAGTTTATGCATCCGTCCGCTATGGGTGTGTAGACTTTTATTGACTCAGAATAAGAAAACTATTTTGCTCCCATTTCGTTTTCTATCTTATAGATTTACAATTCATTAGTATCTTTTTTTGCATTTTGTGCACAAAAAATTGTGGGGTGTGCAAATTTGTAGTACTTTTGCACAGTTTTAACCAAAGTGAGTATTTATGGCAAATAACTTTGTGCGCCAATTTGAGCGTTCGATCACAGAATTCTGGGATCTGAAAGCGATGACTGATTACGTCGCTAAAACAACGTTCACTTACAGTCAAGTCGGGGAAGAGGTTGCGAAACTTCACATCCTATTCGACGAGTTGCATGTCCAAAAGAACGATAAGATAGCCTTGGTGGGAAGAAACACTCCCCAATGGGCGATCACGTTCCTCTCCGCAGTCACATACGGAGCCATTGTGGTACCTATCCTTCAGGATTTCCATCCGAACGATGTGCAACACATCATCAACCACTCAGAATCCAAGCTGATATTCCTGAGCGACAACCAATGGGAGGATTTGGATGAGAGCAAGTTCCATTCAGTTCGCGGGGTATTCTCCATCTCAGACTTCCGCTGTCTGTACCAAGGTCCGGGCGAGACCATACAGATGACGATGAAGCAATTGGCCAACAAGTTCAAAGAGCGCTATCCGAACGGTTTACAGAAAGAGGATGTGCACTACTGCGACAAGGATGACCACGAAGTGGCGGTAATCAACTACACCTCAGGTACGACAGGCTACAGCAAGGGCGTAATGCTCACGGGCGACAACTTGAGCAGCAACATGGAGTATGCGGCGACGACCAACCTGGTCGGCAAGGGCTACGAGATCCTCACCTTCCTGCCGCTGGCGCACGCTTACGGTTGCGCGTTCGACTTCCTCTCACAATTCGTGAAGGGAGCGCACATCACCTTCCTCAACAGGATTCCTAGTCCTAAGATCTTACTGAAGGCCATGGAGGAGGTGAAGCCAACGGTTATCTTTAGTGTACCGCTTATCCTCGAAAAGATATACAAGAACAACGTATTGCCGAAGCTGAACAAGACTTCCATGAAGTTGGCGCTGAGCATTCCTATCCTTTCGGGCAAGATTCACTCCGAGATTAAGAATGCCCTTGTGAAGACATTCGGCGGCGAATTCATAGAGTTGGTTATCGGAGGTGCGGCCCTCAACAAGGAGGTGGAGGAGTTTCTCCTGAAAATCGGTTTCCCATTCTCCGTGGGCTATGGTATGACGGAGTGCGGACCTCTCATCAGTTTGAACAGACGCGGCAAATATGTGCCAAACTCGGTGGGAACCGTTGTGGACGACATGGAAATCCGCATCGACTCATCCGATCCTGAGAACGTTCCTGGAGAGATCCAAGTAAAAGGCAGGAACGTGATGAAGGGCTATTACAAAAACGAAGAAGCCACCGCTAACTCATTCACGGAAGATGGATGGATGCGCACAGGCGACGTCGGTATAATGGACAAGAACGGATACGTATTCATCAAAGGCCGCTCCAAAACGATGATCCTAGGCGCAAGCGGACAGAACATCTACCCAGAGCAGATCGAGGCGAAACTGAACAACCTGCCATTCGTTTCCGAATGCATCGTTGTTCAACGTTCGGAAAAGATTGTCGCACTGGTTTACCCAGACTTCGCCGCCATGGACGAGATGGGCATCCAACGTGCCGATTTGGACGCTATCATGGACGAGCACCGCAAGAAGGTGAACGAGCAACTCGCCGCCTACGAGCGCCTCTCCGCCATCATCATCCATCCGACAGAGTTCGAGAAGACTCCTAAGAAATCCATTAAGAGATATCTTTACGAGAATTAATGCATAAAGGTGGGCTTCACTAGGTCCACCTTTATTTCGAAATAGACATACTACGTGTGACGGGCATCCACTATTTTGTGGACGCTTCTAACCTTATTGTTCAATCATATAGACAAACAAAAAAAGACAATGCGTTATTACAAAGGAAATTACAATCAGATGTTGGAAAAATCCATCCGGGATAACTGGGATATGCCAGCACTGACAAATTACGTCACTGGGGAAACCTACTGTTACAAAGATCTGGCATCTGCCATTGAGGAGATTCACATCCTCTTCGAGGAGGTGGGCATCCGTCCGAACGACAAAATCGCGGTTGTGGGAAAGAACACGCCTGAGTGGGCGGTGGTCTTCCTTGCCACATTATCCTACGGAGCAATCATCGTCCCGATCTTGCAGAATTTCCCTGTGGACGATATCCACCATATCGTGAACCACTCCGAGTCGAAACTCCTCTTCATCAGCGACAACCTGAAAGATCAGGTGCAGGAGGAGAACATCAAGCGGGTGAAGTGCATCTACTGCTACAATGAGAAGTATTGCCTCTACACGAGCTATAAAAAATCCGTTCCTCAAAAGATACAAGAGTTGAGGGAGATGCTGAAGGTGAAATATCCGAACGGTGTACAGAAAGAGGACATCAAATATGCGGAGAGAAAGAACGAAGACATATTCGCCATCAACTACACCTCCGGCACGACTGGTTTCAGCAAGGGTGTGGTACAGACCGTAGACAATATCGTCGGCAACATAGGCTTTGTCAAGGAGATGGGGCTGGCCAAGCCAGGCAACAAGATCCTCACCTTCCTGCCGCTCGCCCATGCGTACGGGTGCACATTGGACTTCCTTTCGCAGATCGTGAACGGTGGACATATCACCTTCCTCATCAAGCTTCCCGCCCCTAACGTGCTGATCAAGGCGTTCGACGCCATACGTCCGAGCGTGATCTTCACCGTCCCTTTGGTGGTGGAGAAGATCTACCGTTCCGTTGCTGAACCAATCCTGACGAAGCATGCGGCAGAGATGTCGGAAGAGCAGATGGAGCAAAACATCTATCCGAACGTGCGCAACAAACTGATCCAACTCTTCGGAGGAGAATTCAGCCAAGTCATCATCGGAGGCGCACCTCTCAACGCAGACATAGAGCAGGGTCTCAAGAAGCTGAAGTTCCCGTTTGCCGTGGGCTATGGCATGACGGAGTGCGCTCCTCTCATCAGTTTTATCGGCATGGAAAAATTCATCGCCAAGTCGGTGGGCGTCGTTGTGCCTAACATGGAGGTGAAGATCGCCTCCTCAGACCCTGAAAAGATCGCGGGCGAAATCCTCGTCAAGGGTCAGAACGTCATGATGGGTTACTACAAGGACGAGGAGAACACCGCTAAGGTCATCGAAGCGGACGGCTGGATGCACACGGGCGACATCGGCACCTTGGACAAGGGCAACAACCTCTTCATCAAGGGTCGCTGCAAGACGATGATCTTAGGTCCTTCCGGACAGAACATCTATCCGGAGGCGTTGGAGGCCAAGCTGAACAATATGCCTTTCGTGTCGGAATGTTTGGTGATCAAGGGCGAAGAAAAACTCGTGGCCCTGGTTTATCCGGACTTCAATGCGATGGACGAGATCGGTATCGACCACAAAGAACTGGAAAATATCATGGAAGACAACCGAAAGAAATACAACAAGATGGTTGCCAATTACGAGCAGATCTCCGAGATACGTCTATATCCGAACGAGTTCGAGAAGACGCCGAAGAAGAACATCAAACGCTATCTTTATGAAAGTCAACAAGGTAAATAATATATAATAATAGTTGGGAAGGCGGAACATTTGCATGATGTTCCGCTTTTTTTTGCTTTTATCCCCCCTGTTTTTTATCTTTGTTTTTATCGAATAACCAATCACTAACACGGTTAATTATGAAGAATGAAGGTAAAGTATATGATTGCATTAAGGAAATAGCCGATAAACAATACGAAAAGAAGGAGAAGATAAGCCGCTCGGATGTGGCTTTTATTCTAAACGACAAGTGTCATGTGGAATGCTCGGACGGTTCCACATTGTCCAGACTGATTTACCAAGCCTACATGCATCTCGGGAAGCCGGAGTCTATCCGTTGGACCATCACGAGCAACGACGGCAGCGTGAGTGTCGTGGAGCAATACGAACTGGAGGCGCACTTGGAGAGTGACCAAACGGACGCCGCCCTCTCTCTCGTGGAGAAACATCTGCGGGAGACCCAAGACCTACTCTCCGACGCCAAGCAAGAGATCAAAGATGTGCTGACGATCGAACTGAGCAAGGACCTGGTAGCCCTGCACAAGTGGTTGGAAGGCACGAAGGGCATCAACGAGGTGAAAACCAAGAGCCTCGCCCTCATGCAAAACTACGGCAAGATGGTGGACACCTACACGGTGGCGGAGAAGAGCGTGCGGAACGACATACATGACTTCGTCGAACTACGCTCATCCGTCAACGAGACCTTCCTGCGATACGCGAACGCCTTGGTGGACATCTTCGGGGACTCCATCAAAGTGGTGGCGCCCCAGCTCTTCGACTTCGAGCAGGTGCGCTACCTGGACGTCTCCGCCATGCAGAACCGCAAGAGGTTGGAATTCGACAAACTGGACGAGAACTGCACATTGCTCTTAGGAGAAATAGCCTCCCACTACAACGAGACGGTCGCACAAATGCCTAAATGGTTGACGGTAAGCAACAAGGTGGGCGGAAAAGTGGGCATCTACGGCTCGCTCGCTGTGGGCGCCATCTCCTACCTGAACCACTGGCTCAACGCCCAGGAGAAGACGGTGCAGATGCGCAACGAATACGTGCAGTTCGAGAACGGCGTGAAGAAGGACCGCCAACAGATCAACGGAGATGTGATGAGGCTCGCCACCATCCACAAGGTGCTGAACGACCTCTATATTCCTCGGGCTGCGCTCTTCGTCAGACGAGGCGACGAGGTACTCTCCGATAGTCTGAAGCATCTCTTCGAAAACATATATACGGGCGATGTCCTGCCATTGAAGGAGGAGAGAGACCGCCTGCTGACCCGCGTGAGGGAACTGGAGAGAAGCATCAACGACCATAGCGAAAACATATCCTTGTTCGATGCCCAACTCGTGGAGATGAAGGGCATGTTGGATGCCCAAAAATCTAAATATGAGGAGGCGCTGAGCCGCAAGCCGGAAGCGCCGGGACTCCTCTCCAAACTGCTCACCTTCGGCGTTGCGCAACGCAAGTACGGCAGGCGATTGCTGGAGTGGGACGAGCAGGATGGGCAGTTGGTCAACGCCTACCAAGACACCTTGATGGACGTGGAGGAAGGCACGGAAGACCGCAACACCCACAACGAGCAGCTGGCGACAGACAAGCAAGAGTACGAGGATTGCAAGAAACGCATCGCAGAGCTCAACCATCTTATCGCAGAGAAACTACAACGTTCTCCGCAGCAGAAGGCGGAGGCGCTAAAATATCTGAAGGGACTACTATCGTTGCTCCACTCAGGGAAATCCGTGATAGAGAGCAAACTGGACGACAGCCTGCTGAACGTCTATGTTCCACCTACATTGGAGGAGAGTGTTCAGCTACCGTCCGACATTGAGCAGAACCTGAAGCACTTTGTAGAGGAGGTCTGCGACGAAATCAAAAAGAACGGCGGAGAGGTAAAGGACTCTATCCTCCGCGAGTTCGGTCTCGTCGGGGAGAACGCAGTGGCGGAGAGCGAGCAATCCATAGGCACCGCCGTAGACAAAGCCACTGAGTTGCTGAAGAACTGGAGTTACCTGCAGACTGAGCAAATGAAGGCGCAACTGACCGACGCCGTCTACCACGAGGAGATGAAACGGCTGAAGGAGTCCTTCCAATCCACCCTGTCGGATATCGACCAAAAGAACAAAGTCCTCGTGGAAGTGCTGAAAAGAGCCAATACGACGACCGACAAGGAAGAGTTGCGCAAGGCGTTGACCGAGTTGGCGGAGATTCCAGCGGATCGGTTGACGGAGGCAGATTTCGAGGATATATTATCAGGGAAAAAGAGCATAGAGATATAACATGTCCAACGAACGAAGAGCCAAGACGAGGGAGAAGTTCGGCTTCGATTCCGACAAGGAGGTCGAACGCCTGAAACGCACGAAGAAGAAAGCGGAGGCGGTGCGCGACAAACGGTTGGAATATCGTCGTCGCATAGAAGAGAACAAACTCTATAAGACATTGATTGGCGGGGCGATAGGATTCGATATCCTGGATGCCGTGCTAGGATTTGTCGAGGAGGTGGGTGACCTCTTTTCGGGGTTGTTCGGACTCATGTACATTTACCTCAGCGCTGTGGTGGTCCGCTCCTTCCGCCTGACGTTGGCGGTGCTTTGCGTGTCGTTGGTCGACCTCCTTTTGGGAATGATTCCCGTGGCGGGAACGCTGGTGGACGTGGTCTTCTGCGGCAACTACATCAACCGTACGATGATCAAGGGGTTCGTGGAGGATGACGCGGAGACAAAGCGCAGGGTGAACCTGATCGCCTCAGCGGGTTTCCTCGTCGTCTTCGGACTGGCTTGGCTGGTCAAGACTTTGCTGGGGAATATCATTGGATGAAAATGGAGAATGATGGGTTAAGAGCGACAGGAGTCACCTCCCATTCTTAATTTTTAATTCTTAATTCTTAATTCGAAAGGGACAACCTGCCCTAAAAATCACTATCTTTGGGGGATTTTTCACGAGAGTAACAATAACAGATATAGATTATGTCAGAATTAAACATTGATTGGGCGAATCTTAAGTTCGGTTACATGCCGACGGATTACAATGTGCGCTGCTATTTCAGAAACGGCGCATGGGGAGAGATAGAAGTAAGTTCAGAAGAGTCGATCAACATCCACATGGCGGCTACGTGCCTCCACTACGGTCAAGAGGCTTTCGAGGGATTGAAGGCTTACCGTTGCAAGGATGGCAAGATCCGCATCTTCCGTATGGAAGCCAATGCGGAGCGTTTGCAGTCGACCTGCCGCGGAATCTTGATGCCGGAGCTTTCCACTGAGAAGTTCTGCGAAATGGTCAAGAAAGTCGTGAAGTTGAACGAGCGTTTCATCCCTCCATACGAGAGCGGCGCATCCCTCTATATCCGTCCGTTGTTGATCGGAACAGGCGCACAAGTGGGTGTTCATCCAGCCAATGAATACCTCTTCGTCATATTCGTGACACCAGTAGGTCCATACTTCAAGGGTGGATTCTTCGCCAACCCATACGTAGTCATCCGCGAGTACGACCGTTCGGCTCCTCTCGGAACAGGTATCTACAAGGTGGGTGGCAACTACGCCGCCAGCCTCTTGGCCAACAAGAAGGCCCACGACTTGGGTTACGCTTGCGAGTTCTATTTGGACGCTAAGGAGAAGAAATACATCGACGAGGCGGGTGCCGCTAACTTCTTCGGTATCAAGAACAATACTTACATCACGCCGAAGTCCACATCCATCCTCCCTTCCATCACGAACAAGAGTTTGATGCAGTTGGCTGAGGACCTTGGTTTGAAGGTGGAGAGACGTCAGATTCCTATCGAGGAGTTGGAGACGATGGAAGAGGCCGGCGCATGCGGTACAGCCGCTGTGATCAGCCCGATCTCTAAGATCGATGATTTGGAGATGAACAAGTCATACGTGATCTCCAAGGACGGCAAGCCAGGCCCTATCAGCAAGAAGTTGTATGATAAGCTCCGTGGCATCCAGTACGGCGAGGAGCCAGATGTACACGGCTGGGTAACGGTTTTGGACTAATCGTTTGATTATCAACTAATACAAAAGGCGCTTGCGGTCTCGTAAGCGCCTTTTTCAGATTATCAACCTAAAATGATGAACCAGATGAATCAGGAAAAAGAAAAACGATCAGACAGATTACCCATAGCCACCTATGTGATCCTTGGGTTGCTTGCTGTATATGCTTCTTGGGAGTATATGTCGTCTAGTGGGCAAGTGTATATGTTGTTCCTAATTGCGCTTTCCTACATCCTGATGATATTCAAAAAGAAGGGTGGTCTAATCCTGTTTTTTATTGCAATGGGCTTCCTTACGCTTGGATTAATAATCTCCAACATCATCCATATGTTTAATTCGACTTCAGGACCTGTCGAGAACCTACTGGACCTTTTGTTACAAGACATTTTGCTGGCAATCGCCTTGGTCATAAAGAAGAACGGGGTCTCCGCTTTCCGCATGATATGGGATGGGAAGAAAATTGATTTAGAGCTGAAATAAAACCTCCCTAAGGAGTCTGTCGTCTACCCAACAGATAGGCGGCTGACGATAAGGCCATGCACCTAAAACAAAAGGCGGAAGCACAAATCGTTTCCGCCTTTATTGTTTTTCATATCCTCATTTATAAGGATACGGGGCAAATCCTTCTCCATAAAAAAGAGACAACGGATCTTTTTGTATAAATTTACACTCTATTTCGACAATGACAAAAACTAACTCGACGTATGATCGCACCACGGATTGCCATCGTAGACTATAACATCTTGACTTGCATTGGATTGCAACAATTGCTGAGCGATTTGCTGCCAATGGTCGAGACCGTGGTATACAACTCCTTGAAAGATTTGGAAGAGGAGAACGATTGTCAATTCGCCCACTTCTTTGTCTCATCGCGCATCTACTTCGAGAACGTCCAATTCTTCCGCGAACGTCAGCGAAAGACGATCGTATTGGTGAATGGAGACCTGCACATCAACGATGTGTACACGCTCAATGTCTGCCAGAGCGAGAAGGCGATCGTCCTTGCCATCATGGGGCTCTACAGCAAGGGGCACGGACACGCGATATCCGAACATATCCCCAAGCAAGGTGGCAACGAGCAACTGCTTTCCACCCGAGAAACGGAGGTGGCCGTCCTACTATGCAAGGGTTTCATCAACAAAGAGATCGCCGCACAGCTGGAGTTGGCGGTGACCACCGTCATCACCCATAGGAAAAACATTATGGAAAAACTACATGCGCGCTCCCTGGCCGACGTGATCGTCTACTGCGTGCTGAACGGGGTCGTCAACGTCGAAGACCTGTAGAAAACACCTTTCCCCTATGCTATCCTCACAAATGAGGACACCCAATCCTCACAAATGAGGAAGGAACATCTCATGCCACAGATGTAATTTTGTGGCTGAATACTTTTTATTTATTATCCGAAAACAAAGAGATCCAAGCATGTTCCTAGGTGACGACGAACGGAAAGGTGAGAGAGGCAACCGTCCTCTTGTGTGGTATATGCGCCAAGCCGGCAGAGTGTTGCCTAATTACATGAAACTAAGGGAAAAGTACTCGTTCGAGGAGTTGATGCACAACCCTAAGTTGGCGGCGGATGTGACCCTATTGCCGGTCTCCGATTTAGGTGTGGATGCCGCCATCGTCTTCAGCGACATCTTGTCCGTGCCCACCGCCTTGGGGATGGACCTCGAATGGACCGACCACGGACCTCGCTTCAGGAAGCCTCTCTGCGAAGAGAAGGATCCCCGCACAATCCTCCGTCCCGACCTTAGCAAGCTTTCCCACGTATACGAAGCTTTGGACATCGTGAAAGAACGATCACAGGTGCCCGTGATTGGCTTTTGTGGCGCCCCGCTGACCACCTTGTGCTATATGCTACAGGGCATGAGCGGAAGGCAAGAGTTCCCGGACGCGAGGAAATTCTTTTACGAGAGGCCCCAAGAGACCCGCTATTGCATAGACCTCCTGACCGAATTCAGCATAGAGCATGCGTTGAGGCAGATTGACCATGGCATCGACGCTTTCCAATTATTCGACACCCATGCGGGGGTGATCCCGCAAACACTATACGAGGAGTTGTTCCTGCCTGCGGTGAAGCGATTCGCCACGGCCGTCAGAAAACGCAACATCCCCTTCATCTATTTCCCCAAAGGCATAGGTGCGGGGCTCTCCCTCATGACGCCCGACGTGTGCGACTACGTGAGCGTGGATTGGCAGACGCCTCTCTCCACGGCTCGGAGGCTGGTGCACCCCGAGGTCGGATTACAAGGGAACATAGACCCATACCTGTTGCTGACCACCCAGGAGAGAATCGTCGGTGCGATGAAATCCACCTACGTGCCATTCTTCAAAGAACATCGTGGCAGGTGGATCCTCAACTTGGGACACGGCGTATTGGCGAACACGCCTTTCGATAACCTTCGGTTCCTGACGGAATGGATAAAAGATGAAGACAACTGGAAATGAATAGCGCAAATTACATGAACAATAATAAGTTGAGAGTAGTAGCACGATCATCTCGGTTATCTCTTCTGCAGGTGGAAGAGCTCTTCTCTCTTATGGACCACATGGACTACGACCTTGTCGCCCTCGAATCATACGGAGACAAGCACAAGGAGCAATCCCTCACGGGAGGCATCCCCGCGGATTTCTTCACCAGGGAACTGGATGCGGCCATATTGGATGGACGAGCCGACGTGGCGATCCACTCCGCTAAGGACCTGCCTTTCCCTCTCCCGAAAGGGTTGGAGATCTATGCCCTGACCAGCGCCTTTGACAAAACGGACTCACTGGTCAGCAAGGGCAATTTGCCATTGAACCAACTGCCCTCGGGGGCAAGAATAGCCACCAGCTCCGCCATGCGCAAAAAAGAGTTGGTGAGGTTGCGGGAAGACCTGCGGGTCGTGGATGTGCGCGGCACGATAGAGGAACGGATCGCCCAGCTGGATAGGGGTGACTTCGAAGGACTGATCGTCGCCTCCTGCGCCCTGCACCGCCTAGGCCTAAGCGATAGAATCGCGGAGCCTCTCCCTTTCGAGACGCATCCCTTACAAGGACATATCGCCATCGTGGGGAGATGTGGGGACGAAAAAAGCAGACGGCTGTTCGCATCCGATAAGCTATACTGCGCAGGTAAAGGCTTGACCCATGCCTATTATATCGACGGGGAACAGATCCCCGAGCAGGTGCTCAAGATACAGGAGATGGGGCTTGATCCACAAACGAACATCCAACTCATCTGCCACTTGGGGAAAGACAATGAGAGGTGTTTTCAATTCAATCTAACGGAACTACAATACACCAAAATCCTTTCCTCCTCCCCAATTTTAATGCTTGTCAAGGAGAGTTCCAGAGGAAACGGGCACCCAAGAAAAGTGCTCGTCACGGGTACTACGACGCAATGGGCGGAGGGACGCGGAACCATCACGCACACCCCACTCATCCGAACGGAGGCCATCCCTTTGGGCGAATTCTTCTCCCTACAGGACATCCCATCCTATGACTACGTCCTATTCACCAGCCGGAACGGTGTGAGACACTTCACGGATCAACTGAGCGCATCCGAACGTTCGCTACTGAAAGATGTCCAACTGATCAGCGTCGGTGGAGCCACCACCCAATCCCTAAACGCATTGGGACTATCACCCGTCTACGAATCA